>Ga0315338_1001302_pt1 | contig 33096 bp, 28 predicted proteins | sample ASW8metaG_FD_204518 | JGI IMG/M metagenome (GOLD analysis project Ga0315338, IMG submission 204518) | Ammonia-oxidizing marine archaeal communities from Monterey Bay, California, United States - ASW #8 | ecosystem: Environmental > Aquatic > Marine > Coastal | place: USA: California | collected... | reverse complement strand
AGAAGCTGACCGTCAACGTCTCGGTCGTATTGTTGACCAGGTTGGTACCCTGGAAGGTGGCGTCGTCAGCCAGCAGGCCGATCTGGGTCCGGATGTCGCCGAACTGTGTAGCCAGATCAGTAAACTGAGTGCCGGTCGCCGACTTCAGGCTGTTGGCAATACCCTTAAGCTGGCGGACCAAGTTTTCGATGCTCTCAATACCTTCAAGCGCCGTGGTCAGCGAGCTAACGCCCTGATCAATGGCATCCTTCTTCTCGGTGAAGTCGAAGGCCCGGTCATTCAGGGTTTTGGCTTGGAAGAACGCAACCGGATCGTCAATCGCGCTCGCAACCTTCAAACCCGTCGACAGACGGTTCTGGGTGCGATCGATTAGATCGGTCGTGTTCTGTAGGGAAAGCAGACTGTTTCGAACAGCCGCTGATAGTGTTACGTCAGACATTTGATACTCCTTTCTAGAGCCTACAAAATCAGGACATTATGTCCCGTCAGCACCCCGCATTTTTACACCGCTTCTGCGGAAAAACCATGCGGACGCACCTTTTCACAACGTCTCCAATACATGGATCAGCATCAAAAGTAAAGAGCTTTTTCGACTCCCGGTCCCTGGTCATGCTGCTTACGTGGGGCAAATTTGCAAATTTAAGCCCCGCCTATGTCTTATGAGCCCCTTCCAACAAGCCTTCCGAAATCTGCAGGTTAATGTTGATTAACGCGTCCAAACCCGCATTGGAAATCTCTTGGCCCGCCAGCGTACGATCGGCGACAAACTGGCTCAATTTCGTCAGGTTTATCTTAACATCATCACTTAGCGGACAGTCTTCCCGCGCTGCCGTGGTCCTAATGACTAACCAAACCTCCATGTTCTGATTAAGTGCGTCAATCAGAAGCTCTGGATTAACCTCCGCCTCACGACGGGCCTGATCGATACGAATTGCGGCCTGCGACAGCTGAAAAGCGTGCTCTTCCGCCACGCTAGGGATTTGGTCCGACTGATTGCCCACGAAAAACTCCGAATGACTTTTTGAAATTATTGCGCTCGCAACTGACAAATAACCGGCCCATTCGGAGGACCGGGCCGCGCCGAAAAAGTATCATTGTTGTTCCAACCCAGGTCAAGGGCGTCCGCTCCCCCGTCCGTCGACGGCCTTCGGTATTTGCCGCTCGGAGCCTTCATTGAGCCTTTAAACGCGAATTCCGACCATCAAAAGACCGACTCATACGGGGTAACCAATTGATAACAAACAAAACACATCCGAATCCAAACGGGAAATATCGTCATTTGTCGTCATATGTCGTCATTTATCGTCTTCCTCACGGCTTGGGCGCGCAAATCCGCCCGGAAAAGAGGCCGGGTTGTCTTTTGTGGCCCTAGTCTCACAACCCCTGAGGGTCGATCGACGGCCTAACCTATTCACAATGTCAAACAGCATGGCCGCCCACCGGGCGACCCTCCCGGAACAACCGGGGATAAGGTGATATGTTCCTGTTTTGTTTAATTGTCAAGAGCTGAACACGGCGTATTCCCGGTTTGGTTCCGGCGCCTAATTGGACATTCGCCTCCCGGTGAACTATTTAATCAGTGTATGGGAAGACCTGTTCTTCCTGTTTGGATTTTGCTTATCAGACGGAGATGTAGGTAACGTGCCCCTAAAGCTCGATTTCAAGGCCGGCGACAAATTGGTCATCAACGGAGCCGTGATGGAGAACATCGGCTCCAACGCACGGTTCCTGATCCACAACGAATCGGCAATCCTGCGCGAGAAAGAGGTTCTATCGGAAGCCGACACTGCAACACCGGCGGCGCGGGTCTATTTCGCTCTGCAGTGCGCCTATATTTTTCCCCACGAGAAAGAAAAATATATCGAAATTTTCAGAGACCTTCTCGGCGACTACCTAACCGCCTGCCCCAGCGCGGCGCCGATTGGTGACGAGATTGAGGGCCATATCTCCGATGGCAAGCTCTACAAAGGCCTAAAGTCCACCCACAAGCTTATCGACCATGAGCGCAACCTGCTCGAGTCCATAGAGCACTCGGTTGAGGACGCGACCAAGGCCCTTGAGGCCCCTGACGGCGCCGATCCCGAAGCCGCCGAGCCTGAAGCCGCCGACACGGACGGGTAAAGCAGCCGGCGAATGAAGTTATTCGGAAAGAGCCTGGACCGCGACGTTCCAATCATCGCGGAAATCGGCGTTAATCACGAAGGCAGTTTGGATGATGCCATCCGGCTCCTTCACCTAGCCAAAGAATCCGGCGCTGACACCGCGAAATTTCAAACCTTCACGCCGGAACGGTACGCCTCCGCCTCCGACCCCGACCGCCTCAAGCGGGTTACCGGCTTCGATCTCGGCGAACAGGGATTCCGAACCTTGGTGGAAGAGGCCGCAAAGCTGGATTTCCCGATTTTTTCAACCGCCGTTTCCGAAGACGTGGTGCCGTTTCTGGATTCCTTGTTCCCGGTCATCAAGATCGCCAGTGGCGATATCGATTTCGAGCCCGTCATCCGCGCCTCCGCCGAAACGGGAAAGCCGGTTATTATTTCCACCGGCCTGGCCACCGAGACGGAAGCCATGACGGCAATCGACTGGTTCCGGGATGCCGCGGGCGGAGATGATTTACGCGACCGCCTGATCATCATGCACTGCGTCTCGGCCTACCCAACACCGTTGGATCAGGCCAACGTCCTCAGCATTCCTTATTTGGCCGAGAAAACCGGGCTGCGAATCGGGTTTTCAAACCATATTGCCGGACCGGAAGCCTGCCTTGCCGCTGTTGCCCTGGGCGCCTGCGTCATTGAAACGCATTTCACCGACCAGAAAACCGGTCGCGAATTCCGCGATCATGCCCTGTCGTGCGACCCGGACGATATGCGCCAGTTGGTCGAAATGGTCCCACGAATCCGGGCCAGCCTGGGCGAGCCTGGAAAAGTCCGCCAACCCTGTGAAGAAGAAAACCTCATCGCCGTGCGCAAGGGAGTGGTTGCGGCCCGCGACCTGAAGGCGGGTACGGTTCTGACCCGCGATGACCTGATGTTCGCCCGCCCGGCAACGGAGTTCCCGGCCTCCGAGGTCGATAAACTACCCGGATCCAGGCTGACGTCGGCGGTCAAAAAGGGCGAGTTGATTCCGCGCGCCTCCATATCATGTGCGGATTAGCCGGCGCCATAAGTCCCCAACCCCTTGCGGCTGAACGTGTTGACGCCGCCCTGAAAACGCTGGCCAACCGAGGACCGGACGCCAGCGGCACGGGTACCTACACCATCGGCGACAAGTCGCTGTGCCTGATCCACACCCGCCTTGCCATTATCGATCTAGACCCCCGCGCCAATCAGCCGTTCGAACTGGGCGGACTGGTCCTCGTCTACAACGGCGAAATCTACAACTACGTTGAAATCAGGCAGCAGTTGGAAGAACTGAGTGTCCAGTTCAAGACTAATTCTGACACGGAGGTTTTGCTCGCCGCCTACCGGCAATGGGGCGAGAGCTGCTTTGAGCGGTTCGAGGGTATGTGGTCACTGGCGCTGTTCGACAGCGAAAACCAAAGCCTGATCCTCAGCCGCGACCGGTTCGGAGAGAAGCCTCTCTACACCTGGCTCGTCGGCGATACCCTGTACTTCGCCTCAGAGATCAAGACCCTGGCCGCCCTTGCCGGATGCAAACCCGACGTCAACAGCGACCAGGTCCTGCGTTATCTGGTGAACGGCTACAAGTTCCTGTACAAGCAGCCGCAGACGTTCTTCGATGGTGTCAGGGAATTTCCCGCCGCCCATTTAGCCGACCTCACAGACGCCAAACATCCCGCCCCCCGTCCCTATTGGCATTTGCGCTTTGAAGCCCGTGATATGTCCATGAGCGAAGCCCTGGACGGCGCCCGGCAACATTTGTTCGACTCTGTCAAACTGCGCTTACGCGCCGATGTGCCACTTGCCTTCTGCCTAAGCGGCGGTGTCGATTCAACCATCCTTGCGGCCATCGCCGCCAAGACCTTCAACCAAGATATTCATTGCTTTTCGATCATCGATTCAGATGAACGCTACGACGAACGCGAGAATATCCAGGCCATGGTCGATTGGCTCGAGTGTAAGCACGTGCGTGTCGAAACGTCGCGCGATGGGTTCTTTGATCGCCTCGAACGCCTGGTTGCCTATCACGACGCGCCCGTGGCAACCATCAGCTATTACATGCATGCCTTCTTATCGGAAGCGATCCAGGCAAACGGCTACAAGGTCGCTATTTCGGGTACCGCGGCAGATGAATTGTACACTGGCTACTACGACCACTATTCCATGTGGCTGGCCCATATGCACGGTGTGGCGGCTAACGACCCCTCGATTGATTTTGAGCAGTTGGTGGCCGATTGGCGCGATGGCATGGGCGGGTTTGTGCAAAATCCCCAATTGCAGGACCCCTTGGCTTTTGTCGAAAACCCCGGACAACGCGGCCATATTGTCCTCGACCGGGACCTGTTCGCGAACTTTCTCAAAGTGCCTTTCAACGAGGGTTTCTCGGAAAGGAGCTTTGCCGACGACCTGCTGCGAAACCGGATGATGAACGAACTGTTCGAAGAGGTCATACCGGTCATTCTGCATGAGGACGACCGCAATTCCATGCTCCATTCCGTCGAGAACCGCTCGCCGTTCCTGGACAGGAATCTGGTCGAGTTCATGGCCTCCGTCCCGACCCGGCACCTGATCCACGATGGATACCAGAAATGGCTGCTGCGCGCGTCGGGTGCCGGCCTGATGCCTGACCAGGTCCGTCTGGACAAGCGCAAGAGAGGTTTCAACGCCTCCATCGAATCTCTGGTTGACTGCGAAGACAAAGAGACCCGCGAGCGGCTGATGGCCGACGGCCCGATCTTCGATTACGTCAATCGCGACGCGGTGGAGCAGTTCATCTCCCAGGAAATGACTTCCAACAGCTTTAGCAAATTTCTGTTCAGCTTCATTTCCGCCAAACTGTTCTTTGAGCACCACCGGGACTGGGCGCCCGCGTGACATGGCCGGCGGGATAACTATTCAGACCGGGCTCATCGAGGCCGCCAAGACAACCCAGGGGGAACAGGCAAGCTCGCTGCGGCAAACTTTTCTCGGCACCTTGGAAACCGCGCCCGGGGACTTAACGGCCCTCTATGGCTGCCATATCCTCGAGTGGCGGGAACAAGGCTTGGATGCGGCGTTGAACTCATTCCACCGTCTGATGTCCGAGGTGCCGTGCCACCCCTCCTACGTCAATTATTTCACCTCCCATCTGGACCGTGGGGCGGTCCTGGCCCTGGCCGATGCCTATATACAGAGCCACCCGACGGAGCCGTGGGGCTACATGATAGCCATCAACATCCAGCGTGAACTACTGCGCTTTGATCGGGTGCGGGAACTGTTGCGGCTGTGCTCCGAAAACACCGGCCGCGGTATTCATCTGCAACCGACACTCGTGGCCTCGGTTTTCGACACCGGCGCCGACCGGCCTTATACCAGTCTGGGCGACCTGAACCTGGTTGACAGGGTCAGGGAAAGATACACCGCGCCCATGAATGCCGGTGGCGGCGCGGCGGGCACGGAGATTGCTCCCCGGTCATCGAACGCTCCGGAGACGGCGCCCCAGGCGGAGACGAAGGAAGCCGAATTCATTGGCCCATCCGGCGCCAGCCTGAACGGTGCGGTCGGCGGATCAACGCTGCCGACCCGGTATCATTTCCGTTACGGACAGACGCCGGACGCGCTTGAGCGCGAAACGCCCAGCCGGTTTGTTCCGCCGGGGCGTTTCGGACACCTTCGCGACGTTGGTGAAAATCTTTTCCGCCGTATCACCTGCCACGGATATACGGCATCGTTTGTTCCGCCCGGCGAAATTCCGGAGGGTTTTCCGCTTTGCGTTGCTTCCATGCGCTTGGAAAGCCCGTTCGGAAAGGACCGAAACCACCTGAACGGAATTGGCGCCATCGACCTGCTGGCGGGTTGGGATTCCGCAGCCCATCTGCGCGGCAGCGTGCCGCCCGAGTATGATGCCGAGCAATTCCCAAAACCCGCCTATCCCGGCGACGCCCTGGACCTGCGGGACGCCGTCCTCACCCTCACCTACAGAAGCAAATCCCTGGATACCAAGGCGTTTTATCTGGTCGCCTGGGTCCATGCCGGCACCGGCCATGCGCTTATGCCCGAGACCAGCGAAGACCTGGCCGCTTGGGCTCTTACCCGGGATATCGGTTCGCAGCAAATTACCGCCGACGGCGCGTGGCATCAATTGACCTTCACATTGGATTGCGATTCCCGCGCCTGGAGTTTCTGCGGCAGCAACACCGAGGAAATGGGCGACGAGATGGCGCGCTACACGTACCATCCCATCGGCGACTCATTGCGCGCCAACCGTGCGGGCAACGTCTGCTTTGCTTTCGTCTACGGCAGCGACACGGACACCCCGGAAGGCCATCTCGAGATCGGTGCCCTGGAACTGTCTTATCGCACGTCTTCGCTGCTTGCTCCGGGTCAGCAGACGGACTTGGTCTCCACGCCCGTCGATGCGGCCTCGCTGACCAATGGTTGGATCGGCAATCCCGATCACTATTGGCAGCACAAAATTACCGATGACGTTCCGCTCGAGTTTGTTTGGCGGCTGCGGGAAGCGGCATCGATAGCTACGCTCCGCCTGCATCAACACCCCTGGTGGCCGTCGAAAGAAGTTTCCGTCGCTGTTTCCGGTGACGGAGACGGCTTTGATACCATCTGGTCCGGGACACTGGACGATATTCCGGCCGATCCATCTGATTGGCCGCCGACGCAGCAACCGGAGCCGTTCAACCTGGCCCGGGCCGTGGTTCTCGACCCACCGGTCAGCGGCCAATTCATCAGGCTGCGAATAGAATCGGGTTACCGGGATGATGCTGCCGGCCTCGACGCTTTCGAGGTTTTCGGTGACGGCTGGGCCCCCCTACCGTCGGAAGAAATGACCAGCCTCTCGGAGGAAATTTCGCAACTGGAGCCGGGAACCCTCTATGCCCAACTGGTGGCGGAGAACGCGGCCGGGCGAACCGAAGGGGAGATTGTCGAAGTCCCCCGCCCCGCCGGCGCAAACCCTCAAATCTCCGGCGCCCGGGTGATTGAGCGTGGAGAAACCACTGCCGCCGTTTATCTGCGGACAAATGCCATGGGAGCGCCGGCCACGGCAACGCTACGTTTCAAGGATTCAGGTGCCGCCGCACAAACGGTTTCCATCGGAAAGTGGCCGGCCAGCCGCCATGCCGTGATCCAGGTCACCGGACTGAAAGCCGGCGAAATTTATGAAGTGGAATGTTTGACGACAAGCGAACACGGCGAGTGTCTGCCCTATCCCCTCACCATCGGCCCCGCCTCAGAGACTTAAGCAATGACCACTGTCGCCGTCATCCAGGCCCGCAACACCTCAACACGATTGCCGGGCAAGGTCGTCCTGCCGCTGGCCGGTGTCCCCGTGGTCACCCATATCGCCGAGCGCATGAAAGCGACCGACGGCGTCGATGTGGTCTGCGCCGCCATTCCCGACAGCCCCGGCCAGGAACCGTTGGCGGAATTGGTCGAAAGCCTGGACGGCGTTGTCCTGGTGCGGGGGCCGGAAGACGATATCCTGCGCCGCTTCGCCATGGCGGCGGAACAGACCCAAGCCGATATCGTGCTCCGGCTGTTTGCTGACTGCCCCGCCATCGACTGCGGCATCGCCGCGAATCTGATTGCGGTTCATGTTGAGCGCGGCGGCGCCCTCACGGAAGTCTCCGATGACAGCGGTTACCCTTGGGGTTACGAATGTCAGGCCATCTCCGTTGAGGCGCTGATGGCGGCGAACGGTATCGACCTGTCCGCAAACGAACGAGAGGATTTTCCAGCTGGTTTCGCGCGTTATCCGGACCGCTTCCCGATGTCCAGGGTTTACCGACCAGCCGGCTCCAGCAAGTTGCAGATCCTGCTCGATACGCCGGCCGACTATGAAAAACTCAACGGTATTTTCGAGGCCCTCTACCCGGTTGATCCTTTGTTCGGGTTCGAGGCCGTCGAAACGCTGGCCCGCGAACGCCCCGAGCTGTTTGCGAACTGATGCCTCCGGCATATCTTTATGCTATGAATTCGATTCGTCGCGGCAGAACAAGGCGTCATCCAACGTGAACAGCCCATCAGGAAAACTCGGCGTCGGCGTCATTGGGCTCGGTGTCGGCGAACAGCATGCCCGCGCTTACGCCGGCATGAGCGAGTGTGAGTTGCGTTGGCTGTTCGACCTGGACACGGACCGCGCCGATAAGCTGGCCGTGGAGATGAGCGCCGGCAAGGTGGCCGAGAGTTTTGAGAGTATTCTCGCCGATTCCGACGTTAGTATCGTCTCCATCGCATCGTTCGACCATCTTCATTTCGCTGAGGTTGTCGCCGCCTTTGAGGCAGGCAAGCATGTGTTCGTCGAGAAGCCTCTTTGCCGAACGGCCGATGAACTCAAGACATTGCAGGATGCCTGGACCGCCGCCAACCGGCCACATATCGTTTCCAATCTGGTCCTACGCCAGGCGCAGGTCTATGGCTGGCTCAAGCAAGCCATCGAAGACGGAACGCTGGGCCGGATCTATTCGTTCGATGGTGATTACCTGTATGGCCGGTTGGAAAAGATCACCGAAGGCTGGCGCCAGGACGTGCCGGACTATTCCGTCATGGAAGGCGGCGGCATTCATCTGATCGACCTGATGCTGTGGCTAACCGGTGAGAGGCCGGCCCGCGCCACGACGCTCGGCAATGCAATCTGTACCGAAGGCACAAAGTTCGGCTACGACGATTTCATGGCCACGACTTTCGAATTTCCGTCCGGGCTGATCGGGCGGATTACTGCAAACTTCGGCTGTGTCCATCGCCATCATCACGCGGTCCGCGTGTTCGGCACCAAAGCGACCTTCATTTACGATGACATGGGGCCGCGCCTGCATACCAGCCGCGACGAAAACTCGGCCGCCGAGGCCCTCGATTTGGCGGCACTACCCGAGGGCAAGGGCGTCTTGGTTCCCGGATTCGTCCACTCGATTATCAACGGTGCCGATGCGACACCAGCGGCAAGCCGCGAGTTCGACCTGATATCCGCCTGCACCGCCGCCGACCGTTCACATGCCAAAAAAGAATCCGAGGAGATCGAGTACTTATGACCAAGAAACTGGACATTCCCTTTGGGCGCCCCTGGATCGGAGACGAAGAGCGCGACGCCGTCATGGAAGTTCTCAACGGACACATCCTGGCGCACGGCCCCAACGGCACGGCGTTTGAAAACGGTTTTGTCGAAATGATGGGCGGCGGTTTCGCGACCAGCACGTCGTCGTGCATGGCGGCGCTGCATCTCTCTCACCTGCATTGTGGTGTCGGCCCGGGTGACGAGGTCATTGTCCCGGCCATGACCCACGTGGCGACGGTTCACGCCGTCGAATTGACCGGCGCCACTCCCGTTTTTGTCGATTGCGAACTGCAGACGGGCTGCATGAAGGTCGACAGCATCGAAGCCGCCGTCACCGAACGGACCAAATCCATCTCCGTTGTCCATTTCAACGGCATTCCCTGTGACATGCGCCGGGTCATGGATATCGCCAACGCCAATGATTTGCGCGTTGTCGAGGATTGCGCCCTAGCTGTCGGCGCGCGCATTGATGGCCGCCATGTGGGGCTATTCGGCGATACCGGCTGTTATTCATTTTATCCCGTCAAACATATCACCACGGGCGAGGGCGGCATGTTCGTCTCGCAATATGAAGAGGTCGTCACCGCTGTCTCCAAGTTCCGCGCCTTCAACTACGACCGCACCCACACGGAGCGGAAAATCCCCGGCATTTACGATGTGATTGGTTTGGGCATGAATTACCGCATGAGCGAAATGCAGGCGGCGCTGGGTTGTGTACAGCTGACCAGGCTGCCTGATTTGCTGCAACGGAGGGCGGAAAATTTCGCGCTACTCCGTGACGGCCTGAACGCCATAGACGGCGTCTCCGTCCTCGATACCGTGGGCGACGGCATTGAGAACAGCCACTATTGCCTGACGGCTGTATTAACCGGCGGCTTGGCCCGAAAACGCGACGATCTGGTGCTGGCGCTGAACGGACGTGGCATCGGCACCAGTATCTATTATCCCCACCCGGTTCCCCGGCTCAGCTACTACCGGACAAAATATGGTTACGATTCAACAGCTTACCCCGGCGCCGAGGCCATTAGCGACCATTCCATCGCGCTTCCCGTCGGCCCGCACCTGGAAAAACAGGGTATGACGGCCATCACAGACAATTTTGCTGAAATAGCGGATGATTTAACCGGCTCTTAAGGTATGGCACCATATTGTGTCACAACCTGAGGCCATTGCGACTAGTGGCAAAACGCCGCTATAATCAGACCGTCAAGAAATCGGCGGCTGTGGACTCAGAATGAGGAGCGTGTCATGACAAAGAAGTTAAACCCCCAGAAAATTAAACAGACCCTTTCCGGCTCGCGCGTGTCGCTTGTCGGCGGCGCCGGATTTATCGGCCACAACATCGCATTGGCGCTGAGGCAGATGGGTGCCGAGGTTCAGGTTATCGACAACCTGATGCAAAACAATCTGATCACCAACGTCAGCGAGCAGGACTTGGATAAGTTCCGCCGCCAGCTCAATCACGGATTCCTGACCCAGCGTTTCGAGATGATGCGCGACGCCGGCGTTGTGCTTCGCAACGCCGATGCCCGCTCGATGATTGATCTGCCGGAAGCCCTGTCCGACTTCGGCCCTGACAAGATTGTCCATCTGGCTGCCATCTCCAGCGCCGTGGACGCCCGCAAGGTACCCGGTCATTGCTTCGATCTGCAATTGGTGACGCTGCGTAATGTTTTGGAATATACGCGGCTGTTCCCCAACAGCGTCAATCAGGTGGTGTTCCTGAGTTCATCCACGGTTTACGGCGATTTCGAGACGCCGACGGTGGATGAGAATGTCCGCCCGCGGCCGTACGGGATTTACGCCAACGCGAAATTCATGGGCGAACGCCTGGTCCGCACCTACAATGACCAATACGGCCTCGGCGTCACCATTATCCGGCCCAGCGCGCTCTACGGTGAACGCTGCATCTCGCGCCGGGTTTCACAGGCCTTCATCGAAAACGCGCTGATGGGCAAGCCCTTGCTGCTCGAAGGCGGTGGCGACGGACGCCTGGATTTCACCTACATTGAGGATTTAGTCGATGGCATTGTCCGGTCCATGGCCGCCCACGAAGGTGATAACACCAATACCTTCAATCTGACCTTTGGCCGTTCGCGCTCAATTCTAGAGCTTGCCAACATTGTGAAATCCGTCGTCCCGGAGGCGATCCTGGAAGACCGGCCCCGCGACGAGATCAAGCCGGTCCGTGGTACCCTATCGACGGAACGGGCGAAAAAGCATCTCGACTTCGAGCCCCAATGGCCGCTGGAAGTTGGCTACAAGCGCTATTGCGAGTGGTATGTCGATCAGTGGGATCGCACCAAACACCACCTCGCTGCCAACTGACACCGTTTGATGGGCGAAAGCTTCCCGGTCGGTAGCCGGGAAGTGCGCGGGAAGCGGCGATGATCGGCATAATCGATTACGGTCTGGGGAATCTGACATCGGTGGCAGGCGCCGTCGAGCGGTTGGGCTTTGAGCCCGCCATCTCCAGTGATCCGGATGCCCTCGGCGCATGTGACAAGTTGATCCTCCCGGGTGTCGGGGCTTTCGGCGACGGCATGCGGAACCTTGCCGAGCGCGGACTTATCGACCCTCTCACCGACTTGGTGCAAAAACAACTGAAGCCGGTTCTCGGCATTTGCCTCGGCTTCCAACTCCTGGCCAAGAGCAGTGACGAATTCGGCGACCATGCCGGGCTGGGCTGGATTGACGCCAAGGTCACGCGGTTCGACCCGACGCAAAAGGATTTGCGCGTCCCCCACGTCGGCTGGAACGAGCTGTATCAGACCGGCGACAGCATCCTGTTCGACGAGGTTCCCGACGACAGCCTGTTTTACTACGTTCATTCCTACAAGATGGACACGGAAGACTCGGAAATCATCATCGGCGAATGTGACTACGGCGGACGGTTTGTTTCCGCGGTCCAATACGGCAGCATCTTCGGCACCCAGTTCCACCCGGAAAAAAGCCAGCGCCACGGACTCACTCTCCTCAATAATTTCCTGGAAAAGAGCTGAGCCATGCTGAGGAAGCGACTGGTCACGGTCTTGACCTTCAACAACGGAACCCTGTTCCGGACCAAGTTGTTCGAGCCCGACTACCGCTACACGCACAATTTCGTTGATTCCTGGTCTGTCGATGAAATCGTCATGCTCGACGTGACCCGCGAATCCGGACCGGACCGGCAAGCGTTTTTCGACGTTGTCACTTCCTTCGCCCACGACTGTTTTGTACCCCTGGCCGTCGGCGGCGGCATCCGAACCTTGGATGATGTCCGCCAATATATGCAGGTGGGCGGCGACAAGGTGGTCATCAACACGGGCGCCATCGAGCGCCCCGAATTGATTACGGAAATTGCCCAGGCCTATGGGTCGCAATGCGTTGTTCTATCCATAGACGCCAAGAAGAATAACGATGATGAGTACGAGGTGTTCTCCGCCTTCGGCCGCGGATCGACCAAGCTGCATCCCGCGGATTGGGCCGCACAGGCCGAGGAGCTGGGCGCCGGTGAAATCATGATTACATCAATCAGCCACGACGGATCGCTGCAAGGTTATGATCTTGATCTTTGCAAGCTGGTCAGTGACACCGTTTCCGTGCCTGTCCTGGTCCTCGGCGGCGCTGGGGCCTGGAAGCATTTTGTCGATGGTATCGAGATCGGCGGCGCATCGGCTGTTTGCACCCAGAACATTTATCACTTCACGGAAAGCAGCATTGCCAGCGCCAAGACGTTCCTTGCCAAAAATGGTATAGAGGTGCGGCTCTGATGCTAGACAACGCGAGGGAACCGAGCGCAATGGTTCGATACTGCAAGACCTGCATGATGCCGGATACGCGGCCGCGTATCGAATTCGACGGCGACGGTATCTGCAACGCCTGTCATACGGCCAATCGCAAAAACGAAATCGATTGGGATGCCCGGCGCAAGGAGTTCCTTGAATTGGTCGAAGAGTTCCGGCCAAAGGATCCGGACGCGCCCTACGACTGCGTTGTTCCTTGGTCGGGCGGAAAGGATTCGAGCGCCATTGCCTACCGTCTCAAGTTTGAATTCGGACTCAATCCCCTGCTCGTCACTTTCTCGCCTCTGATGCCAAACGACATTGCCGTTCATAATCGCGAGGCCCTGATTGATCTGGGATTTGACCATGTCATGGTCCGGGCCAACCAGAAAGTATCGAGGCGGCTGTCGAAGCGGTTTTTTATCGAGCGTGGCGATCCGAAGATTCACTGGAACGCCGGCGTCAATTCAATCCCCGTGCAGGTTGCCGTCAATTACAAAATTCCGCTGATCTTTTACGCGGAGCACGGCGAGAGTGAGTACGGCGGACGCACGCTATCCGAAGAGCACATGAAGCTGCGCGATTTCGCGGAAGTTCTCGAACACCAAATCGGCGACGATCCCCGGAACTGGCTTGATGAGGAAATCGAAGAACAGGACTTGGCGCCCTATGTCTACCCCGACCTGGACGCCGTCGAGGAGGTTGGCGTCAAGGCGCTCTATTTCGGTTATTTCTTCCGCTGGAGCATGTTGGACAACTGGAATTTTATCCGCGACAAAATCGATTTCCGGACCGAACCCGGCGGGCGCACGGACGGTACTTTCACGGACTTCGATAGCCTCGACGACAAGATCGACAATTTGTACTACCACATGCAGTTCATCAAATTCGGTTTTGGCCGCGCGGTACGGGACACCTGCCGAATGATCCAGAACGGCCAGATGACCCGCGACGAGGCCTTAGAGCTGGTCCGCAAGTACGACGATGAATTTCCCAAGACATTTCACGACGAACATTTGAAATACTTGGACCTCAGCGAGGCAGAGATGGCCGAGACCATTGACCGCCACCGCGACCCGCAAATTTGGGAGCAGGAGGGAAATCGCTGGGTGCTGAAGCATCCGCCAATCTAGCAACAAGGAAACGGCATGTCTGACGACGACACCCAACTTCACGATTGTGACCTCTGCGGCTCTTCCAATGCTGCCGAGATTGAGGTTGCGCGGCGATATTCCGGCGGCTCACCGCTGCACGTCTGCAAGGACTGCGGGTTTGTCTATGTTCGCCTCCGCCGCTCAGCCAGCAGCATTGCCGATGATTGGTCCGACGACATTTACCAAAAGGGATACACCGCACGAATTCCCGCCGTGCATGCCCGCCAGACCTACGTTGCAGATTTCATCGACAGCTCCATCGATTTGAAAGGCAAGACGGTCTGCGACATCGGCGCCGGCGAGGGCCAGTTCCTGGAGATCATTGAACGCGAATACGGCGCCAAGGCCTTCGCCATCGAACCATCGGCTGCCAATTGTAAGATGATGGATGATGCCGGGCTGGAGACCTTTTGCGGCACCATTGAGGATTACCAGGCGTCGGGGCAGGCGAGTGAGAGGCGCTTCGATGTCGCCACCGTTGTCTGGACCATGGAAAACTGTCAGTCCTGCCGCACCATGATGGATGCGGCCTATGACGCCCTGGTTCCCGGCGGCCATGTCGTGGTCGCCACGGGCAGCCGCATCCTGGTGCCGTTCAAGAAACCGCTGCAGTACTACATTGGCCCGGACCGCAACCTGGATACACACTGTTTCAGGGCCAGCGCCAATACTCTTCGCGGCCTATTCGCCGTGAGCGGCTTCGTGACCACCCACATCAACCGCTATATCGATACGGATTATCTGGTCGCCATCGGCGAAAAGACCGACAAGTCGGCGGAGATCGAGTGGGAAAAGGATACCTTCGAGGAAATAGTCGATTTCTTTAATCGCTGGGATGAGGACACCCAACGCTTCTACAAGGACTCCTGAACCCCCTACCACGGGAACAACCTCGCGCCGACGCCATGGAATGTCAGATTCAACCGTTTGAAAGTGAAGTTGCCGGCGTTTCCGTCTGCAAGCTGCAACTCGGCGATTTCGAAGACCCGGGCCGCGCCGGCGCGCTTGATGCATTGGCCGACGGATGGCGGCGTGACGGCGTCTGGCTGGTGGTTTGCCGAATTTCCGACGATTCAGACACCTCCCTGACCCAACTCCGGGAAATCGGATTTCGCCCTGTGGAGGCCCTGCTGACCCTGCAGCGCGATCTCACCGGCAACGAGCAGCCGGCTGAAACCGAACTCGCCGGTCCCGGTGATACTGACGCCTGCGTCGCGGTCTCCGGGGAAGCTTTCACCTTTGATCGCCTACACCGGGATCCCCAGGTGCCGGATACGCTCGCCGACGGCATTCGCGAGGCCTGGGTGCGCAATGACCTGAACGGCCGCGGCGACGCCTGTTTGGTGGCCCGGACGGATGGCGCGGTCAGCGGTTTCAATCTTTGCCTGCTCAATGGTGATACCGCTGTCATTGATCTCATTGCTGTTGCACCGGCCCATCAGGGAAAAGGTATCGGCGGTCAACTCGTGGCCGGGGCGCTCCATCATTACCGCGACCGCGCGGCGCGTATGCAGGTCGGCACCCAGGCCGACAATGCGGCTTCCATCGCTCTTTACGCCAAGGCCGGATTCTCCATTATTCAAAGCCAGACAACCCTGCACTGGATTAACCCCGACGTGGCCCCGGCCGCGCCCGCAATGGGGAGAGCGCAATGAAGACCGGTATTGTCGTCTTCGCCCGTCTCGACTCGACCCGGCTTCCCGGAAAGGCGCTCAAAACGTTTGCCGGGCGGGCATTGCTTGGCCACGTCATTGACCGTGTTGCCGGCGCCAAGCTGGCGGATGTTATCACTGTCGCCACTTCCGACCGTGATGTCGATGACGGCGTTGCGGCGTTGGCCCAATCGGCGAATGTTGCCGTCTATCGCGGATCCGTCGATAACGTCCTGGCCCGGGCCATTGCCTGCGCGGAAGCCTTTGACCTGGATCACTTGGTCCGTATTTGCGGCGACAGCCCGTTCATGGACCCGCGGCTCATTGACAGGATCATTAACATTCACCACAAGCATGGCGCGGATGTGACGACGAACCAACATCCCCGCACCTATCCTGCCGGCTTGAGCGTCGAAGTGTTGACGGTCAATTCGCTCAGGCGGGTGGCCGAAATGACCGACGATTCGGTGCACCGCGAGCATGTCACCAGTTTCATTTACGGACATCCCGAGGACTTCACGATTCACAATGTCGATTCCACGCTTTCCGAACTCGATGAAACTCCGTTGACCATCGACCACGCCGACGATCTGGTACAAGCCAACTGGATCGGCCGGCGGCTGCATGAGGACGGCCGGGACTTGGGCGACATGGACGCGGTTCTGGCCCTGGCCCGCGAATGGCGGCAGACCATGCCCGTGGGCAAGCAGGCCGTGCCATGAGTAAACTGGCCCTGCTCGGCGGCACTCCGGTCATTGACGGCGACCTGCCGCCCTATCCTTCCATGGGCGAAGCGGAAGAAAACGCGGTTCGTGATGTCGTGCGGTCTGGCTGCCTGTCCGGGTTTTTCGGCAGTGCCGGGCCCGAGTTTCTCGGCGGCCCCAAGGTGCGTGAATTCGAGACCGCCTGGTCCAAGAGCTTCGGCGTCAAACACGCCGTAACGGTCAACTCGGCAACGTCCGGGCTGATGGCAGCCATGGGCGCCATCGGCGTCAGTCCCGGCGACGAGGTCATTGTGCCGCCCTGGACCATGTCGGCGACGGCCATGGCGCCGCTCATCTATGGCGGCATTCCCGTGTTCGCCGATATCGAGGACCAGACATTTTGTATCGATCCGGACGCCGTCCGCAGCGCCATCACGGCCAAGACCCGCGCCATTGTTGCGGTCAACCTGTTCGGCCACCCGGCACCCCTAACTGAGCTTCGCGCCATTGCCGACGAACACGGGCTTTACCTGATTGAGGACGATGCCCAGGCGCCGCTCGCCGACGACAACCGGCACGGCTCGGGCTCTGTCGGCCACATCGGCGTTGCCAGCCTCAATTTTCACAAGCATATCCATACCGGCGAAGGCGGCGTTTGCGTCACCGACGACGACGACCTCGCCTGCCGCCTGCGTTTGATCCGGAATCACGGCGAGAACGCCACCGAGGAACTGGGCGGCGGCGAAATTGCCAACATTGTCGGCTTCAATCTGCGCATGACCGAACTGAGCGCCGCCGTCGGCCTGGTTCAGCTTGCCAATATCGAGGAGCACGTGGGCCGACGTGAAGCGCTGGCCCAGCGTCTGAGTGATGGTACCCGCGACTTGCCGGGATGGACCGTCCCGGTGGTTCGCGAAGGCTGCCGCCACAATTATTATGTTTGGAACGTCCGCTATGATGCCGATGTCGTCGGCGTCAGCCGGGAACTGTTCAGTAAGGCCCTGACCGCCGAGGGCTTCCCCCATGCTGTCGGCTACGTGCCGCCGCTGTACCGCTTGCCCCTGTTCCGCGAGCGCAAGGCCATTGGCCGCGACGGGTTTCCGTTCAGTCTCGGTGAGCGCAGTTATGAGGACGGTTTGTGCCCGGTCGCCGAGCGGCTGCATGAGCGCGAGGCGGTGCTCTTCGAACCCTGCGCCTATGATGCGGATGACGATTTGGCCGGGCGGCTGGTCGAAGCGATCCGAAAAGTTTACGACAACCGCGATCAATTAAACGCCGAAAACGGGGAAAGCTGAGATGGCCCGGGCAATCGCCAGCATCGAAGCGCGCATGACCTCGACGCGCCTGCCGGGCAAGGTGCTGGCCGATATCGGCGGCGCCCCGGCCCTGACCCGCCTCGTCGAACGCCTTAAACGGGCCGAACGGCTGGACGGCATGGTCCTGGCCACTACCACCGGGGCCGATGACGACGTCCTGGCCGAGTGGGCGGATGATAACGGCATACCCTGCCACCGCGGCAGCGAGGACGATGTTCTGGGCCGTGTCGTCGAGGCGCAGCAAACCATGGACTCGACCATTGTCGTTGAGGTCTGCGGCGACACCCCCTTGCTCGACCCGGCCGTCATCGACCTGGCCCTCGAGGCCTACGAAGCGGACCGGGGCGACCTGATTACCACCGCGCGCCACGCATCATTCCCGCAAGGTATCGACGCCGAGGTGTTCAGCCTTGCCGATCTTGAGGAAGTCGCCGGGAGCATCGACGATCCGGCCGTGCGCGAGCATGTCTCGCTGTATTTTTACGACCACCCGGAACGCTACCGCATCCACGACCTGGAGGCGCCGGCCGGCTGGCGGGCGCCGGACAAGCGCCTGGTATTGGATTATCCCGAGGATCTGGAACTAATCCGCAGTATCTATCAACGCCTCGAGCCGGATTACGGCGACGAGTTCAACACCGGGCATATTCTATCGCTATTCAATCAGGATCCCGCTTTGTCCGACATCAACCGCCACTGCGAGGAGCGCGCCCCTAGATGACCGGCCTAAGCACCATCATTATCGGATTTGGCCAGATCGCCGACGGGCTCGGCCGCGATGAGCGCATGAGCGAGAACTTTGAATATGCGACGCATGCCCAAGTGCTCGCCGACCACCCGGCGTTTGACTGGCTTGGCGTTGTCGATCCGTCGGTCGAGGCCCTCGGCGCGGCGCGGGACAGCTGGCAAATCCCGCATGTTGGCGCCGACATCGACACCGTCGCCAAGGCCGTCCAGCCGGAGGTCGCGATCATTACCGCGCCGGCAGACACTCGCGCGGAAATCGTACAGCAACTGCCGAACCTCAAGGCCGTCCTGGTCGAGAAACCCTTGGGCGGAAGTGATGCGGAAGCCACGTCGTTCGTCGATTTTTGCCGCGACCGGAACATTGCCGTTCAGGTCAACTATTGGCGGCGCGCTGATGAACTGTACAGGAAGCTGGCGGCGGGCGAGCTGTTGCGGCGTATCGGCCGCCCGCAAGCCGCCTTCGCCACGTACGGGAGCGGCCTGCATAACAACGGCTCGCACATGATCGACTTCATCCGCATGCTGCTGGGCGAAGTCGCCATGGTTCAAGCCCTGGGTGACGCCCGCCATATCGACAACCCGCCTCTGCCCGGAGACCAGCACGCGGCATTCGCCCTGACCATGACCAGTGGCACGGTGGTGACTGTGCATCCGCTCGATTTCAACCGCTACCGCGAGGTCGGCCTGGACATATGGGGCGAGACCGGCCGGCTGGCCCTACTGCAAGAGAGCCTAGGCGTTTACCACTATCCATTGGCTGATAACCGTGGCCTGGACGACGCCATGGAAATCGCATCTGACAGGCCCGAAGTGCTGGAACCGACGGCAGGCCGGGCGCTTTATGACATGTACGACAATCTTGCTTCTGTCCTGGCCGGAAATGGGGAACTCTGGTCGTCCGGCGACTCAGCGCTCAGCTCCGAACGAATCCTTGATGCAGTCCTGGATTCGGCGGACCGGAGCGGAGAGCGGCTGCACTTCGCCTGATGCCCGAGGAGCCATATGAATACCGCTAGCGTCGATTACCTGATCTTTGTCGAGGACCCGGGTGCCGTAAATGGCGTGGTCGGCCTGCCCGCAGTTCTACAATCCAGAGGTACCAGCTTTGCTCTCGCCGCCACCGGCCATGCGGTCGATTATCTTACCACTCTTGGCATTGCCTGCGATCCGGTGGGGCCCGATGAGACCGCCAGTTCTCTACTGTCGCGCTACACCCCGCGAGGTGTTTTAACCGGAACATCGGAAAATCCCGATAGCCTTGGCCTGGAACTGAACAAGGCCGCTCAGAAAGCGAAGATTCCCGGCGTTGCCTTCGTTGACGGGCCGGTCAGCGCCGAATACCGGTTTCGGGGCCGCGGCGATTCACCCCTCGCCTTTGCGCCTGATTGGGTGCTGGCGGCGGATGCGAACACCGGCGCCCTGTTTCGGGAATTTGGATTCGCGCCCGACAAACTACATGTCTGCGGCCATCCGTACATGGATCACATCCGCGCCATGACTGAAAGATTGGATGTAGAGGGACAAACCAACGTGCGCCGGCGCGTCCTTCCCAATGCCCCCACTGATCGCCCGGTCTGGACTTTCGTAGCCGAACTTTCCGATGGCATCGCGCCTGAACGCTTTCACCGCAATCCGAATTACACCCTTCGCGGTCGGGGTAACTCCGACAACCGGACCGACATTGTCCTGGATGAAGTTCTTGATGCGCTGGGCGGCATCGAGCCCCGGCCCTACATCGTGCTTCGCCTGCACCCGAAAAACCATGCCGAGGAATTTGCCGGTTACGGGGCGGAAATCGACCATGTCAGCAGCGGTGGGCTGCCGTCGGACCTGATATATGGGACTGATCTGGTCATCGGCATGACCAGCATTCTGCTGACCGAAGCCGTCGTTATGGGCCGGCCGACGGTTTCCGTCGTGCCGGATCCCGGTGAAGGCGCGTGGCTGCCCAATCATGGCCTGATCCCGGTCATCCACACCCGCGGCGATTTACGCAAATTGCTGAGCGCCGCGTTGTCCGATCCGACGCAACTCATGGGCAAGCCGGCAACCGACGTGATAAAATTCGGCGCCACGGACCGCATGGCGGATTTTCTGCTCGATTTGATCGCGGACCAATAGGAGCTGGCATGATCGGACCGGTCATAGAAACGCAACGCTTAAAGCTAATGCCGTTTTCCGAGGATTTTCTGACGGAACGCTACGTCGGCTGGCTCAGCGACCCGGAGGTTGTTGCCTATAGCGAGCAACGGCACCGGTCGCACTCCATCGACTCGTGCCGCGAATTCAGTGCCCGTTTCGATCATGGTCCCAACTGCTTGTGGGCGATCACGGAAAAATCGGATGGCCGCCATTTGGGCAACATCAACACCGACGTGGATGCCGAAAACCAGGTCGCCGATGTCGCCATCCTGATCGGCGAGAAGGAGTGTTGGGGAAAAGGCTTCGGCGCCGAAGCCTGGCAAGGCGTCATGGATTACCTGCTTGGCGACGGAGACATGCGCAAAGTGACCGCCGGCACCATGGCCACCAACAACGGCATGCTAGCCATCATGCGGAAAACTGGCATGGTTGAGGAAGGTCGGCGCGCAGGCCAATTCATTGTCGATGGGCAACCCGTCGATATGATCATGGCCGCCCGCTTCGCTGACGGATGAGTTCCAAATGACCGAGACTGACCGGCTGGATGGCATTCGCACCGCTGTCGAAGATATGAGCCAAGGCCGCTACGGCGAGGCCGAGGCCACGCTCACAGCAATTCTCGACGAGATCCCCGATCAGCCCGATGCCTATCATATGCTGGGAATGTTGCGGTTCGTCACAGGCCATCCGGATGATGCGGTCAAATTGATTTCGAAAGCCATTTCCCTCAACGGAGAGGACGCCGCCTACCATGCCAACCTGGCCCTGGTTCGACAGTCGTTGGGCCGGCAAACGGAAGCGGAAGACGCCTTGCGCAAGGCCGTGCAACTGGCGCCCCAGTCCATCAACCATCACGTAACGCTCGGCACGTTCCTGCTCAAGCAAGAGAGTTACCACGAAGCCGCCGACATTTTCCGCAAGACGCTTGCCCTTGATCCGGTCTGCTTTTCCGCTATCTCCGGCTTGGCGACGGCATGCGAGGAAATGGGGCAGACTGAAGAAGCCGAGGCAGGCTACCGCAAGGCTCTGGAAACAGAGGAAGTTCCCTCGCTTCATTTCAATTTGGGCAACGTACTGCGGGACCAGCACCGTGCCGACGAGGCCTTGGCGGCATACGACCGCGCCATCGAACTCGATCCTGAATTCGCCGAAGCCCATGTCCACAAGGCGTTCACCCTGATGCTAAAGGGCGACATGCTTCCTGCGTGGGAGGAATATGAATGGCGCTGGCAGATTCCGGCATTTGCCAGTACGGGCCGCGAATTTACAGCGCCGGTTTGGACCGGCGACGGACTCGACGGCAGAACGCTGCTGATCGAAACAGAACAGGGTTTCGGCGACACCCTGCAATTTATTCGCTATGCCAAGCTAGCTTCCGAAACCGGCGGGCGGATCATTGTTGAGTGCCGAAAAGCGATGCGGCGTTTGCTGGAGTCGGCGGCGGGTATCAATGAACTGGCCCTCGCGGGCGAACCCCTGCCACCTTATGATGTCCACGTTCCTCTGCTGAGCTTGCCACGGATATTTCAAACCAGCCTGGGAACGGTTCCCGCGCACACGCCATATCTATTCGCGTCGGAAGACGATATTGCCCGCTGGCGGCGACAGCTGGCCCACGAAGAAGCAGTCAAAATCGGCATCGTTTGGCGTGGAACGGCCGAGAAACGCGGAAATCCGACCCGTGCTTGCCCGCTCGCTCATTTTCAGCCGCTCATAGACCTTCCCGGCGTCAAGCTCTTCAGCCTGCAAAAAGAGTATGGCGATGACGACCTGCCATTGCCTGATGGGATTGAGGATCTGTCTCCCCATCTCGCCGACTTCGCCGACACGGCCGCCGCCATGCGTGCCCTCGATCTCGTCATTACCATCGATTCCGCCGCCGCCCATCTGGCCGGCGCCCTCGGACAGCCAACCTGGGTGTTGTTATCAACCGGCAGTGATTGGCGTTGGCTGATGGATCGTGAAGACAGCCCGTGGTACCCGTCGATCCGTCTGTTCCGCCAAACCCAACCACGTGAATGGACCGACGTGCTAGCCCGGGTCGCGGATGCCGTCGAGCATGAGTTCCTGTCAGAATCCGATACTTAGCTGACATTATTCCGCCACCGCCTGTTCGAAATCACGCTAAGATTACCCCTTTCCCAGCTTCGGAGGTGATCATGCGTCTCCAAGGGTCCTGTCACTGTCAGGCCGTAACCTTTTCCGTCGAGACTCTCGCGCCTTATCCGTACGCCCGGTGCTATTGCTCCATTTGCCGCAAGACAGCCGGCAGCGGCGGGTTCGGCATTTTTATGATCGCCCAGGCCGACACTCTGGAAATTGACGGCGAGGACAATATCGCGAAGTACCACGCCAAACTGGAAGACGGCGGCATCAGTCTGGCAGAGCGCTGTTTTTGTATGATTTGCGGCTCACAATTGTGGCTGTTCGACCCCCGCTGGCCGACCCATTTGCACCCACATGCCTCCGCCTTCGATACGTCGCTGCCGAAGCCGCCGGCCCATATGGACTATTTCGTGGCGTCGGCGGCGCCCTGGGTGGAATTCCACGATGGAGCCGACATAGAGAGGATCGACGGTCCCTATACGGTCGGCATGGAAGACTGGCACCGGGACCGCGGGCTGCTGGCCGATACCTAGGCAGCACATTTTACCGCTTATGCGGGCCAAATTTACCTGGTTGGGCATGTTTTTCTCATTCCCCAACACGGCATTAAATAAATTATCCATTTAAAATCAACAACTTATCGTAAAACCGAAAAGTTGGCCCGCCCTTTGCTTGTATGGGGCGACGAAATTTTCATCGGGGAAGAAATCGCTATGGAAAACCTCTCGATCAAGACGACCGGTTACACAGAGAATACCAACAACAACCAGGGCAACCGTGGCAAAGGCGCCACCCTGGCTGGATTGGCCACCTCTTTTCGCGAAATGGTCGGCAAAGCCGGTATCCATATTGACTCCGGATTCGACGCCTTGACCGGCCGAACCGGCGTCTCCGCGCTTGGGGAATCCAACAATCCGGCCCTGCAGGAAGACGATTATCGTCCTGACGTGAACCGAGACAACGTCGAACGAGATGACGCGGCCGACCGAGGCCCCCGCGAGGGTTACGACGACAAGCGGGCCGATAGCGGACAAGCCGACCGGAACGACAATAGCGATGACAGCCGGACCTCCGACCAGGGCGACCGTCACGCCGATGATTCCTCTGATGATCAAAGCAATCAAGGTGAAGCCAGTTCCGCCCAGGACGATACGGGCAGCGATGGCGACACCGAGTCCAATGACGGAACGGAATCCGAGACCGCCGCCAACGATGAAGGCGCGGCCGATGAGAACAACGGCGAAGGTGCGGCCGAGGACGGTTCCGAGACCGCGGCCGACAGTGATGGTGAAAATGGCGAGACCGTTTCCGCCGGTACCGATGGCGCCGGCACACCGACAGTAGCCGCCGCGGCAACCGGCGCCATGGCAGCCGAGCTGCTGGTCGGCGGCACCGCTCACACCGAGGCAGGAAAGGCCTCCGATACAGGCAAGGAAGCCGCCCTCAGTGGTTTGACCGCCGCCGCCAAGGCGACGACGAAGCGGAGTGACAATCACAGTGGCCCCTCCAATCAAGGACAGGCCGCACAGCAAGGTGCCAATCAAATCGCCCATCAGGCGCAAAACCTGACCGAGGCCGCTAATGCGACAGGAACCACCGTACAGCAGCAAGCCGCTGAGTTGGCCAAGCAGGCCGGCCCTGGTGAACGCCTTCAGGTGGCCGTAAACGTGACCCGTGAGTCCGAGACGGTTGTTTCCAAGCCGACATCAACGTTAACCGCGAACAGTGTGATCGCCAGTGACGGCAAGACCCAGTCAAAGGCCGGGCAGCAAACCACCTCCAACCACACTGGCGCAGCCGTCGCTGGGCAGACCCAAGCGGCTGCCGCGCAGGCGCAGAACCAGCAAAGCGCCCAGGGTTCGGCAAATATGCAGTCCGGCGGCGACGTCAAGGGTATCACGACGACCGCGACTACGGCCGGCAATACCGGCGGCGCAACCCAATCCGCGGGCGGCGAAGCGACGGCATCGACCAGCAGCACAAGCAACGGCGCTGCCCAGCAGGCACAGGAAGCGCGCCAATCAACACAGGCTCAGGCGCAAGCTCAGACCGCCAACAAGCCGACCTTACCGGGCCAATCGATCGTCGATCAGGTTTCGGTCAAGATTACCAAGGCTCTTCAGGCCGGCACGGACAAGATCACCGTGCAGCTTCGTCCCGCCGAACTGGGACGGGTTGAGGTCAAGATGGAATTAACCGTCGACGGCCGCGCCATGGCCGTGGTGACCGCAGACAATAAGGACACCATGGACCTGTTACGCCGCGACTCAGGCGACCTGCAGCGCGCACTTCAGGATGCCGGTCTCGACGTCAACTCCGGAGACCTGTCCTTCAACCTTCGCGGCCAGGAAGGCGAGAATACGGATAACGAAGACTCCAACAAGGGCAACTCCGGCCTCGAACTTGCCGAAAACGACCAAGCCGAGGATGCCATGAGTGAGCCGCTTGCCGCTCATGAAATGGGTGTCCTGGCCAACGGCCGCATCGACGTCCGGGCTTAAACGGAACAATAGGGCTTAAGGAACAGAGCAGATGATTATCGGTAGCGACACGAGCGTGATTGCAGAAGGAACGAAGTCAGCCGAGTCAGCAGCTAAGCTGGAAGACGAGCTGAACCGATTCCTGACCCTGCTGGTAACGCAGTTGCAAAATCAGGACCCGCTCGACCCCATGGACGCCACCGAATTCACCTCTCAGTTGGTCCAGTTTGCCAGTGTTGAGCAGCAAATCTTCCAGAACTCGAACCTGGAGAAAATGCTCAATCTTCAGGAAACCAACCAGATCTCCCAGATGGTCAACTTTATTGGCAACAAGGCCGAGTTCTTCGGCCAGAAGCTGCCGCTGGAAGACGGGTTTGCGGAGTTCTCTTATGTCATGCCCTCGGGCGTCAAGTCGGCAACCATCAACATTTCCAACTCCGGCGGCCTCAATGTTTTCTTCTCCGAGGCCGAGACGACGCTTGGCAAGCATACGGTGTCCTGGGACGGCGTCGACAAGAACGGCCTTCAGCAGCCCGACGGCACGTTTACCGTGCTCGTCAGTGGCCTCGACCCCGAAGGCAACCTGGTTCAGGTCGAACATTTGGTCGTCGGTACGGTTACCGGCGCCGGCGTCGATGACGGCAACGTCAAACTGTTTATTGGGAACGACATTACGGTGGATCAAGACCAGGTCATTTCAGTGAGAAAAGCCGCGGATTCAGGATCGGCCCAGTAGGGACCGTCCGCGAGATCCGCTGAATGAGAAATAGGAAATTCCGGCCACGGATTGGCCGAAATGTAGAAGGAGAAAAACGATGACATTGTTTGGCGCTTTGAGCTCAGGTGTATCTGGCCTGACCGCCCAATCGAGTGCGATGGGTGCGATCTCGGATAACATCACAAACGTCAGCACAATCGGCTACAAGCAGACCCAGGTCGATTTCCAGACCCTGGTGACCGCGCAAACGTCGACAACCTTCTACTCCGCTGGCGGCGTACAGTCCAAGCCACGCCAGGATACCGGCGTTCAGGGTCTGTTGCAGTCGTCCACGTCGCAGACGGATATTTCCGTCTCCGGCGCCGGCTTCTTCGTCGTCAACGAAGCCTCCGTGCCAACCATCAACAACGAGTTCCTGTATACCCGCTCCGGCTCCTTCTTCCAGGATAACGACGGCTTCCTGCGTAATACGGCCGGTTTCTATATTCAGGCCTGGCCCACAGACGCACAGGGTGTTGTCGTGCCGGCCAATGATTCTCTCACGATCCCCAACCAGAACGTCATCTCGACGGATTTCCTGGAGACGATCAACCTTAACCGGGTCGGCGGTACGGCAACGGCAACGTCAAACTTGGCGATCGGCGCCAACCTGCCGTCCAACGACGCCGCGGGGATTACCCACAAAACCGACGTTCAGTTCTTCGATACTCTCGGCAACGCAAATACGATGAGTGTCAAATACACCAAGACAACGGTGGACAATCAGTGGGACGTCACCGTTGAGCCTCCGGCGGGAACCGCCGTGCTGACGCTTGAGACGGCGGCAACCGCTGTTCCGGCTGCCGGCGTCTACGACAGTATCGGGCAGTTGGAATTCACCACACGCCCGGCCGCCGGCGCTACCGTGGTCGTTGATGGCATAACCTACCAATACGATACCACCGGCGCTCTTGCGGAAACGGCAACGCTGAAGCGGTGGGATGTGTCGGCCAACACCAACCTATCCCAGGACGTCGCGTCGCTGATCACCGCAGTGACGACCAAGGATTCAGATTTCAGCACGACGTTCGGCCGGATGAAGGTCAGCCCCGGCACCAGCACGACAATTCTGTTCAATGATGACGGAACCGATGCCATTACTGTTAGTCCGATCGGGTTGCTCGATAGCGCGGGAGCATCGGTCACCCGTCAGGAGGCCGCCTTCACGGTTCGCAAACAGGATGATGTGTTTTCGCCCTATAAGCAGATTCAGTTCACCACCAATCCGGCCGATGCTGAAGTTCTCACCGTCAACGGAATCAACTATGAGTTCGATACCGGTGACGCAACCGTTGTCGGAACCAATACAGCCGTTACCATCAACGGCGCGCCCAGTGGCGGAACCGCGGCGGACTTGGCGACAACCCTAGCGAATTTGGAAACCGCCATCGAAACCACCGATGCGGAGTTCGCCGGCGACGCCGTTCGCCTGCGGGGAACCAATCAGGAAAGCACCGGCGGCATCACCAACGATACAGTCGTGTTCAGAACCAAGAGCAACGGCACCAGCTACACACTTAGCGGCACGGTGATAACCAACGCCAATACGACCCTCGCCGACAAAGCGGGCACCGCCCTTGCAACGACGGTCACTGTCGCCTCAACCAACGCTATCGTCTTCGATTCCGACGGTATCCCAAGCGCTTTCAACGTCGCCGAGATCGAAATTCTCGCCTTTGAGAACGGCGCCTCCGATATGGACGACGCGCCGACGAACAGTCCGCAGATCACGCTCGATTTTGGTAACCTTGCGGAATCCAACGGCCTGACCCAGTTCGGCGCCGCCTTTACGCCGGTGTTCATTACCCAGAACGGATCACAGTTCGGCACCTTCGCCGGTGTGACCATTAACACCAAGGGACTGGTCACGGCCCTGTTCGACAACGGCGAAACACGGCCGGCGTATCAGATTCCCCTTGCCACCTTTACCAACGTCAATGGATTAGGCGGGCAGACGGGTAACGTCTGGAATGCTACCGAGTCGTCGGGCGATGCCACGCTGCGCGAGCCGGACAATGGCCCCTCCGGGCAGGTAATTCAGTCGGCGCTTGAAGCTTCGACCGTCGATATCGGTAATGAGTTCACCAAAATGATTGTCGTCCAACGGGCATTCTCCGCATCGGCCAAGATCATCAGCACCGCTGATGAGATGCTCGAAGAACTGCTGAGGACGAAGCGATAAGTAGTTAAACAGTTCCACAACCCACCGTCCCAACCCAAGGGGCCCGGCATTGGAATTCCACCAATGCCGGGTTCTTTGCGTTCCGGCTTTATTCAGGAACTCGAAGGTCAACCACGCTGGATCGGCTTGCCATGACAAATCTTAAATCTTTTCCCCGACCCGCAAGGACAGGGCATATTGCGGGGGATATGGGCCAGCATGGGAAATTTCTCATGTGGCCCGGCCGTGATCGTATCAAACGGCGGCGGCTCGATCGGTTCGGTGCCGCCCAGACCTTCCTTGGCGGTTTTCCGCAATTCCTCCAGGATGGCGATAAACTGTCCGCGGGCGATTTCTCCGAAATGATGGGCCCTTCCGGGGTCGGCTACGCGAGCTAGATAAAACTCAAAGAAAATGAACATGCCCAGCGTGGTTCCACGTAACAGGATGTTGACCGCATTCGACACGCTTTTTTGCGGCGGGATCATGTACCCCATCATCGGCTGAAAGATTTCCATCAAGGGCAGGAAATAGGTTTTGTCATCAAAATCATCAATCGCCTCTAGACATCCGATGATGGAATCCAGATAGATGTCGGTCGATTTCGCCATCGCGGGTCCGTCCCAGGACGAGTGGAATCGTTCACCGGTGAAAACCGGAAACCCCTCGATCATTTCCTCGACGACCCGGTTCTTGTCTGCTCGGACCTCGGGAAGCGAAATGTCCTTCGATCGCACTGGGGAGGTTCCCATGATCGCCGCGCCGTCGCTACAGTTGACGTAGTTCGGACCCTCGCCGTCGATGTTGATGATGTCCGCGAAATTGATGAGCGCCCGATAGAGGCCGCGGGACGTAAGGTATTGACCGCCGAAATTTCCTTCCACGGGAATCCTATAATTGATGTCCTCGGGATCAATCAGTGGATCATCGGTATAATAATAACTGTCTTTGGCGTGATGCAGCCCATCCGCCCGCTTGGCCCCGAAATCCGTCCCGAACATATAGATATCCTGAAATCCGGTTTCCTGAGCGAAACATAACGCCGCATTGACGACCGTGGGCCCCGGCATACGAAACGTTTCCTTCTCGGTGCCGCTAAGCAGCGCGTGTGAACTAAGTGGGAACCGGGAGGAAAATACTATTCTCTCAAAATAATCGAGAATCTCGGGGTCAACGGTCGAGGCGGCGATCAGGCAGACCGGGGAAAGATCGTGTTCTCCGGCCACCTGGGATATGAGCGGCACAACATGGATATTTTCCAACTCAATCTGAAAATCAGGAACGATATCATTCTGCAGCAAAACGCGGAGGGCGGAGCCGCAGGAGATGATCACGGCCTTCGCGGAAAGTTCGCGGATAGTGGCCAGATCATTATCAAGAGACGGACCGCTGGCGACGATAAAGGCGGGAACCGGGCGGCACAAACCCGCGGGTGAACGTTCGTAGACCCGCTGCCCGCCGCCGGCCAGATTCTGGTACGCGTTCCACAGCATCAACCTCTCGTCATAAAAATGGCCGAGGCTATCGATGACCAGATTGGCCTCAATTTTGAGGTTTGAAATGACTTTCTGGGCCAAATCTCGATGGTCGTGAGTCATGCACGTCAGGCCGTCCGAAGTGCACGGGTTCGTCGCCCGGATCAACCGCCAGACATGGCTCGAAATTTCATCGGGGTCGTCGCCATAGAGAAAATGCACCACGCCTTTGCGCTTTTGGACCCGGTGCATGACGGCGTACCAATCGACCCTCTCCATAGACCGCCACAGCGCCCCCATGTCCGGCTCGATAATAAATACGCAGAGACTACTGGTCCGTTCGATAACGTCTTCCAGGTCAACGTCGCTGCCGACACCGAGAATCATCAGGAAATAAGATGAACTCGACCGAGGCGTCTCCAGAAAACCAATTCTTTCCGCAGTCGCCCGATCAAGAGCCCCTTGCACAAAACGAAAAACGTACTGATCGACTTTTTCCCGCCGAGGCGCCTCAAGCGTGAAACGAGTCGTCCACGCCGTCGTTTCTTCGCTCCCCTCAGCCCGCCGCTTTTGCCCCGGCGTCAAATCCAGCAGACGCTGGTGAATGCCGGGCACCATCTTTTCAAACACCTTGAGGTTTTGGGCAGCGAAGTCGCTGAGATCAGATTGCGTACTCATGGTTCCTGTTGTCACAAGTATTGGATGGCGGGCAGCCTGGGAATCATCAATCTAGCAGGTATCGGCGTCTTTGGCGGCTTGATTTCGCCCTGTTAACCATCGTTTTTAGCGAATTTTTAACATCACGGCGGCTATTGTCATCTGTCTTCATTACCGTGCAATTAACGAGACCAAATAACTCGCCCGATGACTGAGCACATGCCATTACCCTCTCAGGAGAATGAGACCGGATCACCGGCTAACGAAGTTCTCGGACCGGCCGGAAATCCGATGACGCGGGCGGACCTGCCTTCCCCCGCCACCAAACGTTGGGTCATCCGCCGCAAGGCCGAAGTCGTCGCCGGCGTGCGCGGCGGCCTAATTACCTTGGAAGAAGCCTGCCGCCGGTATCATCTTTCCGTTGACGAATTCCGCTCCTGGCAACGCCTTCTCGACGCCCACGGCATGCGGGGATTGCGCACCACCCGGATCAAGAAATACCGTTGCAACCGGCGCAAAGCGAGCAAACGCCCCAAAGCCAACTGATTGATAGGCAAAAATTGCCTATCCATTAACTTCTTCTTCACCGTCTGGATTCTAGGATTGGCCTGGAACTTGGGTTTTTACGCCGTTCTGGGATGCGGCGGCCCTTCGAAGCCTCGAAGGGATAATTAGTGGACGGGGAAACAAAGTGGATACGATTTCACAAGCCTTGCGCAATCTAGGCCCTATGCGCCTCGCGGTTGTCGCCGCGGTTCTCATGGGTTTAGTTGGATTTTTTATCTTTCTCGCAACAAAACTGACGTCACCGAGCATGGACCTGCTTTACGGCGGTCTTGAGGGCTCGGACTCAAATCAGATCATCTCACAACTGCACACCATGAAGGTCCCCTATGAACTCAGGCAAGGCGGAAGCGAAATTTATGTTCCCAGTAACGAAGTATCACGTTTGCGGCTAAGTGTTGCCGGCCAAGGCCTCCCCGGCTCCGGTACCATCGGCTACGAAATATTTGATAAGACAGACTCCCTGGGTACAACCAACTTTGTTCAGAACGTCAACCTGCTCCGTGCGCTTGAAGGTGAATTATCGACAACAATTCAAACACTTAGCTCGGTAAAAACAGCTCGTATTCATCTTGTCATGCCTAAGCGCGAGCTTTTCAGCCGTGAAAAGCAGCAACCAAGCGCATCCGTCGTTCTCAGCATGCGTGGCGCTATTCGCCTGGACCCCGAGCAGGTGTCCGCCGTTCAGCACTTGGTGGCAGCGGCGGTTCCCGGATTGGCCCCGTCTCGCGTCTCCATAGTCGATAACAAAGGCAAGCTCCTGGCCGGCGGCTTCGAAGATGATAGTTCTGCATCTACGATCGCCGCCAAAGCTACGGGGCAACGCCTTGAAATGGAGCGGCGCCTGGGCCGGACCATCGAGGAACTGCTTGAGAGGACGGTCGGTTTCGGCAAGGTCCGGGCCGAAGTTCACGCTGAAATGGACTTTGACCGCATCAGCACCCAGGAAGAAGAATACAACCCGGATGGCCAAGTCGTCCGTTCGACCCAGACGGTTGAGCAAACCGCCAGCAGCCGCGATCAAGAAGGAACGACAGCTGTCTCCGTGGGTACGAATTTGCCCGATCCCTCGGCATCCGAAGGCGAGTCACAGCAAAGCACCTCGGCCGATAACCGGGTCGAAGAGACCGTCAACTTCGAGATTTCCAAGAAAATCATTAATCATGTCCGTGAAACCGGTGTCATCAACAAGCTCTCAGTCGCCGTCTTGGTTGACGGCAACCGGGTGCGGAACGAAGACGACGACATCGTCTATCAGCCGCGAAGCGAAGCCGAAATGGAACTTCTGGCAACCCTGGTGCGTGGTGCCATCGGTTTCAGCGCCGACCGCGGCGACACTGTCGAAGTGATCAATATGGAATTTGCCGAATTCGAGGTCGAGGAAGAGCCGCTTGAGCTGTTCTTTGGATTGGGCAAGAACGACTTGCTGAGAATGGCGGAAATCCTCGTTCTCGGTATTGTCGCTCTGCTGGTAATCCTGCTTGTCGTGCGGCCGCTGATCTCACGCGCCTTTGAAAGCATCCCGTCCGCAGCGGCCGCTGGTGAGCGGTTGCTGGCCGAACAGGCTGCGGGTCTTGCACCTGCACTGGCTGGCCCGGGCGCGCCAGGGGTTCCCGCCCCATCCGATGGCGCCTCCGAAGAAGATCAATTCGAGGAGCTCATCGATATTGATCGTGTCGAAGGACGGGTCAAGGCCTCCTCGGTCAAGAAGGTTGGCGAGATTGTTGAGAAACACCCCGATGAGGCATTGTCGATCATCCGTGCCTGGATGTATCAAGAAAGCTAGGGAGAGCATCTCATGGCACGGACAAAAGAAGACTTCCGCAATCTCACCGGCCCGCACAAAGCCGCCATCTTCATGCTGGCGGTGGGCCAGGAGCATTCGGCAAAGCTGTTCGAGCGGATGGACGACGAGGAGATTCGCGAACTGACCACGGCGATGGCGTCGCTGGGTTCGGTCGGTGCCAACACCATCGAGCGCCTGTTCGTCGAGTTCGCCGACCAATTGTCCACGTCGGGCGGCCTGGTCGGCTCATTCGGCTCGACGGAGCGCTTGCTGATGAACGCGCTGCCGGAAGACCGGGTGGCGCAGATCATGGACGATATGCGCGGCCCGGCCGGGCGTACCATGTGGGACAAGCTGGGCAACGTCAACGAGACCGTGCTCGCCAACTACCTGAAGAACGAATACCCGCAGACTGTCGCCGTGGTGCTGACCAAAATCAAGGCCGACCATGCATCGCGGGTGCTTT
>Ga0315338_1001301_pt1 | contig 33098 bp, 22 predicted proteins | sample ASW8metaG_FD_204518 | JGI IMG/M metagenome (GOLD analysis project Ga0315338, IMG submission 204518) | Ammonia-oxidizing marine archaeal communities from Monterey Bay, California, United States - ASW #8 | ecosystem: Environmental > Aquatic > Marine > Coastal | place: USA: California | collected... | reverse complement strand
GGAAAGTCACAGCCAGCTTTCGCAAGGTACCGACCGTCCCACACACGGCTCACAAGCGACGCTACCTGAGTTGAAAAGAGGGTCAAGCCGTGGGCCCCGCCGGAGGGCTTCCTTGCTAACGTGGCTTTCCTCACTAGTTGTAGGTATGAGTGATTTGCAATATTACCTTCTTGTGGCCTCTTTGGTCCTGCTCGTGTTGGTTTTGTTGACCCTGCTGGTTTATTGACAGAATGCATTTTACCCCCTAGCATGACGCGCCTTGATGTCTCCACCGCCTAGTTGGTGGTCGCAGACAAGGTGGCGTAGCTCAGTTGGTAGAGCAGCGGACTGAAAATCCGCGTGTCGCTGGTTCGATCCCGGCCGCCACCACTTTTTTGTTTTGGTGCCTGTGGGCCGTGAGGATCCCGATCGTAAGGGCCATCGCTGCACGAGAACCGCCAGCGACAAAAAAAACCGCCCAAGTCAGATCTGCAACACCCAGTGTGGCAGAAAACGAACCATGAGCGGTTTTTAAGGAGTCGCCAAGCAATAAATATCACAAGTAATAAATATCATGTATGGCCTGGGCTTGTTGGCCCGAAAACCATTTTCTCAACTTCTCTTCAACGCCATCTTTTTTTGAACCTTAAACCATATCTTTAAGGTTTTTCAGCGGCCGTACCTTGATTACATTACGGGCAGGTTTGGCCTTGAATGTCGTTTCTTCACCCGTAAAGGGGTTGATCCCCTGTCGCTCCTTGGTGGCGGGCTTACGCTGCACCACAATCTTGCAGAGACCCGGAATTGTAAACACTCCTGGGCCACGACTGCTCACGGCTTTGCGGATTTGATCCGACAAGGCTTCAAAAACTCCGGCGACCTCTTTTTTACTCAATTCAGTGGCCTCTGCGACACCGTTAAAGACTTCGGTTTTCGTCGGGGCCTTTTTTCCTGGGGCTTTTGCCATAGCGCTAGGTTCCTCCTTGCAAGGGAATCAAAATGTGGGTTCGTCCGTCCATGTCGACGTGTCCTAAAAAAAGGACAAACAAAGTCGACCGGATGATTGAAAAACAATGGAGCAAACATTTCAAGCGGGATTTGCCGAAAAACAGGGAAAAACCCCTAAATAATAGAAAAAAAGCTTTCGATCCGTTTTTTGGCGAACACATCGTCTGCGGCAAATCTATCCTCTATGCACGCGATGAGCCCCGAGGTGGACGCGAAAATTGGACCGATTTGCCCGCCCACGATTTTTCTTGTCAATTTAAGTATGGTTCTATAAAATTCTATTAGACAAGGAGTTAGGATAGTTAGCCTCCTTCTCTCCGGGGTTCTGGCAAGCCATCCGGCGGCTTGAATCAGGTTTGGCGCCGGATGCACGAGGGTTGGCGAGTCAGGATCAAAGTTCGCCGACCCTTGGATTTGAAAGCGACCGCTTCAACGGAACGGAATAAGTATCGTGAAAAGGGCCTGTCTCAATTTGGTCGCGCTCTTTGCCTGCCTGCTGCATCTGCAGGCTCCTGCAGATGCGCAGAATCTGCCCAAAGACCGGCAGCGAGATATAGGTTTCAGCCAACCCGTTTTTGCGGCCCCCAAGCGAACGCAGAGGCGGATGCTCGCCAACGCCCGCAAACTGCTTGAGCAGGAGCGGTACAGCCAGGCCGTGCGGATGCTACATAGGATCCTCATCGTTGAGAATGACGAAGTACGCGACGAGGATTATTTTTTTCTGAATCGGGAGGATCGGGAAGGAATTCGTAGCCACGATTATCAAAGTCTGCGGACTGCGGCGCGTCAATTGCTCGGGAATCTTCCCCAGGCGGCACGGGCAAGCTACGAACTGCAGTTTGGGACCGATGCCCAAAAGATGCTCGATCGTGCCGTGGAGGCTGGCAATATTGAGGCCGTTGCTGAAGTGCAGCGGCGGTATTTCCATACGAGGGCTGGCTATCAGGCGATGATGCTCTTAGGGCACTACCATCTCGACCAAGCTGCGCCGGTCATGGCGGCGCTCTGCCTGCAGGAAGTCTACACATCGCCCACTGCAGCGGAGTACGAGCCCGCACTCTCACTCTTGTTGGCCAGATCGCTACAACTCGCAGGACAGGAGGAGCAAGCTAAGAATGTGTTATCACAGTTACAAGAAAAATATCCGCATAAGAAACTCAAGATTGCTGGCACACTCCAGTCGCAAGCTGCCGAGCAGGAAGATCCGATCGACTGGCTCACCAGACTGACCGGAACGCGACCGGAGTCGCAGGATCTGCCTGCGATCAACTGGACGATGTTTCGTGGCAACGCCGCCAGAACGGCGGCAGGGAGCGAAAGCAGGCCATTGATGCTCCGGCCCCGGTGGCGACAGCGGATTGCTGCCACGGCAGAGAGCGAACAAATGATCGAGCAGCAAAGCCAACTGTATGCGGACGACTCCATTCCGGCTGTTCCGGCATTGCAACCGCTCGCCGTTGGTGATCTCATCTTCATGCGAACGCCGGGTAAGATCGTCGCAGCCGATTTGAAGAGTGGCAAACTCGTCTGGCAAGAGCCAACGTCCACCAACGATAAGGGTTTCGATGCCCCCTCGAGAGAAGATCGTGGTGACGGGTCCGAGTTTTCCATGGAAACGCTCCGTCGCCGCGTTTGGCAGGACAAAACCTTCGGGTCGCTCAGCAGCGATGGCGAGCGTCTTTTTGTGCTCGAAGAGTTCGGCCACCATGACGTGGGAAGCGAACGGCCTCACCTTGGTCCTGGGGGAAGATACCGGAGATGGACGGATTACGATTATAACGTCCTCAAAGCCCGCTCCGCTTCTGAGGCGCAGGGCAAACTTTTATGGTCGCTGGGGGGGCCCCATGAGAGCGACAGCGAGACGAAAAAAGCATTTTTTCTCGGCGCTCCCCTCCCCTTGCAGGGTCAGCTCTATCAATTGGTTGAATTGGCGGGTGAGATTCGCCTGCTGGTGCTTGATAGTCGTACCGGTGAGAGGCTCTGGTCACAACAATTGGCCGTGGTACAGCCGTCAACGAAGTTTACGGGCAAACGGCGAACCGGTGGCATCAGCCCATCCTATTCCGATGGAGTCCTGGTTTGCCCGACCGGGGTGGGCGGCATTGTGGCGGTGGACCTGACGACCAGGAATTTGCGGTGGGGACACCAGTATCCTGTGGCATCTGATGTTCAGAAGAAAAAACCAGCCTGGAATCGCCCCTCCATAAATTCTTTTTCACTGCCGGGACCAGAGGAGGTCTGGGCAGACAGTTGTGCCCTTATTGCGGACGGCAGTGTACTGATCACCCCAACTGAATCGAATGCTTTACATTGTCTCGATTTGACGGATGGTTCCGCCAAATGGCGCGTTGATCGCGAACAGTTTTATTATCTGGCGGGAGTCCACGCAGGCAAAGCGATTCTCATCGGGGCGGACAAAGTTATCGCACTTGACATGCTTGCGGGGAAGGCGGTCGATCTCTGGCCACTGGACCTGCCAGACGGGAGCATGCCGAGTGGTCGTGGCTATCTGGCGGGTGACCGCTATTACCTGCCACTGCGGACAGAATCCGGGGGTGAGGTGGTGACGATCGATCTGAATGAAGCAAAAATTGTCGCACGCAGCAAAAGTGGTGATGGCACAGTTCCCGGAAATCTGATTTGTCATCGTCAGCGGGTGATTTCTCAAAATAGCGATTATTTACAGTCGTTTTTTCAATTTGAACCGATCAAGAGAGAGGTTGCCAAATCGCTTCGCGAAAACCCCCACGATCCAAACGCGATGCTACGACAGGGAGAAATTCTGGTTGATGGGGGCAATTCACCGAAAGCTGTGCCACTCTTTCGTACGGCAAGTGATCTGTATGCGGCCCGTGCTGTGGAACTGGCACAAAAGGGTAACCAGGCGGGCTACGCAGATGCCTTGGCCAGTTCGATGTATGCGCGTCAATTACTACTACAGGGTCTTCTTACTGGGTTGGAAGAGAATTTTGTTGCCAATCAAGGATCGATTCCGGAAATCGAAACGCTCATTGCGGGACCTCGCGAACGGATTGATCATCTTCGACTCCTTGCAGAGGGTTACGGCCAAACGGAACAACTTGATGCGGCCCTTGATGCCTATCTCAAGCTTGTGCGGATTGTTGCCACCGAGAACCCGCTGTTGTCGATAGACAGCATCCATGCGGTGCGACTAAGTCAGTGGGTACGAAGCCGTCTTGATGCACTTCAGAATCGCTTCTCTACCGCGCAGCACGAGCATTTAGATCAGCAGGTAGCCTTGCTACAAGAGGAGGCCCTCCGGTCTGAGAATATTGAAGAGATGCGGTCCTTTGACTTTTTTTTCGGAACCCACCTGAGTGCTGTCCCGGTCAAACAGAAGTTGGTCGATCTTTTAACATCTGCGGGAGATCGCGTAGAAAGCATCACGTTGCTCAGACAGCTTGCAGGCATTTCCGATCCTGTAATACAGCGCAAGGCAACTGCCCAACTCGCTCTGCTTAATAAAGGGCCGGACATGGTGGGGCAAGGTGCCAAGCACATCTGGCCGGAAGGAAAAGTTCTGATCAAGCAGACTGGAGCAACAGCTCGTGGGCGCCGGTTGGGTTATCAATCGTCGATGCCGGTGAGAATGTTGAGTCGTCGAGACCATGCGGTGGGTACCGTTCTGGTGGACCAAAGGCAGTATTTTCGTATCTATGGGTTGAATTCCTATGGGCAGATCGACTGGACTGTTCCCTTGCTGGATAAAAAGGAAAATCGCGCGAACCTGATGGCCAATCATCGGCTTAGTTGTGCGCGGGCAAAGGGCCAAATTCTGGTCGCGGCAGTGGGCCAGCAAGTGTTGGCGATCGATACGCTCAAAGCGCGCCAAAAAAGTTCTCCATCATCCATTCTGTGGCGTCAGGATACGCTTTCACCCGGTAGCGATTCTCGGTCGAAGTCCCTTAGAACCCCTCCCCGAAAGAAAAGGCGGCCTTGGGAGGATGAAGCGAAGACCCAACAGCAGTTCCCGCTGCGGATTTCTAGAATCGGTCCGATTACCGATGGGGGTGTTACATTCGTGCGTAACCGGAATCTCGTTTCAGTGGATCCGATCACGGGAGGGGTTTTGTGGATTCGCAAAGGGTACAAGCGGGAAGCGGAACTTTTCGGCGATCGAGAATTTGTCATGGTGTTGCCTCCCGAAGAAAAGAAGATTCAGGTCCTCTCCGCCATGGATGGGAGACTATTGGGAACGCGCACGATTTCAGAGGTGGAGAATCGTTGGACAACAGTAGGACGCCACATCCTGCTATGGCGCAAGGTGGTGGGCGACAATCCTTTTAAAGGCCGTTGGGAACTGGCTCTCTACGATCCCTGGACAGAGAAGGATGTCTGGGCGCAACCGATCTCGGGGGACACAAAAGGAGATTTGGTAGGCCTCGATGCTGTGGCACTGTATGACAAAACAGAGGGGCGGTTTGTGGTACTGGACATCTTCAGTGGCGAAGAGTTGCTCGATGAGGTGCTCGAAGTGGACATGCACATCAAAGGGATTTATGTCGTCCGGTCCGAGAAGCTTTACATGCTGGTGACGAATCGGGGAGCCCAATACAACAGAAATAACAAAACGTTGCAGATCCAGCCAATGCCACAGGGTACTGGTAGTGCATTTGTTTCAGGAAATATTTATGCCTTTGACCGCGCGACTGGAAAAGCACTCTGGGATCGTCCAGCAAGATTGGAGCAGTGGGGACTGGCATTGCAGCAACCGGTGGATCTGCCCGTGCTTGTTTTTGCGCGTCGGGTGATAGATCGCAGTCAAAAAAAGAATCTGAACTCCCTCAGTTTTCTCTTTATGGACAAACAAACTGGACGCTCTGTCGTTCCGTTAGAAAAGCGAACGAATCGGGAATATAATTTTGAGATTGAGGGAGATCCGGGGGAAAACACGGTCTCAATCCTGTTTAAGAATTCGACGCTTACCCTTGAGTTTACCGATACTCCAGTACCTCCAGCAGGACCGGTTCAACTCCCCGCTGAGAAGCCGAAAGAAAAAGGCGGAATGACTTCGCTCATCCATTCGGCTTTAGATGTGATCAGCAAGGCTAAGGCAGCCGCAAAGCAGGCCAAAGCTGCTGCGAAGAAAAATTAGAGCCAGTAACGAAAGAGCGATATTCCATGGCAGCCGCAATGTCAGACTATTCCCTGCACGCACCGAAGGGTGTCCGATTATTGATCGCCACTGTTTTTCTGCTCATTTTGTGCCAGTCGTCGCGTGCTGAGCCGGTCGACCAAGCGGTGGTCCACGAGGTAGTCCAAGGGGGCCTTGAGTGGATTGCGCAGGGGCAATCGCGGTTGGGACATTGGGAGGCCAACGAGGGACGTTATCCTACGGCAATGACGGCTTTGGCGGGCTTGGCACTTTTGAGTGAGGGTTCGACCACAACGCAGGGAAAATATGCCAAGAACATTCGTATGGCCGTCGATTATCTCACCAGTCGAAGCAACCCCAACGGGCTCATTGGCGATCCGCGGCGGGATGACCGTTATACCTATGGACATGGATTTGCCATGTTGTTTCTCTCCCAGTTGCTCGGTGAGGAGGAGGACGCCTTGCGGCGCGAACAGCTGGTAGATGTGCTTTCGCGAGCCGTTATTTTTACGGGCCGTGCACAGACTAAAGCGGGGGGTTGGGGATATGTCAGTGCGAAAGATGGACACGGTTTTGATGAAGGTTCGACTACCGTTACTCAAGTGCAAGGACTCCGCGGCTGTCGCAATGCTGGAATCGAGGTTCCCAAGGGAATTATTGACAAGGCGATTAAGTACATTCACAAATGTACGACTCGAGAAGGAGGTGTCCAATACAGCAGCAAGGGGGGTGGAGGGCGTCCTGCGATTACGGCGGCCGCTGTGGCCTGTTTGTTCAATGCCGGTGAGTACGATGGCGATTACGTGCCGCGACTGCTAAAGTACTGTAATGATAATCTAAAGAATATCCGGAATAAGAGTTTCGGACACTGGCATTACGCGCACTACTACTATGCACAGGTAATGTATCGTGAGGGAGGAAAAGCATGGGATACATACCGCAACCAAGTTTTTAACAAAATCCTTAACGAGAAACGGGAAGCGGGTGACGGTCGGGTCTTTTGGGGCGAAGGCTTTATCGGGCCGATCTATACCACAGCGATTAATTTAACCATTCTTCAGCTTGAAAACGGCTACCTCCCCATCTACCAACGCTAGTTGTCATCTCCCGGTTAACAATCGCTGAACTAGGATGTATCCACTATCTGGAATCAACGGAACAGGACAATTTTCTAATGAGTAGAGAAACGGATTCGGCAATCAGGCAACTGGGCGAAGCACGGGATAAGATTCAGGAGCAGCTCTCGCAGACGATTGTAGGCCAGGAATCGGTGATCGAGGAACTGCTTATTAGCCTGTTTAGCTGTGGACACTGCCTTCTGGAGGGTGTCCCCGGTTTGGCAAAGACTCTCATGATTCGGACGCTTGCCCGCAGCTTGGATTTGAGCTTCAACCGGATCCAGTTTACGCCAGACCTGATGCCGGCAGATATTACGGGTACTGAAATCATCGAAGAGAATAAGAGTACCGGTGCTCGCGAAGTCCGCTTTATGGAAGGCCCGCTGTTTTCTCATGTGGTTCTGGCTGATGAAATCAACCGAACCCCGCCAAAAACTCAGGCGGCGCTTTTGGAGGCGATGCAGGAGCGACAGGTATCGATCGGACGGGTGCAGCATAAGCTGCCTGATCCTTTTTTTGTCCTTGCGACACAAAATCCGATCGAGCAGGAAGGAACCTATCCGCTTCCGGAGGCACAGCAAGATCGATTTATGTTTAAGGTGTTTGTACAATACCCGAATTTTGACGAGGAATTTGAGATTGCCCGTCGGACGACTACCGTGCTGGAGGACCGGATCGCACCAGCGCTCTCTGCTGCCGAGATTCTCGAGTTGCAGAAACTGGTCCGCCAGGTGCCAGTCTCAGATCATGTAGTGCGCTATGCTTTGTCACTCGTACGGCAAACACGTGTGGGAGAAGTCGGTGTGCCGGAGTTTGTTGCTGATCAAGTCAGTTGGGGAGCCGGCCCCCGGGCTGTTCAATACTTAATTTTGGGTGGTAAGGCACGTGCTTTGATGTGCGGTCGTACCCATGTTGCGACGGAAGATATTCAGGCATTGGCCAAGCCCGTGTTGCGCCACCGCTTGGTGGTGAATTTTACCGCTGAGAGCGAAGGCATTTCGCAGGACGATATCATTGGTCGTTTGGTAGAGGAAACACCGGCAAAAGAAGACGAATTAACGAGCCATGCCCGATTCCAAGAAATATTTGCATCCTGAGGTGGTCGCGAGGATCGACCGCTTGGTGCTACGAGCACGTCATATTGTGGAAGGGTTCCTGTCAGGCATCCATCGCAGTCCGCATTTTGGTCAATCGGTCGAATTTCTCCAGCATCGCGAATATGTTCCTGGTGACGATTTGCGCCATGTCGACTGGAAAGTCTGGGCCAAGCAGGATCGTTTTTATGTCAAACAGTTTGAAGAAGATACAAACCTGCGAACAACGCTGTTGGTGGATGTCTCTGGGAGTATGCAATACGGCGAAGGTCCACTGACAAAATACGACTACGGTTGTACTGTCGCTGCCAGTCTTGCCTATATGCTGTTGCGACAGCAGGATGCGGTTGGCTGTGTTTCCTTTGACGAACATGTGCGGAGCAAAGTTCCTACTCGCAGTAAGCGGAACCACCTTAGTGCCATTGTAAAAGCATTGGAAGTTGAGAATCCACGAGATAAGACCGACCTCTATAAAATTCTCAGACAGGTAGCTGAGGAGTATCCGCAAAGAGGAATGATGGTGGTTATTTCCGATCTGCTTGCAGATCGCGAGGGGACTATCCGAGGGCTGAAGCTGCTTCGCAAACGGGGGCATGATGTGATGGTCTTTCATGTGATGGATGATGACGAACTCGATTTCCCGTTTAATGGTGCGACGCGTTTTGAGGGACTTGAGGATACTCAAGTGATTAACTGCAATCCACGTTCGCTGCGAGATGGCTATCTCAATGCGTTGCAGGATTTCTTGTCCGAGATGCGTCGCGGCTGTACCAGCAATATGTGCGATTACGATTTGATTCGAACGAGCCAGCCCCTCAGTGCTGTTCTTGCGGCGTTTTTGAGTCACCGTCTGGCAATGCACCATAGGAATTAGTGGACTGCAGCAGGCGGTGTGAGTTTTTGTTTCCCGTTGGTTTTCACTTCGTGAAATACGAATGACTTTTACATTTCCATCTCTATTTTTTGTATGGCTGCTTCCGTTGGTTGCACTACCGGTGCTCATCCACCTGATCAACCTGTTAAGGCATCGGCGCGTTTCCTGGGCTGCAATGGAGTTTTTGCTCGATAGTAAGAAAAAAAATCAAAAATCAGTACGTATCAAGCAGTTGCTTCTCCTGTTGTTGCGGATGATAGCGATCGCTGCGATTGTCTTCATGTTGGCCGGACCGATATTGCAAGACCATTGGAGCCGGTTATTCGGTGGCTCTAATGTCCATCATGTCATCCTGCTCGACGACACCGGTTCGATGGCAGACCAATGGGCGAGCACGAACGCATTTTCTCGAGCCAAAGGTGTGGTCGAAAACATTATCCGTCGTGCCGGTCGCGAATCGTCGCGCCAGAAGGTCACGCTGTTGAGGTTTTCGGACGCCGCCTTGGGAAAGCCGCCGGAGATCCTTCGGCAAGTTGCGGCAGATAGGCTGGTGGACAAATTGCCCCAGTTGTCGGGTCGACTCGAAGTGACGGCTTTGGGGGCGGGGCCGCTCGAGGCACTCGAGTTGATCGAAAAGACAGTCAAGCCGGAAGCGGATGAGAGTACCATCCTCTATTTGGTTTCCGATCTGCGGGCGGCACAGTGGCAGCAATCCCCGGCGATCGGCCAGGTCCTTGAGCGTCTCAACGGCAATGGGACCGACATCCAACTGGTCCACTGTGTCGATGCGGCTCGCAGAAATTTGGCGGTAACGCACCTGGTGCCCCTGCCGGGCCAGCAGGCGGCAGGTATCTCGATGCGAATGGCTGTGGAGGTCACCAATTTCAGTGACACATCGGCCACGAATGTGCCTCTAGGAATCGAACAGACGCTTCCGGCAGCATCCAATGCAGAATTGTACGAAATGGGTGCCCTTGGCTCCATTAAAATTGCGCAAATTGAACCAGGAGAGTCTGTGACTCGTTCCTTTGATGTAACATTCAGCAGTCCTGGTGAACATGTCGTAGCAGCATCTCTCCCTCCTGATGCGATCGAACTGGACAATCGACGGCAGTCTGTTGTGGAGGTTAGTGAAAATGTTCCGGTCCTGATTGTCGATGATGGTGGAGAGGATCAATCTATTTTTTTACGGCTGGCACTGGCTCCATCGGCACGCGTCAAAACGGGTATCCGGCCCCGGATCGAGCGGTCGACTTTTTTGCGGAGTGGGGATCTCGATCGGTATCATACGATTTATCTGCTGAATATTTCTGAATTGGATCAGCAGGAAATAAAAAATCTCGAGGACTATGTCCGCGCTGGCGGTGGCGTTGTGTTCTTTGCAGGGACTCAGCTACACCGGCAGTTTGTCAATGACTCGCTCTATCGCAATGGTGAGGGTTTGTTTCCGCTCCCTCTTTCCTCTCCTGCGACGCTGTTGGTGGACCGACTCGACAAAGCGCCGGATGTCCAGTTGCAGAAGGACCACCCCATGTTTTCTCGCAGCTTTGGTGATTCATCCAATACATGGTTGCAGTCCATCGCAATCCAGCGGTACTATGCCCCCGCAAAACATTGGAACGCTGATGACGATGCGTCGGTATCGGTCATCGCCAAACTCCGGAATGGCGATCCCTGGATGGTCGAGAAAACCTTCGGTGCGGGTCGTACTCTGGCAGTCCTTTCGACGGCGGCACCTCTCTGGCATAACTGGGGTCGCAGCGATCCGAGTTTCGTGCTCTGGGCGCTCGACAGCCAGGTCTATTTGGGTGCCGCCAAGGTGGCTCGGTCGGAGCGACAGGTTGGTGAGCAGTTGCGAGTCGATCTGCCTGCGGCAGATTACCAACCTGTTGTCGGTTTTATTGCGCCGGCCGATCCGACGGTGAAGCCACAACAGAAGGGGGATGTGACGCAGGTCCATGCTACGCAAAGCGAGGCAGATCTCCAGCGACAGGTTGCCAAGTACGGTACGGTCTTGCGGACCGGCATCTATGAGGCACGTCTGAGTCCCATCGATGGCAGTTCCGAGGTCCGGCGGTTTGCCTATAATGCCGCCCTTTCGGAGAGTGATTTGCAGACACTCGATCAGGGGCAACTGCGCCACATTCTCAAGGATGTATCCTTCAAGTATCTCCGCGCTGAAGATTTGCTTGCTCCATCGACACGGCAGGCGGGATTTCCGCTCGCTGAGCAATGGTGGTTTTTCTTGATCCTTGTTTGTGTCTTGGTGGTTGAACAGTTGCTCGCATATTTTGCGGGCTACCACCGGGCAAAGAAGAAGGATAGCCGCCGATGAGCGAACAATGTGCCATGCTGGCTGCAACAACAGTGCGGACAAGTTTTGAATTTGGCCGCGATCTCTCCTCGCCCTGGGACTGGATGCTTCCCGCTGGAATTCTGCTTTTGCTTGCCTGGTTCGTCGTTGGCATGTATCTGCTTGATTGTATTGAATTGGGTTCTCGCCGAGCGGTTGTACTCATTACGCTTCGTATGCTGGCTCTTGTTGGTTTGCTGGCGGTCTACCTCCAGCCGCAATGGCGCGCTACGCGGGATGTGGTTGACAATTCCAGAGTCCTCCTGCTCGTCGATACGAGTCAGAGTATGGGCGAGCAGGATATTATGAGGCCGACTGGGATCGGCCCTGAGGGACGTCTGCAACGAGTGGTTCGTGAATTGACCGATGGCAAGTTGCTTTCCGACTTACGCAAGGCACACGATGTCGTTGTGTATCGATTTGATAAAGACGAGGAGCCGACTCCGCTCGCATCCTTGCCCAAATGGGAGCCAGCTACCAAGGATGCCCCTGAGGGAACTGCTGCAATCGCTGCAGCGGTGCAGACGGCTCGATGGCGCTTGGGGCTTGCCGGTTGCATGTTCCTTCTGGCAATTGTTCTGGCGGGATGGTTTCTCCTCAGGCCAGCAAGAGCGGGCGTTGTTTCGCGTGGTCTGTTCGTTTCAGCGGGACTCTTTGCACTAGTGGCACTCGCGCTTCTGGCGGGGACACTTGCATTTGGTCCCCAGTTCGGTATCCGCACGCTGCTGGCGCTCGATGCTCCTGCCCCTGTTGGGGAAAGAGAATCCGATCGCAATCAAGAGCAGCTTGCAGCAGACCTCGTGGACTGGCAGGCTCTCCTCACCGCACAGGGAGATGATACCAAGGTAGGGCAGGCACTCCATGCGGCTCTCGCCAAAAACCGTACCGTACCCGTTGCGGGAATTCTGCTGATGAGTGATGGACAACAGACAGCAGGACTTGCTCTTACCGAGGCAATCGAGAAAGCGCAAGAGGCGGAGGTGCCGATTTTTGCCGTTGGGCTCGGAAAATCAAGTGCACCAGAATATGTCCGTCTGGCGGATTATTCCGCACCTGCACGTGCCTACCAAAATGATCCGTTTATGATAACGGCGTATTTGAAATCCCAGGGATATGCAGGTCGCACAGCGACCGTTACGCTCCAACAACTCTCCAGTGATGAGCAGACACATGCCGAAGGGGAGGATGTGATTGTGGCACAAGAGGCCGACGTACTGCTTGGTGCAGATGATGACGATGTCGTACCGGTACTCTTTGAAGTCGAAGGTATTGACCAAGCGGGGCGGTATGCTTTTGAACTGAGCGTGGCCGTCAAAGGTGCCGGGGCAGGTAGTGATGAAAACCAACAACGACTTTATATCGATGTGGTTGCCCGACGCACGCGAGTCCTCCTGTTTGCGGGTGGACCAAGTCGTGAATTCCAGTTTCTTCGTAATCTGCTCGAGAGAGATAAAAAACAAATTGATTTGGATGTGCTTCTGCAGAGCAGAAAACAAGCGGGTAGTGAGAATGCATCGTATCTGGAAAAATTTCCAGAGGGTGAGGAGTTGTTTGAATACGATGTCCTTGTTGGGATCGATCCTGATTGGAGTCAACTGGGGCCAGGCGGGGTGGCGATGATTGAGACGTGGGTGGGGGATGAGGCAGGAGGCCTGATTCTGGTTCCCGGTGCGGTCCATGCCGGTAGTGTCGTCAATAGCTGGATCTACGATCCCGAATATCAACACCTGCGAGATCTCTATCCCGTCCATTTTTATGACGACTTTGAATTTCCCGAAGAATGGGGACAACACGCGTCCAAACAGCGGAGCTTGGCCTTCACCCGAGACGGGATAGATGCGACTTTTCTGCAATTGGATGATAATTCCCTTGCGAGTCAGCAAATATGGACTGCGTTTGGCGGTATTTATGGCGGGCAACCAGTGAAGGGAAAGAAGTTTGGTGCGACGGTCTACGCCCACTACCAGGACGAACTTGCCGATTCACTCGGCCAGTCGCCCATTTTCTTTGCCGGGCAGTTTTATGGGCGAGGTCGTGTTTTTTATCAGGCGAGTGGAGAAATGTGGCGGCTTCGCCGATTGGATGAAGCATATTTCGAACAGTTCTACACACGGCTGATTCGGCATGTTTCGACCGGCCGGCTGTACCGCGGATCGGGCCGTGGCGATGTGCTGCTGCTGGAAAAAGAAAATTATCAAGTTGGCGATACCATTCCGGTCGTGGCACAGTTGAAAGATGCCCAGCGAAACCCATTTGAGGCCGCAAGTGTCACGATGTATGTTTTTGGTCTCGACGGAGAGGGTGTGCCCTGTGTGCTGAAAGAAGATCCTCATCGAAAAGGGACATTCCGGGGCGAATGGACGGCTGGGCAAGTTCAAGATTATCGCCTGCAACTACAGCCACCGGAAAGTGACGGCAATCCGCTGTCGAAAGTGGTGAAGGTGACAACTTCTGACCGGGAGAAGAGGAATCCCCAGCAGGATAAAAAAGCATTGAAACAATTGACAGACAGTACTGGCGGGCGTTATTTAACCTCGATTGAAGATGCCCTCGGGCTCTCTGGCGATCCACCGCTGGTCGCTCTGTTGGAAGATCAGACACGCGTAACACCTGTGGCTGGAGATATTGACCCCGTTTGGGAAGCGGCCTGGAGCCGGTGGATGATGTTCCTGCTCTGTGGCATTTTATGTTTTGAGTGGCTACTTAGGCGGATGTTTAAGTTGGCCTGACTTTATAGTATTGATTCTCTCCGGCGAGCCTATTGTATGGCAACGGTATCCGAAAGAGCACGTCCTTTTAGAGTGTGGGTTGATCACCTGCACCGTTTGCGTTGGATGATACGTGGCTATATTGTTTTGCAGGGAGTCACTGCCTTCCTCTCGGTGCTCGCAATCCTCTTTTGGATTAGCCTCTTCGTCGACTGGGCACTAGAGCCATCGCAGTTTGTTCGCACTCTGTTGCTGGTGATCTTTTGCGCAATTGCGTCTGTCGTGGTGTATCGTGTCGCAGCCAGTCGCTTGTTGATTCCACTTTCGGAACGCAGTTTGGCTCTGCTGTTGGAGCGTCGCTATCACCAATTGGGAGAACGTCTCGTCACGGTAGTCGAGTTAAGTGAAAGAGACAAAGAAAGTATCGATTACGATCCACGGATGCTGGAGAGTACTCGTGAGGAGGTCGCTCAGTTGCTACCAGATGCCAATGTTCGAATGGTCTTTAGCGTGCGACCTCTCTTGCAGGCTTTCGGGATCTCTGTTGCCTTGCTTGGCAGCGTTCTAGTGTTTGTACTCTGGCAGCCCGGCGCGGCTCTTGTCTGGGCAGACCGTAGCTTGCTCCTAGGCGATAGTGCGTGGCCCCATGCTACAAAAATTGATGTGGAGGGATTTTCTCCTGATCCACTCGGGCGCCGATCTGTGAAAGTGGCCAAAGGCGACAGCCTCACGGTGCGGGCGATGGCGGATCTGAATTGGTCGGTTCCCCAATCGGTAGAGATTGCCTACCAAGCCGATGCCGGGGTCTTTAACAGACCTAACATGACGAGGCTCAATCGGGCGGTCCCGGGACGCGATTCGCACCAATTCTACGAGTACCAATTTACTGATATTCAAGCGTCGGTGCCCTTCAGCGTGACTGCAAAAGGTAGCGGGCTCTTTTCAAAGAGTGACCGAGTCGATGGTCTGCTGATTGAGGCTGTGGAAAGTCCCGATCTTACAGAAATCAGCATGCGTTACGACTATCCCGAATATCTTGGCCGAGAGGCGACGACCTCCCAGGTCCGGCTTGCAAAGCCTGCTCCGGAGGGAACCCGTGTCCGGATCCTTGCACGATCGAGTAAGCCACTCCTGAAAGCTTCCTTTCGCAAAACAACTCAAGAGATGGAAGTGCCGTGGGAGTCGATTGAGATCCACCAGCATGATCCTGAATCGATCGAATTGGACTTAGGGTCATTGCGAGATGACACCCGAATCTCTTTTCAGTTGGTCGATATAGACGGCGTTACCAATCAGAAGACGATTCAAGTGTTCGTTCGGATCTTGCCGGATCAAAAGCCAGAGTTGGATGTCGATCTGGTAGGAATTGGCAAGGCCATTACACCGACTGCCGCATTGCCGATCCGGGGTGTGGTACAGGATGATCACGGGATTTCAAAAAGCTGGATCGAGTTTTCCATCGATGGGGCAGACGTGCAGGACCAAGAATTCTCGCTGCCGGAAAATGGTCAATTGGACGATGCGCGGAGTCTTACCTTCGAATTGGCAGATGGGCAACTGCATACGGGCCAAATACTGTCTCTCCAAATACATGCAGCGGACAATTGTTCCTTGGATCCCGAATTTCAAATTGGGAAGAGCGATCGTTTTCGCTTGCGCGTTGTTAGCGAAAGTGAGCTACGGGCTCTATTGGAAACACGGGAGCGTGTTTTGCGGAGACGATTCGAAGCAATTCTGACGGAATTGCATCGCACCGAGGATTCTTTTCGGAGGATGCTTGCCGATGGAGAAGGGACCTCTAACTCATCGTCCGATCTCAAAAATAAGACAGAGGAAAAATCGCCTGAGAGTGAGGGCGAAAATAATCAGGTCGACTCCCCTGCCCTTACTCGTGCCGTTTCAGTCCGTCTGTTGCGGATAGAAACGGCGATTCAGACGAGCGACCGAATGCAGCACGAGACCGTGAGTGTTGCGGAGGAATTTGAGCGAATCTTAGCGGAGTTGAAAAACAACAAAGTTGCCTTTTTTGAAGAGTTGGAACGGCGGATTGGCGGTGGTATTGTGGTTCCCCTGAATCAAATTGTGAAGCAACAATTTTCACAGTTCGATCGTGACTTAATACGACTCCGTCATGCTGTCGAGGACCAACAAACGCTCCCCACCGAAATCGAATTAAGTCAACAACAGCTCTCAAAGATCATCCGTGCACTAGAGAGCGTGCTCAAAAATATGCTGGACTTGCAAAAATTTAATGAATTGCTCGCGGATTTGCGCAAAATCATCCACGGCCATAAGCAGGTGTCGAAGCAGACTGAGGAGCAAAGGCAATTACTAGAAAAACAGCTAAAAGAGCAACTGAAAAAAGGTCTGCTCGATGGGCCCTAAAGAGGGCTATAATTGATTATGGGTGATTGAGGATCGGAAGTAGATTCCGGCGCTATTGGGAGAGAGATTGGTGATTGCAGCAATGTGTCGTTGTACTGTTGCCAGCCTGTTGTTGGTTTGGTTGACTGCCTTAGGGATGGCAGAGGATGCGTCCCCCTCTGCTTCCTCAGAACGCCAAGCCCATGCGGATCGTTTGCTCGTAGATCAGGCTAAGGTGGCGGACACCTTCGGGCGATTTAAGAAAAATCTGACAGACCTAGCTAATTTTCTTAGAGAAACGGATCCTGCCCGTGCTGCAGTTATGGAAAAAGCAGTCGAGCTAATCAATCGGGAGGATACTGCCAGTGAGTTCCGGAAACTCATTGAGATGTTGGATAGGGACTCGTTGCTCATCCGAGAAGTCGAGGAGGCAATTGACAAACAGCAGTTGGTCGAGGAACAACTTTCGGCACTGCTCACTTTATTGCTTACAGAGAATCGTGAAAGGACAAACAATTCTCAAAAACAACGTGTTCGTCAGTACATCAAAGAGATCAATCGAGTGATCAAAATGCAGAAAGGCCTGCAGGGACAGGCCGAGCGTGTGGGCCGGGAAGCAGAGTTGGCCCCTGAACAGGGGAAGCTGGCTGCACGCACCGAGTCGATTGTGCATAAGATGAAAAAAAATGAGAAGTCGCCCGACCGCTCGAAGCAATCGGGGAAACAAACAGATAAAGAATCGGGTAAAGAATCGGGTAAGGAGTCGGGTAAGGAGTCGGGTAAGGAGTCGGGTAAGGAGTCGGGTAAGGAGTCGGGTAAGGAGTCGGGTAAGGAGTCGGGTAAGGAATCGGCTAAGGAATCGGGTAAGGAGTCGGGTAAGGAGTCGGGTAAGGAGTCGGGTAAGGAGTCGGGTAAGGAGTCGGGTAAGGAGTCGGGTAAGGAGTCGGGTAAGGAATCGGATAAGGAATCGGGTAAGGAGTCGGGTAAGGAGTCGGGTAAGGAGTCGCAAGACCAACGCGAACTTCTCCCTCGCGAGCAACTCGAAGAGGCTCGCAGGCGAATGCGGGCAGCGGAAAGCAATCTTGAAAAAGCAAAGCGTCGTGATGCAATTGACGATCAGGAGGCGGCGATCGCCGCACTGGAAAAGGCCAAGGCTGAACTCGAGCGGATTTTGCGTCAGCTTCGGGAAGAAGAGATCGAACGTATGCTGGCCATGCTCGAAGGACGATTTCGGAAGATGCTGAAGATGCAGAAGAAAGTGTATGATGCGACAGTTGTACTCGACCAGACGCCGCCATCCGAACGAAATCGGGCGTATGAGATCGAAGCGAGTCGGCTCAGCGGAAATGAAGCGAAGATCGTTGCTCTGGTGGATATAGTCATGGTGCTGTTTCGTGAAGATGCCACGGCGGTAGCGCTTCCGGAGGCAGCTTTGCAAATCCGCGAAGATATGGAAATAGTCATGGTCCGGCTCGATGGGGGCAAGACCGAGAAATTGACGCAGCAGATCGAGGAGGATATTCTCAACGCGTTGGAGGATGTTATTGCGGCATTAAAAAAGGCGCAGCGCGAGCAGCAAGCCCGTCGCGCGACACCGTCTGGTGCTGGTGGGCAGCCGACCGATCCGCCCCTGGTCGATAATTTGGCAGAATTAAAGATGATCCGGGCGTTGCAGATACGCGTAAATCGACGGACGGCAATCTATCAAGAGATCCTTGAACGAGATGGCGAGGCCCTTGAGACATTGCTGCCACAATTACATCGATTGGCCCAGCGACAGGAACGAATCGAAATAATCTCTCGGGACATTGTGGAGGGTAACAATCGTTGAACGCTGGCCCTGCTCCGGATAATAAGATGAAAACAAAGCTCGTCTTAAATACAGTGGTGATTTTTTCATGGTTTCTGCTCATCGCATGCCAGGCCAGGATCACCCTTCAGGCGTCTGAAAAAATGCCAACATGGCAGATTCCTTCGGATGCTGAGATCAAACAAAGCCTGAACCGGTGGCTGCAACAGCGGAAGGCATCTGGAGAAGTACGTCGCAAGGTAGACCGTCTCTTGTCAATCGACGTGGATTCCGGAGACAGACGGGGCGATCTTGATTCTGTCGTGGCAGCCATTCTGCTTGGCGACCCGCGCGCAGAGTCGCTCATCGCCAGTTGTCGTCAAGGTGCAACGCCCGAAACGGTGGCTCTCGGCACTTGGCTCGATGGGGAGCAGATCGGACCACTTGTCCGTAATAATCTTCGTCTCCTTCTCGGTCGAAGCCTCGCTCAGGCACAATACTTTGACGAGGCGCAACAGCAACTCGAAGACCTTGGTCCGGACGATGTCTTGGATCCGACAGCACTCTTATTTTACCAGGGGGTTCTTTACCATCACGCGATTGAGACGAAGAAGGGGCTTCTCCAACTCAACCGCCTGCTGGAACATGAAAGTGAACTACCACAACGTTATCGAGTTCTGGCACAATTGATGCGAAGTGATCTCATGCAATTAAAGGATGGTTCCCTGGACGATATATCGCGACGAATGAAAGATATAAAGCAGCGGCTCAATCTCGGTCGAGCGGGTGAGCGTGTGCAGGAGAAAGAAGATGAAGTGATTCGGATGCTTGATAAATTGATAAAAAAGGAAGAAGAAAAGCAGTCCCAGAGTAGCGAATCCGCTTTTGGGGGCGGGCAATCCTCCACACCCTTGCAGGAGAGTCTTCCTGCGGGTGGAAAGGGTCCTGGAGAGGTCCAAAAACGCGATCTTGGCAAATCGGCCAACTGGGGCGACTTGCCTCCCAAAGAGCGTGAGGAGGCGATGCAGCAGATCGGTCGTGATTTCCCCGCTCATTATCGAGAGGTGATTGAGGAATATTTTCGCGAGTTGGCAAAAGAAAGGAAGTAGCATTTTGCTACAAGTGTTTTCATGATTGCATCTTTGGCCATGTTGATTTTTGCTGCCGTAGCCCCAATGCTCAGTGTGCAATCTATGGACGGTGTTGTTGCCCATGGCAGTCTGGTTTCGATTCAGGATGGAACCCTTGCTCTGCAGACAGAAGAGGGACTGCAGGAGGTGCCGTTGTCAGAATTGCAGAAAATCGATTTTTCTGCTGATGGCAAAGCTCCAACGGAGCCTGCGACCGCCTGGCTGCAACTGGTCGATGGTTCCCGGCTGGCGACAGCTTCCTACGAAACATCTGGCGACGATGCCCGCATACGTTTCACCAACGGCGATGAACTGGACTTGCCACTTCGCACGGTCCATACCGTTTGCTTCGGAAAGCAAAACCATGCACAGACGGCCGCCTGGGACCGAATCCGTCTGGAGGGCGAACGGACAGATCGGATTGCGATTCGCAAACAGGACAAGATCGACTACTTGAAGGGTATCATTCATAACGTCGATCAACAGGTAGTCGAATTTGAACTCGATGGGGAGGTTATCCCAGTCGGAATCGGTAAGCTTGCAGGCATCATCTACGGCCACCGCAAAGGGTCCGCCCAACGGCCCGCTGTCATGCAGTTGTTGGCGGTCGACGGCTCGCTTCTCGAGGTGGCCGAATTCTCTGCGGGACCAAAAGAGATGCGGGTTCAGACTCCATCCGGGATTTCAGTGCAGTATCGCTACAACCAGATCAAGAAACTCGATTTCTCATCTGAGAAAATTGTTTACTTATCTCAACTGGAGCCGGTCTCTGTCGAATGGATACCCTACATTGAAGTGCAGGGGCTCGAAAATCTGTTAGATCGATTTTACCGGCCAAAAAAAGATCGCACTCTATCACTTCGTCGGGCTCTATACGATAACGGCCAGTTGCGGATCGCCAATGGTAGTGGTGCCGCTGCGAGCATCGAGTCGTACGATCGAGGAATTTCGCTGCACAGTCGAACGCGGCTCGCCTACGATTTGCCGAAGGGTGTTCGCCATTTTCACGCCCGCGCTGGAATTGATGCCGCTAACCGTCAATCAGGACACGTGCGGCTTGTTATTTATGGTGATCACGAACAGTTATTTGCCACAGAGGTGAGTGGCCGTGACGGACCTCGCGACATCTCGGTCGATCTCACGGGCGTCCGCCTGCTGGAATTGTTGGTGGATTATGGTGAAAACCAGGATGTGGGCGACCATCTCAACCTTTGCAACGCCAGGCTCATCAAATGAATCGCCCGATCCTCATGTCGAATGTTGGGATATGGCTGTTGGTAGCAGTCTCAGAGGTGCTTTACGCAGAGGTGCCTGCTGCTGTTCTCGGTGCACAGGCAGAACGGGTTGCCGTTGTCGCTGTGGCATCTGACTCTACCCTTGCGGTATTTGGCCCCGATGGTGGCGGTGGCGGTTCTGGCGTCATCATTTCGCCAGACGGATATGCCCTCACAAATTTTCACGTGACGGCGCCATCGGGTGCTGCGATGAAGTGCGGCATGAATGATGGCAAACTTTATGATGCGGTGCTTGTTGGCGTGGATCCCACAGGTGATGTCGCACTGATTAAATTATTTGGCCGCGATGATTTTCCTGCTGCCACCATGGGTGACAGTGACGAGGTCCGTGCAGGCGATTGGGTCTATGTGATTGGCAATCCATTCCTGCTGGCGACCGACTTTGTGCCGAGTGTTTCTTACGGCATTATTTCCGGAGTTCATCGCTACCAGTATCCCGCCGGGACGCTGTTGGAATACACCGATTGCCTACAGACAGATGCGGCGATTAATCCGGGAAATTCCGGAGGCCCTCTTTTTAATGGTCGCGGTGAGTTGATCGGCATCAACGGCCGCGGCTCTTTTGAAAAGAGGGGGCGGGTAAACGTAGGTGTCGGATATGCCATTTCGATCAATCAGATCAAAAACTTTCTCGGCTATTTGCATAGTGGGCGGATTGTCGATCACGCAACACTCGGTGCGGTTGTTGCCAGTGACGAGGAAGGCCGTGTTGTTGTGAGCGACATTCTCGAAAATAGCGACGCCTATCGGCGGGGACTTCGTCTTGATGATGAGGTTGTCAAGTTGGCAGGCCGTCCGATTCGAAGTGTCAATGCTCTGAAAAACGTGCTCGGTACGCTCCCGCGGCTTTGGCGGGTCCCCTTGGTCTACCGTCGTGGTGGTGAAATGTATGAAGTGCTTGTGCGACTCGGTGGTGTGCACGGTGCGGGTGAGTTGGCAGAAAAAATTTCAGGAAAACCGGGTGCTCCGCCACGACGGCCGGATGGAAGGCGACCTAAAAAGGATCAGAAAACGCCCCCCCCTCCAAAACATCCAGGCAAATCCATTGCCAAGCTAAAAAATGCGCCTGCTGTTATTAGACAACATTATGAGCAGAAGAAGGGGTATGCCAACTACTACTTCAATCGTCGTCATACCCAACGGCTTGACGATGCGGTCCGTCGCGATTGGGGCCCGCGCGTGCAAAAAGACAGTTGGGTTCTTACTGGAGATATTCAATCGGACGTGGGTAAGGGACCGATGCGGATCGTATTGGGTCCGAAGGTCGGACTGGCCGAATTACCGTATTATCAAGGTCGAGCAGATTTTACCGCACAGTTAAGTGAGGTTCTTGACCCGCCCGCAACCGGGGGGCTGCTGCTGGCGCTGCATCTCTGGCAACGACTTTTTCTGGAAGGTGTCGACGATTTTGGAAAGGTGGAATACATCGGAACGGTACCCCTTCATGGCCACACGCAACAGGTTGATCTGTTGGTAGGGCTTTATAGGGGCGTGGAAGTCCATTTCATGTTCGATCCCGACAGCGGACAACTTCTGGCCCTGGAGATGTTTCCCGACGATGGCGTCGATCCGTGTGAAATCTACTTTGGCGATTATCGTGAAGTCGATGGTTTGGCTTTGCCGCATCGCTTAGAGGTGCTGCATGCGATGCGGCCCTATGGCGTTTTTCAGATTTCAAAGTTTGCATTTAAAGAAGCGGATAAAGAATGAACCGATCGCCCCGACTCATTGTCCTTGTCGGTCTGCTCGTTGCGGCGCTAAGCCCGCCAGGGTTGGCGATGCGGTCAGCAATAGCGATAGAGAAATTGCCATCGTTTGCAACCAGTATCGATCGTGTCCAGCCAAAACTCGTTAAAATTTACGGGGCGGGCGGTTTTCGAGGACTCGAGGCGTATCAGAGCGGTTTTCTCATTTCCTCAGAAGGACATGTTCTCACCGTCTGGAGTTACGTTCTTGATACGGACGCACCCACGGTGACACTCAATGACGGCCGAAGGTTTGATGCAGAAATCTTGGGGGTTGACCCCTGGCTAGAAATTGCAATTTTGAAGATCGATGAAGAGAATCTCCCTTTTTTTCAGCTTTCCGAATCTCTCGAAGCGGATATGGGAATCCGGGTACTCGCCTTCAGTAATCTTTTCTCGGTGGCCACCGGGGACGAACCGACAAGCGTGCAACGAGGAGTGGTTTCGGCCGTACCCTATCTGAAAGCGCGTAAAGGGGTGTTCCAGACCCAATTTGATGGCAGGGTGTATGTGACCGATGCGCTAACCAATAATCCTGGAGCTGCAGGTGGTGCGCTGACAACGATTGACGGTAGATTGCTCGGGATGTTGGGCAAAGAATTGAAAAATCGTCAGGATAATACCTGGCTCAATTACGCGTTACCCATTGCGGTTCTTCGAAATTCGGCGGATGCGATCATTGCCGGAGAGCCCCAGCGGCCTCGCAAAGAGGTTGCCATTCCTGTGCGGCATCCGGTTGATCTTACCGGGCTGGGAGTCGTTCTCGTTCCGGATGTCCTCGACAGCACGCCCCCGTACATCGATTCGGTGCGAGGCGCCTCGCCCGCAGCGGAGGCAGGGCTTCGAAAGGACGACCTGATTCTGTTTGTTGGAGACACCCTGGTCCAGTCGATCGGGGATGTCAAAAGTCGCTGTGAAAAATTCGAGCGAGGACAGTTGCTACCCCTGCTCATCCGTCGCGGCGAAGAACTTGTGACCATTCAGATTCGTACGTTGCCGCCCGGAGAAGCGATTCGATGAACAAAAAGCAGTTTTTTGCGACCGCTCTCTTTGCACTGGCACTTGCAACCGGTTTGTCCTCCCCCCTGCCGCGGGCATCGGGTAGCGATCTGGCGCATCTCGAGCAGCAGGCGATGCAGGCTGCAGCTGCGCAGGTGGCCGATTCTGTGGTCCGTATCCAATGTGTGGGTGGGAGCGATCGGGTCGGAGGTGTGTCGCTCGGAGATGGACCCTGTACCGGACTGGTTGTCTCGCCGGAGGGGCTGATCGTCTCAAGCCGTTATAATTTTGCCCGGCGGCCAACCTCGATCCTGGTCCAATTGCCCGGTGGCTTGAATCTGCCGGCACGTTTGCTCGGCGCGGACGAAAGTCGCGGCTTGGTGCTTTTGAAAGTGGATCTTCCTCAGGGGACCCCGCCGTTGATGATGCCCGAGTGGGCAGAGGCCGGTTCTGCCGTTCCCGGTGCATGGGCCTTGGCAATAGGCCGTGCGCTCGATGCCGAGCAGGTCAATCTTTCGGTGGGCATCGTCAGTGCCGTCAATCGGATTTGGGACAAAGCGATTCAGACCGATGCCAAAATTTCTCCGAACAACTATGGGGGACCGCTGGTCGATATTCATGGTCGCGTGATGGGGCTGTTGGTACCCCTTTCACCCGAGCGGGATGGCAATGTGGCGGGCGCCGAATGGTACGACTCGGGGATTGGGTTTGCCATTCCGCATACCTACCTCCAACAGGTGCTGCCGCGTCTGAAAACGGGCGAAATTGTAAAGCCCGGTTTTTTGGGGATCAGTTTGAAGAAAGATAGCAATTTGTTTGGAATTCCGCCCCAAGTGCAGGCTGTCCATCCCGATTCCCCTGCCGCAGCGGGCGGATTGCGCACGGGGGATACCATCATCGCGGTCAATCGGCAGCCGGTGGCAAACATTGTGGAACTCAAATACCAGATCAAACCGCGATTTGCGAGGGATACCGTCCGCCTTTTGCTCTCGAGAGGCGAGAAGCAGTTCGTGAAAGAAGTCCGTCTGGCTGCCGCATCCGAGATTCGCTGGATCAAGGGACCTAAAGAGAGCAGGCAAAAGCCGAGCGGTCCGCAGCCTCCAGAACCTCCCAAGCCCCACTCCCCTCAAGGCCGCGACCGACTCGACCGCATCTGAGTCGGACCTGCAACTGGAAAAAAGAAAGGCTGTTTGTCCTTTTTCTTCCGGAAAGATAACATCGATCGCATCCTCGGTTGCTTGATGGTACCCGATCCGGATGTTAGAAATGCCTTGTCGGCAACTGCCGGCATTGGCCGATCTCTCTATGAAGCGGTGCGCTGCGATGTTTCCTCTCCTCGTCACAATCTGGTTTGTGCTCGTCGGGCTTTCGCTGCTTTACGTCCTTTACGATGCCCTCTTCCGCCTGCCGGTAAGCTGGGTCCAGAAACTAGCCTGGATTCTCGTAGTCGCCTACACCGGTCCGGTAGGCCTGTTGGTGTATGGACTCAGCTGTCGCAGCCCCGGTCCGGGTCAACACGATGCTTACACGCGGGCGACCTGGAAGCAGAGTGTCAACAGTGAGATGCATTGTCTGGCTGGTGATGCGACGGGCATTCTCATCGCTGCAGTGATCGTTCCGGTTTTTGGCTTTACGAATGGGATTGATCTCGTGATTGAATACGTGACCGCGTATGCCGTGGGCCTGTTTCTCTTTCAGGCGATGATGATGGTCGGCATGTACGAGGGGAATTACCTGCTGGCGGTCCGCAAGACGATTTTTGCGGAGACCGTTTCCATGAACATGGTCATGCTCGGCATGATTCCTACGATGCTGCTCTTAAATCACTTTCTGCCTCCCGACGTTGAGGGGCCGTTGACGGCAAAATTCTGGTTCGTGATGAGCATGGCGACCATCGCCGGCGGCCTGACCGCCTATCCGATCAACCATTATCTGGTCCGCAAGGGACTCAAGCATGGCTGCATGACGATCCGTCGCGACGACCCGCATCGCGGCCACCGTTCTGCGGAGGCGGCGGGTGAAGAGATAGAACATGCGGGGCACGCGGAGCATGCTGGGCACGCGGCGAGTGAACCGATGGAACATATGGGGCACGCGGAACATACCGGGGCCGTTCCTGCCGCACACCAGATGGGCCAAATCTCTACGCCGTGGACCCTTTTCTGCGTCACGGCTTCGTTTGCGGCGATGCTCCTCGCCGCCTGGCTGACGAGCCTTGCCGTGCCGATCGTGTTTGTCCGCTGACAGATTGTGTCGGCTTCTGTAGCAGCCTCAAACCCGCTTGATGAGCCGGATCAAAAGCAGCAATACGACCGCCCCCACGGTGGCCTTGATGAAAAGACCCAGGTAGCCAGCGGCCATCTCAATGCCCAGAAGGCCAAAGAGAAATGTTCCTGCAAACGCGCCGCAGATCGCGATGACGATATCGCCGAGAAGCCCAAAGCCGCCACCCCGGGTGATCACACCGGCAAGCCAGCCAACGACAATCGCGATTCCCAGCAGGATCGCAATCTGTTCCCAATTGAGTTCACCAAAATCCATGGGTGTTTCTCCTGGTTTCTATTCTGCGGCAGCGGGCATTTCGCCCTGCGTGCCAACCTCGCCCCCAATATTCTGCGGATCGGCTTCATCAAAGGTTAAGACATACACCAGCATAGAAGCCAACATCAGGATGATCACCGTCCAGGTTTTCCAGTCCTTGTGGAATCCCTTGCCCTTTTTCGGGCCATGATGTGCATGTTTCTTGTCGTGCTTGGAGTGATGGTTCTTGTGTTGGCTCATCATGCGAATTTCTTTCCTGATTATTGCAGTGAAAAATTGTTGTTGCGAGAAAATACTCAAAACCCCATCAGGCGGCATGAACGTCGACCGTTTCGAGTCCATGGCCTTTGACCATTTCACTGCCCTGCACCACTTCGTCTGTGGTCCCATGCAGGATCACAAGGCAGTTCCCTTTTTTTAACTGTTTCTCGTAGAGTGCCAAATGGTCTTTGGAAAGCCCGAGGTGCAGAAGGCCCGCAAACACCGCCTCAATGCCGCCCAGGACCGCCCCCCCTTCCAGGCCACCGACGATCATGCTCAGTAGTGGTCCGCCGACTAAAAGCGGGCCGATCCCAGGGACAAATAGAAAACCGGCACCCGCGAGCACGCCGAAGAGTCCGCCCCAGAAGACGCCTTGTTTCCCCCAGAACGACATCGTCTCGCCGGTGGTGACGTAACCGTGGATGTGGCCATCCTCGGCGTGGTCCTTGCCCACGACCGAGATTTTTTCTTTGGAAAATCCAGCCGCTAATAGTGTATCGACCACTTGAGCGGCCTGCTCGTGGTCTTTAGTCACTGCGACGCAGACATTGGTATCGGACATGATGGTACCGCTTTGGGGTGGCTAAAGAAACGACAGCCTTTATTGTCGATTCCCAATGGTCCTTGTAAAGGGTCTAAAACGGTTCCGAAAGCGGGCCCGAGAGCCTGCAAGCGTGTGCCGCATCGGTCGCTGGATTATTTTGCGAGTTTGATATTTCGCAGTCGCAAGGCATTGCAGACGACAGAGACGCTGCTGAGACTCATTGCAGCGGCGGCCACCATCGGGTTGAGCAGCAGGTGTTCCGAGATCGGATAGAGGACACCGGCAGCCAGGGGCACGCCGAGCATGTTGTAGCCGAAGGCAAAAAAGAAATTTTGCCGGATATTTCGCATGGTCGCCCGGCTGAGCCGGACAGCCTTGGCGATCCCGAGCAAATCACCTTTCACCAGCGTCACCCCTGCCGACTCGATGGCGATATCGGTCCCGGTTCCCATCGCAATTCCGACATCCGCTTCGGCAAGTGCCGGCGCATCGTTGATGCCGTCGCCAGCCATCGCAACGGTATGTCCCTGCGTGCGGAGGCGTTTGATCTGTTCATGTTTTTCGTCCGGAAGCAATTCTGCGCGGAACGCGTCGAGGTCGAGTTCTTCGGCGATGGTGCTGGCCGTCCTCTCGTTATCCCCGGTGAGCATGGTCAACTGGAGCCCTTCCCGGTGCAGAGATTGGATGGCTGCGGGCGTTGTGGATTTGACCGTGTCGGCGACGATTAAAAGTCCGCTCAGTTGCCCGTCGATTGCCAGGAACATCACTGTCCGGCCCTGGCGTTCCTGTTCCGCGGCCGCCTCGTCCGCCTCGTCGAGTCCGCGGATCTGTTTTTCCTTAAGCCAGGAGCGATTGCCCAGCAGAACATCTTTTCCGGCCACCTTCGCCCAAACCCCGCCGCCGGTGATCGATTCGAAGGCGTCTGTCTTGGGTACTGTAATACCGCGGTCCTCAGCGGCGGCGAGGATTGCCCGAGCTAAGGGATGTTCGCTGTTCTGTTCTGCTGCTGCGGCATAGGCAAGCAGATCCTCCTCCGTCCAATCTCCCGAGGGCAGGCAGCCTGTCAGGCTCGGTCGTCCCTCCGTCAGGGTCCCCGTTTTATCGACCGCCAGAAAGTCTACTTTTTCAAGCAGTTCGAGGACCTCGGCATCTTTGACGAGGATGCCCGATTTTGCACCGCGACCGATACCGACCATGATCGAAATTGGCGTCGCCAAACCCAAGGCACAGGGACAGGCGATGATCAGCACAGCCACGGAATTGACAACAGCCAGTTCCGGTTTGACGAACATCCAGACAAAGAGCGTGACGACGGAGGTTGCCAGGACGAAGGGAACAAAGTAGGCCGAGACCCGGTCGGCAATTTTTTGAACCGGTGCGCGGCTCCTCTGGGCGTCGGCAACCCGGTGTACGATCTGTGCGAGGAGCGTATCTGCCCCAACCTTCTCAGCAGTCATCAAAAACGCGCCGGTGTGATTGAAAGAGCCACCAATCACTTCATCACCTGCCTGTTTTTCAACCGGGAGCGGCTCGCCGGTGAGCATCGATTCATCCACCGAACTGGTCCCTTCGATGAGGCGACCGTCGACCGGGATTTTTTCACCGGGCCGAACTCGTAGCGTATCGAGTTTTTGTACGGCATCGAGCGGCATCTCCTGTTCTTGGCCATCACGGATAACGCGGGCCGTCGGAGGCGCGAGTGCTAAGAGGTCTCGGATTGCGCTGCTGGTCTTCTTCCGTGCGCGGAGTTCCAGAACCTGTCCCAAGAGTACCAGCGTAATAATGACCGCTGCGGCCTCAAAGTAGACTTCGACGGAACCACCGGTCTTCAGTTCCTGCGGGAAAAGGTTGGGAAAGAGAACGGCGAAGAGGCTGTAAAGATAGGCAGCGCCCGTTCCAATGGAGATAAGCGTGAACATGTTTAACTGAAGGGTTGCAATGGACCGAATGCCCCTCTTAAAAAAGATGCCCCCGGCCCAAAACACTACGGGGGTGCTGAGGATGACTTGCAGCCAAAGCGAGGTGGTCTGTCCGAGCCATTGATCCACTCCAATTCCAACCATCGGCAACATTGCCAGCAGCAGAATAGGCAAACTCAGTGCGAACGCAAACCAGAATCTCCGCGTCATACTCACCAGTTCGGCGTCTTCCTCATCGCTACCTGCCGCAACAAATTTGGGTTCCAAATCCATTCCACATAGGGGGCAGGCACCCGGTTCGTCGCGCTCGATTTCCGGATGCATGGGGCAGGTGTAGATCGTTTTTTGTGCCAGCGTCACGGGCTCGGAGGATTCGAGCGCCATACCGCATTTCGGGCACGTTCCCGGTGTGTCGCTTTGTACGCCCGGGCACATCGGGCAGAAATATTTGCCACGCGAGGTCTTTTCCACAGACTCTGCAGGAGAGTCTTGCTGAGCGTGGCCATGGCAACATTCGTGGGGTGTTTCGTTAGATTCTTCTTTTTGGTGGATCGATTTTTCAGCCGTCAAGAATTTTGTTCGGCAATGCTCACTGCAGAAATAAAATCTCTCACCATCGCGATCGGCGGTCAGATTCGTGCTTTCATCGACTTGCATCCCGCAGATGGGGTCGACTGCCATTCGATTGTCCTCACGAGTTTGAAGCGAGCGTCAACTTAAAGACGCAAAGCAGAAAGGGTTTGCAAAAGAGTCCAACACGGGGCGCAGGAAAAGTCGCCAAAACACCTCAGCACATGCGACTTGGTTGTCTGTCCGTTCTTTTCTCGTGACAGAGGGCCACCGTCTCAGGCCCGGCCAAGGGGGGCTGGGGTATGCAAAAAATAAAAAAGTTGCGGGGACAGGATTCGAACCTGCGACCTCGAGGTTATGAGCCTCGCGAGCTACCGGACTGCTCCACCCCGCGCCCTATTTTATCTCAATCTGCTTATCTCAATCTGCCTGGGACCAGGAGGGGCCGCCAACGGCAAGAGGGGCATTTTACAGCAAATTGACGGCAAGTCCACCAGCTAATTTTGATTCATGAAGTCCTTTATCATAGTTTCAGGTGCAAACTGCCTCAACGGTACGTTCTGCTTGGCTCATCGAATGAACCGGGGTAAAATTAGGCTGTCGCAGATTGATGGGGCAGAAGAACAATAAACGAACAGTGGCTTCTTATGTCAAAAGCCGATTTGGGGCCAGTCCACGATTCACAGAACCTGTCTGACGGTGGGGCACAATCCGACGGTCGTTTCGAGGATTACCCATTCGTCGATAAAGAGGAAACTGCAAGTACCCCGGTTGCCCCCCCGGTCCTTGAGCCCGATGTGATCCCTTCTCCTCCCGTATTGGGCCCCTCATTTCCCGCCGTTGCTCCGGTGGATGAGTCAACACCGGCATCGATGTGCCCTTCGTTACTACAAGAGCTCGAACCGTTTCCGGACTCGACGGTGAATGCATCGGATTTAGAGTTAAAGAAACAACCTCTGTTACCGGATCCGATGTCCGCTGTTGATCCCGCAGTCATACAGATTGTTGCAGATGATGATGCCGATGAGTTTCCACTGCGTTCGGCTTTGCGCTCAGTAAAACCATGGTTTCTTAGTAGTGTTGTGAATATGGCAGCCATTGTGATTCTTGCCCTGATACCCATTTTGATGACTTCAGGGGGAGAATTAATTCTCGAATTATCGACGATTGACGGGCCTGACGCGCAGCCCGACCCTCAGATCATCGATGATGCCAAACTGGTGGAACTGGACGTGGACGTCCTCCTGCCGGTGGCAGAAGAAACGGAAATTGTTGAGCCGCCCGAATTTCAAAGCGAACTTCCCGACTTGGACAATTTGGAAATAGCGCTACCGGAAGGCTTGGGAATGCCTGTGATCGGAATGATGCTCAGTGGTCGCCAGGAGGGTGTCAAAGAGGGGCTCATGGCTGCGTACGGAGGTTCAGCGGCAACGGAAAATGCGGTCTTAAATGGGCTCCATTGGCTCCATCGACATCAGGGGGCCGACGGCATGTGGAGCCTTACCGGCCGCCAGAAAGATGGTTCCTATGCTGATGGTGGTGTCACGGAGAATAAAAATGCGGCCACCGCCATGGCGATGCTCGCCTTTCAGGGCTTTGGGCAGACGCACCAGGGTGGACCCATTGAAAAGTTTCGTCGCAGCCTCGCTCGTGCCGCCAGATCGCTGCGAAAGCGCCAGGCGACCGATGGTAGTTTCACCGGAAACGTGCCCTCCCACCATCAATTCTATACCCAGGCGCTCTGCACCCTCGCAATCTGCGAACTCTATGCAATGTCTCAAGACAAACATTTGAGAGAGCCGTCGGAGAGGGCGATTGGCTATCTTGTGGAAAGCCAAGACGCTGCCGGGGGCTGGCGGTATGTTTTTGGGAGCGATTCCGATCTTTCCGTATCGGGATGGGTCATGATGGCCCTTCAGAGTGCGAAGATGGCAAAAATCAATGTGCCCCAGGAGACACTCTATCGCTTCGAAGAGTTTTTAGACTCAGTGGCTGTCGATGGTGGAAGCCGCTATGCATACACGCCCGGATCGGGCGTTAAATTGTCGATGACTGCGGAAGGGCTATTGTGTCGGCAATACCTGGGATGGCCGCAGGACAACAGTCATCTTCTTCGAGGAGTTCAGTTGCTCGGAAAGAACGGGATTGCAACATTTGAAAACTCATCGGACTTTTATTACTGGTATTACGCGACGCAGGTCCTGCACAACATCGAAGGAGAGGCCTGGACAAACTGGAACGCGGTGATGTCGCGCGTTCTACCCGATCGCCAGGAAACAAAGGGATCCGAGCGGGGAAGCTGGAGTCCCGAGGAAGATTCTTGGGGGCAGCGTGCAGGGCGTCTTTATACGACCTCGTTGGCGATCTACATGCTGGAGGTCTATTATCGCCACCTGCCGATTTATTCGGTCGACATGACCGGGCCCTGATGTTCGGCACGCTTCTGTTCTGCATTTCTCCGGCAAAGATATTTTCAGCAGGTAGATTGGTCTGCTGGTGCGATTTGCCACTGCCTGAGGGCTTCGTAGCATAGGATCGCAACGCAATTTGAGAGATTGAGGCTTCGTACCTGCTCGCGAACCGGAATACGCAGCGCGCAATCATCTGCCGCATCGATCATCGACTGTGGCAATCCCTGCGACTCATTGCCAAAAATGAGGACATCACCCTCCTGAAATTGAGCCTCACAATAGGGTCGCTTAGCTCGTTTGGAGAACAACCATCGACCGGTTTTGGGCAACTTCTCCAGCAGGGTTTGCCAATTGTCGACAACCTCCCACTCAAGATGTTGCCAGTAATCAAGTCCCGCTCGCCTCAGGTGATAGTCGTCGAGACGGAAACCGAGTGGCCGCACAAACCAGAGCTTTGCACCTACGGCGACACAGGTGCGGCCGACGCTACCGGCGTTGTGAGGGATTTCCGGTTCATAGAGTACGATGTGTAGTCGAGGTGTATAATGCATGATGGGGGAGGTTGTCACCAAAATGGGGTTGTACCACAATAGGATTGTTGTCCGTAGAACATGTCGGTGAAGTGGATGCAGTTTCTTTCTCTGGACCTTTCATAGCATGGATATTCAGCGAAATCCAACCCGTCCCGTGCGGATCGGGTCGGTTACGATCGGAGCAGGCAATCCAATCGCGGTTCAGAGCATGACGGCTACCCCGACGCAGAATATTGATGCGACGGTAGCCCAGATATCCGCGCTTGCCGATGCAGGTGCCGATGTTGTGCGGATTGCAGTGGATAGCAAAAAGGATGCACATTGCCTCGCAGAAATCCGTCGTCAGACGACGGCCAATTTAGCGGTCGATCTTCAGGAGAACTATCGTCTCGCAGAGGATGTCGCTCCTGTGGTTGATAAAATTCGCTACAACCCGGGACATCTCTACCATCACATGCGCGACACGCCCTGGCAGGAGAAGGTCCGCTTTATTGCGGCTGTTGCTGCAGAGAATGATTGTGCAATCCGCATTGGTGTGAACTGCGGGAGTGTCGATCCTGCCAAGGCGAGCGGATACAATCGTGACGATTCAATGACTCCGATGCTCGAAAGCGCTTTGGAGCATTGTGAATTTCTTGACAGTCTTCAATTCACGAGATATTGTGTCTCTTTAAAAGATTCCGATCCACAAAAAGTTGTTGAGGTCAACAAGCGGTTTTCCTCGCTGAGAAGTGATATTCCGCTCCA
>Ga0315338_1001300_pt1 | contig 33111 bp, 25 predicted proteins | sample ASW8metaG_FD_204518 | JGI IMG/M metagenome (GOLD analysis project Ga0315338, IMG submission 204518) | Ammonia-oxidizing marine archaeal communities from Monterey Bay, California, United States - ASW #8 | ecosystem: Environmental > Aquatic > Marine > Coastal | place: USA: California | collected... | reverse complement strand
AGCAGTTCCGCGATCTCAATACCATCGCCATCCGCTGCCATGCTGATCGTGATGCAAAATTTTACAGTACCTCTCCCGGCTTGCCCGATGACGCCTTTTTTCATGATGGCCAACTGACCAAGCAGGAAGTTCGGAGCGCCACACTCGCCGCGCTTTCACCGCTGCCCGGGCAATTACTTTGGGATGTCGGGGCCGGTTGCGGCTCTATCGGTATCGAATGGATGCGGACGCATCGGACCAACAGTGCCATCGCCATAGAAAATCAGGCCCATCGTGTGGCCCTGATAAACGAGAATCGGGGCGCGCTTGGTGTGCCCCAACTTAAAATCGTGGAAGGGAAAGCCCCGGACGCGCTCTCGGAACTTCCTGCGCCAGATGCTGTTTTTATTGGCGGAGGCTTATGTCAAACCGGTGTTATTGATGCCTGTTGGCAGGCTTTGAAACCTGGCGGACGACTGGTAGCCAATGCGGTGACACTGGAGGGAGAACAGAAGCTGTTCGATCTTTACCAGCGGAAGGGCGGATCCATGACACGGCTTAATATTGCGCGAGTGGAAAAACTCGGCGGCCTCACCGGCTGGAGGCCGCTTCGGCAAGTGACACAGTTACGATTGGTAAAATAATGACAGGTACCCTCTATGGTCTCGGAATTGGCCCGGGTGATCCGGAATTGATTACGTTGAAGGCACTCCGGCTGTTGCAGGCGGCCCCGGTACTCGCTTATCCGGCGCTGGAAGACGGTGAAAGTCTTGCCCGCGCTATTATTGCACCGCACCTGAATGAGCCGAAGACCGAGCTCGCGATCCGTATTCCCATGACCGTTGCCCGCGAGCCCGCGCAGGCCGTCTACGACAAAGCGGCCAAGGAAATCGGCGCTCATCTTACGTCCGGGAAAGACGTTGTGGTTCTATGTGAAGGCGATCCATTCTTCTATGGCTCTTTCATGTATCTGTTCGGGCGTATTGCTGAAAAATTTCCAGTGGAAGTAGTGCCTGGCGTTTCTTCCCTCACGGCTTGCGCCACGGCTTTGCAATCACCTTTATCGGCCAGAAATGATGTCCTGACAGTACTTCCTGCCCCACTTCCGTCCGCAGTTTTAAAAGCTCGACTTGACGAAACCGACAGCGCCGCCATCATGAAGGTAGGGCGACATTTCGATCGAGTACGCGATCTTATTATGGACATGGGCCTTGGCGACAACGCCCGCTATATAGAACGTGCCACCATGGAAAATGAGAAAATTCTCCCCCTCGAAGACGTACCCGCTGATGCGGCCCCGTATTTTTCAATGATCCTTATCCATAAAAGAGGCCAGGCATGGAAATGACCCCGCCGATCGCCATTGTCCTGCTCAATGAAAGCGGCCGGGAGACGGCGGATAAAATCATGATGCTCTATCCTGAAGCCCTGATCCATGGTCTGAGCGGCCGCGTTGAGTATGCAGATATTACTTTCCAGCAAACCGCCACCCATCTGCAGGAATTATTCCGCACCAACACGCCCATCATCGGCATTTGTGCGTCGGCCATCCTGATCCGCTGCCTTGCCCCGGCACTAACGAACAAGCAGGCCGAGCCGCCAGTCGTTGCCGTGGCTGATGACGCCAGCAATATTGTGCCTCTGTTGGGTGGCCATCACGGCGCCAATGATCTCGCCCGCGAAATCGCGGATGCTGTCTCGGGGCATGCCGCTGTTACCACAGCGAGCGATGTGCATTTCAATATCGCGCTTGATAGCCCGCCCACCGGACTGGCCCTCGTCAACCCGCAGCATATGAAGGCCTTTGTCGCCAGTATCCTGGGCGGCGAAAAAGTTGCGTTGTGGGGACAAAGTGACTGGCTGCAATCCTCATTCCTACCCTTTGACGCCACTGCCGCGCTCAAAATTCATGTAACCACGGAATCCATCTCCGGGAATGCTCAAACCCTAGTTTATCACTCGAAAACACTAGCCCTTGGCGTCGGCTGTGAACGTAGTGCTGATGCAGAGGAGTTAATTGATCTGATCAAGACTACCCTCGCAGCGAACGATCTGAGTCCGCTTTCCGTGGGCTGCATCAGTTCCATTGACTTGAAGGCCGATGAAGCAGCCGTCCATGCCGCCGCCAGGTATTTTGGCCTGACAGCAAGATTTATGCCCGCTGCCACGCTTGAAGCCGAGGCGGAACGCCTTGTTACTCCCTCCGATATTGTCTTTACAGAAGTAGGTTGTCATGGGGTCAGCGAAGGAGCCGCTCTCGCCAGTGCCGGACCGCAAAGCAGCTTGATCGTGCCGAAACAAAAGTCAAAACGGGCGACCTGTGCCATTGCGGAAGCACCTGCCCCGCTTGTTCCTTCTCTCATCGGTCGCGCACAAGGAAAGCTCTCCGTGATTGGTATTGGTCCCGGTCAAGATCCGTGGCGCACACCGGAAGCCAGCAAACTTATCGCAGAAGCCACCGACCTTGTTGCCTACGGCCTTTACCTTGATTTGCTGGGGAACAGCATTGTTGGAAAAACCCGCCATGACTTTGGTCTGGGGGAAGAAGAAACGCGCGTACGCGCCGCCCTTGATCTTGCGGCCAGGGGAAAGAATGTCGCCCTCATCTCATCGGGCGATATTGGCATATACGCCATGGCAACATTGGTGTTTGAGCTCATCGAACGCGAACAGGACTCCGTGTGGAAGCGCCTTGATATTCAGGTCACGCCCGGCATTTCGGCATTGCAGGCGGCGGCGGCACGGGCCGGCGCTCCGCTTGGTCATGATTTCTGCACTATATCTCTCTCCGATTTGCTCACCCCATGGGAAGTAATCGAACATCGAATTGAGGCCGCCGCTCAGGGGGATTTTGTAGTTTCCTTCTATAATCCGGTGTCGCTGAAACGCCGGACGCAGCTCCATGCTGCGAAAGAAATCCTGCTCCGCCACCGTCCCGACGAGACTCCGGTGATCATCGCCCGTAATCTGGGGCGAGAGGATGAAAGCGTGACCTTTGTCCCGCTTATCGAGCTGGACCCGGAGCAAATTGACATGCTGACCCTTGTGATGGTCGGATCGAGTGAAACCCGCCTCACCGTAACAAATTCCGGTGCCAAAAGCTGGGTTTATACCCCGCGCGGCTATGCCGGGAAAATGGACGCCAAAACCTTAAAAACAGGAACAAAGACATGACGGTTTATTTCATTGGCGCCGGCCCCGGCGCAGCCGATTTGATTACCCTGCGTGGTCGCGATCTGATAGCTACCGCACCTGTTTGTCTTTATGCAGGATCACTGGTGCCAGTGGAAATTCTGACCCATGCACCGGATGACGCGCTGATCATCGACACAGCCCCGCTGACATTGGACGAGATCATCGGCGAGATGGTCAAGGCCAATGACAAAGGGCAGGATGTGGCGCGAGTTCATTCAGGCGACCCCAGCCTCTATGGCGCCATTGGCGAACAGATGCGACGACTGGATGACCTCGGCATCGATTACACGATTACGCCTGGTGTTCCAGCATTTGCCGCCGCCGCGGCCGCGCTCAAGACCGAATTCACCCTGCCCGAAGTTAGCCAAACCGTGATCCTGACCCGTACCTCCATGAAAGCAACGGCCATGCCGAACAAGGAGGATCTGGATACGCTGGGCTCATCAGGTGCGACCCTCGCCATTCATCTTTCCGTGCGGAATCTACGAGCTGTGACCGCTGATCTGATCCCGCATTATGGAGAAGATTGTCCGGTCGCCGTAGTTTTCCGGGCGAGTTGGCCGGATGAAAGTATCATTCGGGGAACCTTAGCCGACATCCGCGAAAAAGTTCGCGCCGAGAAAATCACCCGCACGGCCCTGATTATTGTGGGCCGTGTTCTCGATGCCAAAGGCTACCGCGACAGCGCGCTCTATCACGCCGATCATGTCCATGTCCTGCGGCCTAAGCGTAAAGCTTAAGAATTAGATTTCCGCCCAACATACCAGTTGCCAAGGAAAAAAATTCCAGCGCCAACAAGCCCTGTATAAAGACAGACCTTATGCAGGGCAGAGACAGAGATCAGCCCTAGGAACGGATTGGCAAGACTGGCCGGGAAGAACGGCTCCACATCGCCATGCATGATGCTGTCCATCAGCACATGGCTAAAGGTGCCGATAAAGGCGCTGATAAAGGCCACTTTCCAGGCAATTTTGATCCGCGGAGAGACGCTTATCAGGATAATCAGGCCAAGCTCGGAGAGGTATTTCCCGCTTAGCGCCGCCAAAACCGCCAACAGGCTTGCGCCTACATATGTATGAGAAAACCCGTGCAAATGGCCTTCACCGGTGATCAGAACCAGCAAGGGCTGGATATCCATTACAATCTGTGTCCAGCCAAACACCATCAGGCTAAAACCGCCACGCAGCAGTGCCTTCATGAGAATTCCGGGTCCCATATGAAACGGCGTAAATGGCATGCCGTTACACCACCTTTCCTATTACAGAAAGGACAGCCTCAACCGTTCCATAAGAACGGCAATCAGGAAGCTGTGGGCGGTGGATCATCAGAACGGGAATTTTCAAATGCCGTGCTGCCGCGATTTTGGCATATGTCGCGTCTCCGCCGCTATTCTTGCTAACAAGCAGATCAATTTTGTGGAAACTCATCAGCCGTACTTCATCGTCCAATGTAAAAGGACCTCGATCCTGGATAAAGTCGACATTTGATCCTGCCGGAGCGAAATCTACGGCCTCAATACTCCGCACCAGAAAGTATTTGTCCGCAATGCCATCAAACGCTGCTAGTTCCTGCCGACCAATACTGAGGAAAATTCGTTCAAATTTGCTCAGTTTTGAGGCCGCGTCTTTCACATCTTTTGCTTCAATCCAGCGATCCCCGAACTCCATCTCCCATGAAGGGCGCTGAAAGCGGAGATAATCGATATTCAGCTGCATGCAAACTTCAAAGGCGGCTTGAGTCATTTGATCGGCGAAGGGATGCGTTGCATCTATTACAAGGCTAATTTCATGCTCAATCAGAAAACCAACAAGGCCCTGCCGCCCACCAAACCCACCGGACGCTACATGTCCTTTTAGCGTCGCCGGAGTAGTCGTCCGGCCCGCGAGAGAGGTGATCAGCGAAATTTCTCCAATATCTGCCAGCTTATGATTAAGCGTCACGGCTTCTTCAGTGCCGCCAATCAACAGTATGCGTTTGGGCCTAGCCATTGCTGCGCCCCACGAGATTTCCTTTACGGTCATAGACAAGGACTTCAACAGGTGTTTTCTGACCTGCGATATCAAAGGCAATAGCCTGTGCTTGTTTTGCGACCAGATCAGCCAGGGGCAGCTTCGCCTGTCGGGCCTCTTCCAAAACCTGCATGGCCGTATTGGCGGCACGGGCCGAGATAATCAATTTCTCATCAGCGCCGAGCGCTCGAAGCTGGTCCGCAAGCCAGCTAAAATCAACGCTGCTGCGACCCGAATGGAGGTCCATGTGGCCTTGGGCGAGCTTGGTGATTTTGGCAAAGCCACCAGCGATGCTCAGGCGCGGCACAGGATGTTTTTTAAGATATTTCAGCACCCCACCCGCAAAATCACCCATATCCAACAACGCTGTTTCGGGCAGATTATAAAACGCTGCTACCGCTTTCTCAGACGTAGAACCTGTACTTGCTGCGAGATGGAGCTCACCCGCTGCCAACGCTACGTCGATGCCGCGATGGATCGACGCGATCCAGGCCGCGCAGGAATATGGCACAACAATGCCGGTCGTCCCTAAAATGGAAAGACCGCCCAATATGCCGAGCCGTCCGTTCATGGTATGGCGGGCGAGCTCCTCGCCATTTTCAACGGCGACCTCAATTTCAATATCCGTTGGCATACCGTATCTATTAGCCACTTCCATGGCGACTTCTGTCATCATCTGCCGCGGCATCGGATTAATCGCAGGCTCTCCCACTCCAAGCGGCAAGCCCGCCTTGGTTACCGTGCCAACACCTTCTCCAGCCCGAAAAACAATACCCGCGCCCTCTGCGCTTTTGCGGACTGTCACAATGATACGGGCAAGATGAGTAACATCCGGATCATCACCCGCATCCTTGATAATGCTGACTTGGGCAAAATCAGGGTTATTTTCCTCTGTCGCCAGCGCAAATGCAGGGGTTTGTCCTTTCGGCAGAGTAATGGTCACCGGATCAGGAAAATCACCGCCAAAAAACGCCGTAAGCGCGGCTTTGGTTGCCGCCGTAGCGCACGCCCCTGTTGTCCAGCCATAGCGTAATTCTTTTATCTTTTCCGGTGTCATAAGGATATTTATAGGCTGCACTGCGACAGATGGCTAGGCGCGGAAGAAATACATGTGTAAAAGACATTTATGGACAGAATTCTGAATAAAATACCGCCCTTTGATGCGGGCTCCGTCTGGCTGGTTGGCGCCGGCCCCGGCGATGCAGGATTGCTAACGCTTTATGCCTATGAAGCGCTACGGCAGGCGGATGTGCTGATCTATGATGCTCTGGTTGGCCCCGATATTCTCGCACTCACCAATTCCCATGCAACTCTTGAATATGCTGGCAAACGTGGCGGCAAACCTTCGGCCAAGCAAAAAGACATCACCGAGCGGTTGATCGAACTTGCGCGGGACGGTAAAAAAGTCCTCAGGCTGAAAGGCGGCGACCCCTATATCTTCGGTCGCGGCGGGGAGGAAGCCCTGATGCTTGCCGCCCATGATATTCCGTTTCGCGTTATTCCCGGCATTTCATCAGGTGTCGGCGGGCTTGCCTATGCGGGTATCCCGCTGACCCATCGCGAGACAAACTCCGCTGTTACTTTTTTAACAGGCCATGATGCAGCGGGCGAGATTCCAAATGTGAATTGGGAGCATATTGCCAAAGGCTCCCCTGTGATCGTGCTCTATATGGCCATGAAGCATATCGCCATCATTGCTGAGCGCTTGATCGGTTTTGGCCGCTCGCCAGAGGAAAATGTCGCCGTGATTTTTCGCGCAACCACGATGGATCAGAAAGTCGTGGTCTCAACTTTGGAGAATGTCGCGACTGATATCGACAAAAGCGGCCTCAAGCCGCCAGCGCTTATTGTGGTTGGTGATGTGGTGAAACTTCGGCCGCAGCTGGACTGGTACAGCGCACTTTTACCGCAGACCACGCCGGAAACGTGACCCAAGCATGCCCGCCATCCCTGATTATTGCCGCGCCGTCTTCTGGTTCTGGAAAGACGGTGATCACCTTGGCATTGCTTCGTGCTTTTCGCCGCAAAGGATTGGCTGTCGGCTCATTTAAAGTAGGTCCAGACTATATTGACCCGGCCTTCCATCGCCGTGCAAGCGGTCATCCATGTTACAATATTGATGGCTGGGCCATGCGCGCGTGCACAAGAACTGACCTATTCGAAACCGTTCACCATGACAAAGGCCTGGTTATTGGTGAAGGCGTGATGGGGCTGTTTGACGGGGCTCAGGGCGGAGGGGGTGCCACAGCCGATATCAGCGCAGAATATAACATTCCCATTGTGCTGGTCGTTGATGCCAAAGGACAGGCCGCAAGCGTCGCCGCGTTACTTAAGGGGTTCAACACCTATCACGATGACATTTGCATTAGTGGTGTTATTTTTAATAAGGTAGGCGGTGAAGGCCACATTCGATTGCTGAAAGAGGCCGCGGCCGAAATTGGCATTCCAGCCCTCGGGTTTGTCCCAAAATCGGAAGCTCTCGCCCTTGATCATCGGCATCTTGGGCTTGTTCAAGCGAGAGAGAACAAGGCGCTAGAGGTTTTTCTGAACGCCGCCGCAGACTTGATTGATGCACATGTTGATCTCGACGCCTTGCAAGCCGTCGCGAAGGCGCGGAAGTTTCCAGACAACAGAGAACTCTCTCCAATCTTGCCGCTCGGCCAAAGAATTGCTGTTGCGGAAGACGATGCTTTTGCTTTTATTTATCCGCACCTGCTGGAGAACTGGCGCAGCATGGGGGTGGAAGTCTCGTTTTTCTCACCCTTGCGCGATGAGGCTCCTGTCGCGGATGCCAATGCAGTCTATCTACCCGGCGGATATCCCGAGCTTTATGCAGAAACACTCTCAAACGCCGCTCATTTCAAGCAGGCCATGATTCAGGCAAAGAAGGCAGATACCGCTATTTATGGAGAATGTGGCGGCTTCATGACTCTTGGAAGAAGCCTGATCGATGCCGATGGAAATACTCATGACATGCTCGGTCTCTTACCCGTCCAGACTTCCTTCGCCAAGCCAAAGCTGCATCTGGGCTATCGCATCGCGCGACTACAGCAAAAAAACATTCTTGGGGATATAAATATAGAATTCAAGGCCCATGAATTTCATTATGCAGAGGTTACGTCCTCCGATAGTGTAGCGTCTCTCTTCGACCTTAAAAATGCTCGTGGTGAGGATCTCGGTGCTGCTGGCGCTGTAGTCGGACGGGTGGCTGGATCCTTTATTCATCTGATAGACAGGGCATAGCATGGCGGAAAAAATGCAATCTCCGGTTACTCTGGTTCTTGGTGGCGCGCGCTCCGGCAAAAGCTCTTTTGCGGAAAGCATTGCTCAGCAATCCGGGCTCGATAAGATATATCTAGCAACGGCCGAAGCGTTTGATGCTGAAATGGAAACCCGTATTTCCAAACATCAGCAGGATCGCGGAGCCGGTTGGGCAACAGTTGAGGAGCCCGTTAATCTGGTCGCCACCCTTCAAAATCATTCCTCGGAATATAATATTATCCTGATTGATTGCCTTACCTTATGGCTCAGTAATCTCATGGCAGGGGATACGGACGTCGACGCAGAAGTGGATCAACTTGTGAGCAGCCTCGCGGCCCTTCCCGGTCCGGTTATTCTTGTCTCCAACGAGGTCGGACAGGGTATTGTACCGGAGAATAAAATAGCACGCGATTTCCGCGACCATGCCGGGAGGCTGCATCAGCGACTGGCAGCCGTGGCTGATACGGTCTATTTTGTCACCGCAGGATTGGCGCAGAAACTAAAGTAGGCAATTATGGAAACGGATGAGAATAGCGAACGCAGGACTTATCGCGGCGGATGGATTGAGGATTTTCTGGTTGCGCTGGTTTTCCTGACCCGGCTTCCAGTCTCGCTCCCCTTCACTTTCGAGATGAGCGCCATTAAATCGGCTTGCCGATGCTTTCCGCTCATTGGCCTGATTGTTGGCGGCCTCACCGGTACTTTATACCTGATGGCGACCTTTGTCGGCCTCCCACCCTGGGTTTCAGCCCTCCTCGCTGTTGCGGCGCAGGTTTTGCTGACCGGCGCACTGCATGAGGACGCTATCGGTGATGTGGCGGACGGCTTTGGCGGCGGGGTGGATAAAACCAGAAAGCTTGAGATTATGCGCGATAGCCGAATGGGAACTTATGGCGTGGTGGCGTTGATCCTCGTCATTGGTCTGAAAACCGCGACCATTGCCCATATCGACAATCCCTTTACGGTCTTCGCCGTCCTTGTGGCAGCGGCGGCCTGTAGTCGCGGTATTATGACCTGGGCGCTTTTCCTGATGCCTCCGGCACGCGAAGACGGTCTTGGCCATGGATCAGGACGGCCGGAGTTGTCAGCCCCGCTCTGGTCAACCGCCATTTTTATGGGGGTTTCTATTGCTGTTCTGGGAAATTACATGGGGGCTGCTGCCATGCTTGCTGCCATGATCGGCGGCAGCCTGATGGGTCTGGTCGCCCGCCGACAAATTGGCGGACAAACGGGAGATGTTCTGGGAGCAATTCAGCAAATCTCCGAGATTTTCTTTTTGCTGGCCTGTGTTGCTGCCCTTGGGAGCAGCTAACCTTCGATCTTCTCAACACCGTCAAAGGTCAGAACCGCGTCTTCACCAAGGGTAATGGTCCCGGCTGCATCTTCAGACAGGAAGATATCACCATCTTCCGTTGTCTCGACCGTGCCGCTGGTCAGGGTGAGCCAATCACCAACATCTCCGGCCGGGAGACCATCCGTTAAGGCAATGGTATCTGACCAGCCACCGCCATCACCGCCGATGAAGGTATCGGTGCCACTTTCAAGACCGAAGAAATAGATATCACTGCCATCACCACCATGGGCATAATCGTTTCCGGCGCCACCATCCATGACATCATTCCCGTCCTGACCATACAGGCGATCATCATCGCCGCCACCGTTCAGGGTATCGTCGCCATCGCGACCATAAAGGCGGTCCGCGCCGTCGCCGCCGGACATATCGTCGTTGCCGTCGCCACCGTCCAGGTAGTCAACGCCATCGCCCGCCGACATGACATCGTCACCGTCCTGACCGTAGAGAGTATCGTTACCGTCGCCCGCGCTCAGCTGATCATTCCCATCTCCACCGTAAAGACGATCATTACCATCGCCCGCGTCAAGAGTATCATCACCTGTTCCGCCACTAAGGCGATCATCCCCGTCGCCAGCTTGCAGATGGTCATTGCCCGCATCACCGCCAAGCGTATCATTGCCTGCACCTGCGGAAAGCTGGTCATCGCCATCACCGCCATAAAGACGATCCTTGCCCTGATCTGTTGTCAGAACATCGTCGCCCTTACCGCCGTTCATGTAATCATTTCCAGCGCCAGCCGTCAGAATATCATCACCATCCTGACCGTAGAGGTAGTTATCGCCCTCACCGCCGCTTAAAGTATCGTCGCCGGTGCCACCATAGAGGCGATCATTACCGTCGCCAGCATCGAGATTATCATTTCCGCCGTCGCCCGAAAGCCTATCATTTCCTGCTCCCGCAGAAAGCTGATCGTTCCCATCACCCCCGTAAAGACGATCATTTCCCTTATCCGTGGTGAGAATATCGGCACCTGCACCACCATTCATATAATCATTGCCGGACCCAGCCGTTAATATGTCGTCTCCGTCCTGACCATAGAGGGTGTTATTGCCCTCACCGCCGCTTAACGTATCATCACCGGTGCCGCCATACATGCGATCATTACCTTCACCACCATCGAGGCTGTCTTCACCAGAACCACCACTGAGATAGTCATTGCCATCTCCGGCCAGTAACGTGTCGTCGCCCGCATCACCACCAAGCGTATCATTGCCCGCGCCTGCGGAAAGCTGGTCATCGCCATCGCCACCATAAAGGCGGTCTTTTCCCTTATCCGTGGTGAGAATGTCGGCACCTGCGCCACCGTTCATATAATCGTTGCCAGACCCAGCCGTCAGAATATCGTCGCCATCCTGACCATAGAGGTAGTTATTACCCTCTCCTCCGCTTAGCGTATCATTTCCCGTGCCGCCATAGAGGCGATCATTGCCTGCTCCGGCATCAAGATTGTCGTTGCCACTGTCACCGGAGAGAGTGTCATTTCCGGCGCCTGAGGAAAGCTGGTCATCGCCATCGCCACCATAAAGGCGGTCTTTTCCCTTATCCGTGGTGAGAATGTCGGCACCTGTGCCACCGTTCATATAATCGTTGCCAGACCCAGCCGTCAGAATATCGTCGCCGTCCTGACCATAGAGGGTGTTATTGCCTTCTCCTCCGCTTAACGTGTCATCACCGGTGCCACCGTACATGCGATCATTGCCTGCTCCGCCATCAAGATTGTCATCGCCAGCATCACCGGTAAGTGTATCATTACCCTTTCCGCCAGAGATCGTATCTTCGCCGTCACCACCGTAAAGACGATCCCTTCCAGATCCGGCTGTCAGGACGTCATCTCCATCCTGGCCATAAAGGGTGTTGTTCCCCTTGCCACCGTCAAGACTATCATCGCCGGTGCCGCCGTAGAGGCGATCATTGCCTGATCCACCATCCAGGCTATCCTCACCAGATCCGCCGGATAAATAATCGCGGCCACTTCCACCGGTCAGCGTATCGTCACCGTCATGCCCATAGAGGGTATCATTTCCTTGGTCGCCACTGAGTTCGTCATGGCCTTCACGGCCATAAAGCCGGTCGTTGCCTTTTCCGCCAGAGACTGTGTCTTCGCCATCTCCGCCATCCAGATAATCATTCCCCTTATCCCCGGAAATACGATCATCACCCTCGTAGCCATAGATGGTGTCATTTCCTTTACCACCCGAGAGGGTATCAGATCCAGCACCGCCTTTGATCCGATCATTACCCTTTCCGCCCGCCAAATCATGTTCGACGACATCACCGACACCAATGGCGAAATTCTGCTGTGTAACATTGTCGCCATCGCTGATACTGACGACAATCTCGTGATTTTCCGCAGATTCAAAATCCAATGTATCGATCAGGGTAATCTCGCCTGTGGCGCTATCAATAGCGAATTTTCCACCGCCATCATCTTCCAGATTGAAAGTCAATGTCCCGCCTTCGGGATCAACAGCGGATACCGTGCCGACCACATCGCCGATACCGGCGTTTTCCAACACCGACTGCTCGTCCATAATTACGGAGTGAGGTGCGAGGTCTTCGGTTACGACCTGGGCGGCAACGACCTCCTGATCGGGCTGCGAACCTTCTTGCTCTGCGCCTGCCCGAGCCGCGTTATCGAGAAACGCCGGAGCTGCCTCCGGTGCGACGATATTTTCTGCGGCCTCGTCAGCCGCTAGACCTCTTTCTGACGGATCAGAACTACCTTGGGGATTTTCTGAATTTTCTGAGCTGGATTGATCCCCTGGCGTATCCTGACGATTTTGCCCTTCATCGGCGGCGAAAGTGGTCTGCCGGGCATCTGCCTCAGCGAGCGTCTCGGGCGCCTCGCCTCGTGCCTCTGCCGCCGCTGATTGCTCTGTCTTCTCGTCAGATTTATCCTGCTGGCTTTTTGGGTCTTGTTTGTTGCCCGTATGAATATTATCCCGCGAGCGGTCATCAGCACCCGCCATATCCCGCATATCAATTTTTTCTGCAGTGTTTCCGAGCGGATTTCCAGCTCCCTGGCCTTGCGATCCGGAGGTATCGAGCAGCGCTTCTTTTGCCGTCTGATCCAATCCTGAATTTTCACTCATAATATGACCTGCCTATTGCAAAAAACGAGTGCGGCTTGGCACCGCAGAAAATTATTTAATCTATCCGACTTATTCTCACCTCATCCCCTTAATGAAGCGTAAAGAATTGCTAGAAAACGGGGCTATTTTGCAGAGATTTATTCACGTTCCGTTAACCATGGGCACCGTACAATGAGCATCAAAGCCCAGGGTAAGAAACGCGTTAGCGTCAAGTTAAGGTAAACGCGGCGCGAATTTATACGTTTGTTTTAAAATTTTACGAAAATTAAAGTTTTATAAGTCAGATTATTTGGAGGAATGGCCAATCTTGGCATTTTGAAAGCTGTGGTAGGTGAATGACGGGTCGGACACATAAGGTCAAACCGGGGATGGATGACAAGCCAATGCTCCGCGAGGCGGCATTGCCAAAGCTCACCCATGGCCGAGGTGATATCATATTTGCGTCCGGCGCCCTGAACGTGCTGGCACTGGCGCTACCGATTATGATCCTCCAGGTTTACGACCGTATTATCCCCAATGATGCAACGGAAACTCTGCTTCTACTGGTCATTGGCGTAGGGATCGCTGTATTGTTCGAAGCATGCTTCCGCCTTGGCCGATCTTATCTGACCGCGCGGGCCGGTGCGAGTTTTGAACATATTGCCGGGTGTCGCGCTCTGTTCCGCACCCTTGGTACCGATATCGTCGGATTTGAAAAAGATGCAACAGGGGCCTATCTGCATCGCTTCAATGCCGTTGAAAATCTCCGGGAGTTTATGTCTGGCCACAGCCTGCTGGTCTTTATTGATCTCCCCTTTGCCGTTATTTTCCTGGGTCTCGTCGCCTATATCGCCGGATCGCTCGTCATCGTTCCTCTTATCCTGCTGGGCCTGTTCGCTCTTGTGACACTCTTTGTCGGACGCGGTCTGAAGCAGGCGCTCGATCAGCGGTCTGTGTGGGATGATCGCCGCTATAACTTCCTGATTGAGGTACTGACCGGTATTCATACGGTGAAGGGTCTGGCGCTGGAAGCACAGATGGTCCGCCGCTACGAACGTTTGCAGGAAAGCACAGCAGCGTCGGTTCGGAAAGTTGCCATCCAGAATAACATGGCTCAGAGCCTGGGTGCCGTCTTCTCACAGGTAACTCTTATCGCAGTCGCCGCCTATGGGTCGGTTCTGGTCATTGACGAAACCCTCACCATCGGCGGATTGGCAGCCTGTACCCTGCTTTCAGGACGGGCCTTGCAGCCTTTACTGCGGGCCATGGGCGTCTGGACCCATTATCAGAATATCAAGCTGGCACAGGATCGCATCCGCTCCGTTCTGGAACTTCCGCAGGAACGACCCGAAAGTACAATCTTTGATGAAAAGCCAACAGCGGCCAACGTCCTGAAGGAAGTTAACAGCGCCTGCCGCCTGACCTTCGACAATGTGTCTTTCGGATATGACGGCGTGCCCGAAAAGCTTTTTAAAAATGTTAATGCCGAGTTTGTGGCCAATAAGACGACCGCCATCAGCGGCACCAATGGCTCAGGTAAAACCAGTCTGTTGTGGCTTGCCATGGGCTTAATCAAACCACATGCCGGACGGGTTCGGCTGAACGGGATTGATATAGCGGAGCAAGACCCGAAAATCATTCGCCGGCAAATTGCTTACATGCCGCAAAGCGGTACGGTTTTTCAAGGTACAATCATGGAAAACCTGACCATGTTCCGGCGCGGACGTCTGATCGATGAAGCCCTACATCAATGCAAGATACTCGGCCTCGATGACGCAATCAAACGCCTTCCCAAAGGATACGATACCCTGATCGGGGATGGCGCGGCAGATAGCTTGCCCGGGGGGGTCCGGCAACGCATTGCCATTGCGCGTGCGCTCGTCACAAAACCCAAAATTATCCTGTTCGATGAGGCCAACACCTCACTGGATATGGAAGGCGATGACATTCTTAAAAATGCTTTGGTGAAAATTCAGGACCACAGCACGATCCTGCTGGTCAGCCACCGCCCGTCGCTGATGAAAATCGCTGAAAACGGTTATCGTATAAAGAACAATGGCCTCGTTGCTGCGTCCATTGAAGACCTGACCAACTTCCGGCCTGCCCCTCCGAAAGTTGAACTGAGCAAGGCGGTGGCACAATGACATTTCTTTCCCCTGCCCTGCATAGTCTTAGAGAAAACAACTGGGGCCACGATTCCCAGTATGCCGCCTGCATCACACCCTTGCTGGACGCCCTGGACTGGCGTGGTGATCCTGATCAGGTTCTGGAAGCCATGCCGCATTTCTCCTTAACCATGGACATCATGGATTTTCGAAGTTCATTGGCGAACCTTAATTTTGAAAGCAAGCCGAAGCGCCAGAAAATGGCTGACATCGACCCAAGATTGATGCCCTGCATGTTTGATGCCCACCATGGATCCGTCAAGGTTCTGCTAACAGCTGATGACCGCGGCATTTATGCCTATTGCGGCGCCATGCAGGAATATATCTGGATCACGGATGCGGCTACCACGCAAGATACCGGCATCGTCTATTTCTTTCGCCCGGTTGATCGCGAAAAGGTGGGCCAATGGAGTAGCGGCAAGAACTGGTTCCAGTCGGTTGTCGGTCGCTTCGCGCCCATGATCCGCCGGATCCTCATGATGACGTTCCTGCTCAATCTGCTGGCACTGGCAACCCCTCTTTTTATTATGACGGTATATGATCTGGTGATCGGTTCGGGATCCCTTTCTACCCTCACCTACCTGTTGATCGGCGTTGGGATAGCCATTCTCGGTGATGTCGGGCTACGGTTGATGCGCGGGACCATGCTTGCTTATATCGGTGGCCGTCTCGACTACATCATTGGCAGCGCCGTGTTACAGAAAATCCTATCGCTCCCGACGGCGCAAACGGAGGGAACAACACTCGGCTCCAAAATTGCCCGCTTTCGGGAATTTGACATGATCCGTGAATTTTTTATTGGTCCCATGGCCATCGCTTTTCTAGAACTGCCTTTTGTCTTTATCTTCCTCATTGCCATCGGCATTCTTGGCGGCCCGCTCGTTTTCGTGCCCATCGCCATGCTTATGCTGTATGCATTGGTCGGGTTTCTGATTTTCCCCTATGTACAAAGGAAAGTCACCGGGACCATAACGGAGACGGCCTCGAAAGGGTCTTTCCTTACAGAAGCCCTCGGCAATATGCGATCGATCAAGCAGCTCGGCGCCGAGGAAATCTGGCTCGACCGCTATCGGGATATCTCAGCGGTTAATGCCCGCTCCAATCTCAGGAACGGCATGGTTGCCGCAACAGCCCAGACATTTGCCCACGTGCTTATGGTCATGGCTGGCGTGATGACATTGTCGCTTGGCATTTTTCAGGTTTTCAGTGAAACCATGACCGTCGGCGCTCTGGTCGCCACCATGGCTTTGGTCTGGCGGCTATTGGCGCCAACACAGACATTATTTCTCGCCTTCACCAAAATGCATCAGGTTGGGATTAGCATCAAACGGCTAAATCAGCTCTTCACCCTGAAAAGTGAACGCAATCCCTATGCATCCGCTTCCCTAAAGGAATTTAGCGGCGCCATCTCCTTCTCCCGGCTAAGCTTTCGTTATGCTCCGGATCAGGACCCGGCGGTTATGGGCGTGGATATCAAGATCAACCCCGGCGAAGTTGTCGCCTTTGCGGGCGGGAACAGTTCGGGCAAGTCCACTTTGGTCAAATTGCTGATAGGCATGTATAAGCCACAGGTCGGCGGCATCACCATTGACGGCATCGATATCCGGCAGATCGATCCGCTGGAACTTCGAAAGTCCATTGGCTACATGCCGCAATATTGCGAATTGTTCCATGGCACCATCCGCCAGAACCTGATGCTGGGCAATATCGCAGCCACAGAAGAGCAGATAATGGAAGCCTGCGCCTGGGCGAACCTGACAGACGATATTGATCAGCTTCCCAAAATATACGATACCCGTATCGGTGATCAGATCCTGCGTCAATTGCCCGCCGGTTTCCAGCAGCGCCTGATAATGGCGCGGGCGTTTCTGTCGGATGCAAAAATCATGATTTTTGACGAGCCCGGCAACATGCTGGACGATGAAGGCGACAAAGCCTTTCTGGATGCAATCGAGAAGATGCGCGGTAAAGCCACCATCATTATCGTCACCCATCGACCAAGCCATATGCGGGCCGCAGATAAAGTTGTTCTTTTAAAACAGGGCATGGTGCGCGCCGTTGGCCCGGCGTCCGATATCATTCCCAAAATTATTGAAGGTGTGTAATGGCTGACCAGAAAAATACCGGCACCAAAGCGCCGATCCAACAGGCACAGGGTGAAGTAGCCCAAAAACCGCTTCTGGATAAAGGGAAATCCATTAGCAATCGTCTCGGGCTTTCCATTATGCTCGAAGAAATTGGCCCTGCCCCGCTGCTTCGGAACGCTCTTATTTTTGGGTTTGTAACAATTGCCGCCTTCGTGATCTGGGCGCAGTTCGCGGAAATCGATGAGGTTTCAGTGGCGTCTGGCGAAGTAGTCCCCACTGGAGCCGTGCAGATATTACAGCATATCGATGGCGGCACCATCAGTGCAATTGATGTATCCGAAGGTGAAATTGTCAAGAAAGGTCAAGTCCTTGTCCGCCTTGATCCGACTGACCTGATCGCCGAGATAAACCAGACGACCACCCAACTCGTTATTCTGAAAATGAAAATTGCCCGCCTTGATGCCTTTACGGAAAACAAGGAGATGGCATTTACCCTTCTGGATAAGCGCTTCCAGCCTTTCCTTGACGAACAGAGGGAGTTATTGGAGGCCCAGCGGTTGGACTTAAAGAACCAGCGAGCTATCCTGGTATCGCAAATCGAACAGCGTAAATCTGAAAAATCCCTGCTGACCAATCAACAGGCGATATTGGCCAAGCAGATCGCGCCATTACAGGAACAACTCAATATCCGCAAAGGCCTGATGAAAAAGCGTACCCTGAGCCGGTTTGACTATCTGCAGTCTGAGCGGGAGTTTCTAAAAGAGCAAGGAAGCCTTGAAGAACTGGCGCTGAAAGCCGTTTCGGTTAATCAATCTATCGCCGAGGCGCGCGGACGTCTTGCAGAAGTGGTCGATCACAGTGTCCGCACCGCCCTTGACGAAATGGCAGCCACAAATGCCGAGGCCGCTGAGAAGGAAGAACGCCTCTCAAAACTTAGGAGCAAACTTCGCCGTCTTGATATTTATGCCCCGGTAGATGGTATTATTCAGGGCCTCGATGTCAAATCCATCGGCAGCGTCATTGCGCCTGGCAGCACCATTGTCAGCGTTGTGCCCATCGGACAGGAACTCATTCTGGAAGTTCATATTCGCACCGAGGATATCGGTCATATCGAAGATGGTCAAAAGGCGACTGTTAAATTTGCGACTTACAACTACGCCCGATATGGCTCGGTTGATGGGAAGCTGACCCACATCTCGGCGACGACATTTCAGGATGAAAAGGGCATCAATTATTACAAAGGCAAGGTTCAATTGGCACAGTCCTTTGTGGGGGATAACCCAAAACGCAATTTTATCCTACCCGGCATGACGGCCACAGCCGACATTCATTCTGGCCAGAAAACCGTGATGGAATATCTGCTAAAACCCATTCATACTACATTGGGACAGTCTTTTCGCGAACGCTAGGATAGAAGCTTATTTCTTGCGGGGCTTGATACGACTGGTGGCTTCAGCCTGCAGCGGATCATCGGGCCAGTAATGTTTGGGATAGCGGCCCTTTAAATCTTTCTTGACCTCCGCATAGGTGTTTTGCCAGAAGCTCGCCAGATCCTTGGTGATCTGCACGGGCCGTCGCGCCGGGGACAATAGATGGACTGCCACCGGTACTTTACCACCGCCAACTTTCGGAACAGCCTCCAGTCCGAAAAGTTCCTGCAGACGCGCCGCCAAAACCGGTGTTTCAGGATCACTGTAATCCAAGCGAATATGCGACCCGCTGGGCACCTTAAGACTGGCGGGTGCGAGTTTCTCCAGACGCGACCGCTGTTCCCAATCAAGACAATCCGTCAATATCTCCAACAAATTGAGGTTTCTGAGATGTTCAAGGCTCGACATTCCCGCAAGATAGGGGAGCAGCCAATCACTAAGGCTTTCCAGCAAAGTCCTCTTGGATAAATCCGGCCAGCCACTTTCTGCGTCGTGAGTTCCGGCAAACGCCACCCTGTCCAGAAAGTTCAGCGCGTCCTTATCCCATGGAAGGATTTCCAATCCTTTGTTCCCAATGATGCCCAACAACGCCCCGGATATTTCCTCTGGAGACGGGTTTTTGAGACGCTTACTGTCCAGCACCAATGCCCCAAATTTTCGCTCCGTCACCGCCAGAACACGCGCTTTTTTCTCATCCCAAAAGACACGGCGCTCACTTACGATCTCGTCTTCAAACTGCGCTTCAATATCGGAATATTGAATACTCGCCGCGAGATAAATCCGCGCCTCCCGTCCCTTTCCATCAAGGTCGGCGACTACCAGATAGGGCTCCGAAGCAAGCTTGTCATTCTCAACCAGCCGCGCTCCACGTCCTCCCGACAAGCGATATTGCCCATCGCGCCCGTCACGCAATTCGCCGATGCGGTCTGGATAGGCAAAAGCGAGCAAAACCCCGGCCATCGACGGATCAAATACATCTTTTCTAGCGCCAACCCGCCGCAATAAATCATCGCGGGTTCGCAAAACCTGACCAACAGCGCCATTGCGCGCCGGGGCTGCCAAAATCTCAAGGCGGGCGCGAAGATCGGAATTGGGCGCATCAAAATTCCGGGGCATGATATCGCGCTCCGAAAGCAACGCGGCAATATTTGCGGCAAGCGCCCCGATGCCCAGTTTTTTTCCCTTACTCAGCATACGGGCCAGTCGCGGATGTAAAGGCAGCCGGGCCATTTCCTTGCCAAGCCCTGTAATCCGACCGTCATCATCCAGCGCGCCCAGCCGCCCGAGCAAATCCTTGGCCTGCGCCACGGGGCCGCGCGGCGGCTCTGTCAGCCAGGGCAGCTCCGACATCTCCGTCACGCCCCAGTTTGCCAGCTCCAGCACCAGTCCGGTCAGATCGGCTGTGGCAATCTCAGGCTCCGAATGCTCGCGTAAGCCCCTATCTTCCGCCGCGGTCCAAAGCCGGTAGCAGACGCCCGGGCCCAATCGGCCCGCACGGCCGCGCCGCTGATCAGCGGACGCCCGGGAAAGGCGCGACGTTTCAAGACGGCTCATGCCACTATTTGGGTCAAAGCTTGGATTACGGGCGAGCCCGGCATCAATCACCACCTGCACCCCTTCGATGGTTAAACTGGTCTCGGCGATGTCGGTAGAAAGCACGACTTTACGCCGCCCCTCTGTATCGGGCTGAATGGCCTTATCCTGATCCTTCTGGCTCAAATTTCCATAAAGCGGGACAACGACGGCATTTGTGAGTTTACCGAGCAAAGTCTGAACACGATTAATCTCCCCGGCGCCCGGCAGGAAGACAAGAATATCACCGACTTGCTCGGCCATGGCTGTTTCAATGGTTCGCGCCACCAAGGGTTCAATCCGGCCTTTGGGTGGCCTGCCCGCAAAGATAGTTTCCACCGGATATTGCCGACCTGCCGTCTCGATCACCGGCGCATGACCAAGCAACTTAGCCAGTCGATCGGTATCCAATGTGGCGGACATCACCAGAATTTTAAGATCTTCCCGGAGCACCTCCTGCACCTGACGGGTAAGCGCTAGCCCTAAATCTGTTTGCAAGCTGCGTTCATGAAATTCATCAAAAATCACTAAACCAACCCCCTCAAGTTCGGGATCGCTTTGCAGACGTCGCGTAAGAATTCCCTCGGTGACCACTTCAATGCGGGTTTTCGCGCTGATTTTGCTTTCAAGCCGTACCCGAAAACCAGCCGTCTCGCCCACTTTCTCGCCTATTAGCGCGGCCATCCGGCGGGCAGATGCACGAGCTGCGAGGCGACGGGGCTCCAGCATGATGATCTTCTGCCCCGCTGGCAGCATTTCATTGAGGAGAAAGAGCGGCACAAGGGTTGTCTTTCCCGCGCCCGGCGCCGCTTGTAAAATCACGGCATCGGCCGCGCCAAAGGCACCTTTAAGCTCAGGCAAAATACCCTCGACGGGCAGGCCGGTGATGGGCAGCGTGACTGTCATCCTCGCCCTTTAAGTTTGTCGAATGTTTGGCTCAATATGGGAAACAAGGTAAGAGCGGCCACACCTGCAAAAGCGGCCCCGACGACGATAGCCCCGCCAAACCGGGCCGTGGGCGGAAAGCCGGAATAGGCGAAAATCAGAAACCCAATGGCGATAATGCCGGTGGAAGCCAGAATTCCCCGTGACTGCGCGGATAATGCCTTGGACCAGGCAACCGAAAAAATGTCCTTTCGCTGATACCGCCGGACCGCGATGGCAAGATGGATCAGCGCATCCACCGCAATACCAAGACAGACATTCACCGCCGGAGCGGATATCACATCGATGGGCACCAAAATCCATCCCGCACCCCCCAATACGACGATTGGTACCAGCGCCGCCGTAGTCAGCATGGCCAGCAATTGCCCCATATGACGGCTGACAATCCAGGCGATACCGCCGAAGAGAACCAGCAATCCCAGAATACCAGAGATGAGACTGCTGGCGACCAAATCGGACAGCCGCCCTTGCAAGACATAAACGCCTCCGGTAAGGACCGTTTCAAATCCGCCGTCCTCGACGATTTTTTCAATCTCCGCCACCACCAGATTTCGATCCTGCATGCGCGCGCCTTCGCGCATCCTGAGGAGAAACAGGGTTTCCATCCGATCCTTGTCCAGAAAACTGTCCGCCACCCGCTCATTCAGCTCAAGCGACAACAGGCTGACAATTTCCCGCCAGGGCAACAAGAAGGCCAGTGGATGATTATTGGCTTCGGCCATCAGCGCCGGCAGGGAGATAACCGTGCCGACATCTTCATGATCGAGGAGAGTGTAATGTAACGCCCACATGGCTTTGTAGGCTTCTTCACTGTCAAGCCGTACACTGCCCGGCAGACGAACCACCAGTTCTATAGGACTACTTCCGCCATTCTGGTCGATAAATTCAAGACCGCCCCGCAAGTCCGTTTCTTCTTCGAAATATGACAGAAGGCTGGGATCCGTCTCCAGTTTGAACAGGCCGGGCGCGGCAAGCACAACAATGCCCAACAAAAGCACGGCGACCGCAATTCGCGGCATATTAGATGGCTTGGAAAGGGTCGCAACAGGCTTGTCTGCCACTACCTCGCGGCGACGGGCAAAGAGCAGGAACACGGGATATAAAAGGAAGCTGCAGAGAAGCGCCGAGAGCGCACCGATAACACCACCTGCGCCCAACTGACGGAGAGGTTCTGCCGATACCAACAATAACGTCGCGAAGCCGAGTAAAGTTGTCACCGCGCACCAGAAAGAAGCCTGAAATGTCTGGCTGAGTGCTGCCCGGACAGCTTCCGTATCGGCTGTCTCCGCACGCATCCGCCAGTTTGAGGTGAGATAAATGATCTGCGACTGGACGAGAACAAAGACGATAATGGACAGATTTGCCGTCAGAATACCAACGGGGAGACCTAGAAAACTTTGAATGAGTAATGTCAGGAAGACCGCCGTGATCCCGCTTAATGCTGCACCGAGGGCGATCATGGGAGACCTAAAGACGACCAGCAAAAGCAGGGTAAAAATTGCCAGCGCCGCGCTGCTGAAAGTCTTGATATCCTTAATCAGGCTGCGGCGAATTTGCTCGACTATATAGGGCATACCAGAAAGCGTGATTTGAAAGGAGGTACCTTCATCAAAAATCTCAGCTGAACTCTCGATTTCGGCGATAAAGCCGTCAGGTGCCTGCCGATCAGTAAAAGCAATGATCAAGGTCGCTTTTTCATCGGTGCTGACAAGCAAGGGTTTCCAGAACGGGCTTTTAAGGGCGTCCTCCACTGATCCTGGACCTCCTGCCACGCTGACCACACGGTTAATCCCATCGATCTTTTGCAGGTTCCCTTCGAAGATCTGCAATCGCGTGAAATAGGCGGGAGAGAGCAGTGCGTCACTGGCGACACTGATCACCAGAAAGTCATCGGAGGGGAACTTCTCGCGGATTTTCTGCGATTGCGCGAGATCGGGATCGCTGGATCCAAAAAAGAAATCCGGCGTTACCTGCGGCCTTAGATCGACCAGCGCCACGAAGAGCAGTGCAATCAGTGCCATGGCGGCCACACAAAGCGCCATCAACCGGCGCGCTGGTTCCCTAAAATACGAGACCATATGCAGCTTAACTCTCCTGTGGCACAATGCCCTAAAACTTCATTCCAGCTAGTATAATCAAGAATTGACGAAATGATATCTCCTTCCAGACAGCAATTAATCGAAGACATCGAAACGCATTCCCTCGCCGCCATTCCGGCTCTTGAAACCGAGATTTATGATGGCTGGCATATACGCTTTGCCAACGGCCATACGCGCCGCGCCAATTCTGTTAATGTAATGACAGAGGGCGATCTATCCCTCTTCGAGAAAATCGAATATGCGGAAGCCGTTTATGCCAACCGGCGTCTGGAGTGTCATTTCCGCATTACACCGCTTGCCGGAGCCGATCTGGATGAAAAGTTGGCAAGCCAGGGCTACGGCGCCTTCGATCCGACCGATGTACGGATTACTGATCTAACTCTTATGAATTTGTCTTCAGTTGATCCGGATGTAGAAATTCAGGACCGAAAATATGACTACTGGATGAATGCCCTGGCGGAATTGACAGGGCAATCTGCTTTGCGCGAAAAAACCTTTGGTGCCATGCTGGACATAATCACCTTGGACACTGCCTATGCCAGTATTGAGATTGATGGGCGGATTATCGCCTGCGGTCTGGCTGTAATGTCGGAGGACTATGTTGGACTGTTTGAGTTTGTGACAGATCCCGATTATCAGCGGCAGGGTCTCGCGGTGAAAATCGCCAATGCATTATTGGCAACGGCAAGAAACAAAGGGGCGAAAACAGCCTACCTGCAAGTCGTGCAGTCAAATGCGGCGGCAATAGCCTTCTGGAATGAAATAGGGTTTACGGACAAGCTCTATGATTATCACTACCGGACAAAATCATAACTCGATGGTAATATCCTCATCGAAATAGATTTCATCACAATTATCGCCTTCGCCGCCACGATCAATGACCAGAAAATCGCTCACCCCACCGAGTGCCAAAACCGGATGATGCCAGGTGCCGGCGTGGTAATTTACCCCCTGATCCAAGGTTGCAGAAAAAAGCCGTAAGTCAGCAGGCGAAACGGCCTCGCTTTTACGTGCCACCAGAACCAGATAGGGGTTATTCCCAAGCGGCATAAAGGCCTGACTTCCCTTCGGATGCCGTTCCACCATTTTGATAGAGAGCGGATAGGTTAGCGGCGTCGCCCGGAAGATATTGACGAGGGCCTTGCCTCCCTCTCCAAGCTCAACGTTCGCCAGATCGTGATAGCGCTGGGTCGAGCCGTTATTGATCAGGAAATGCTCGCGACCCTCTGTCTCGATCACATCACCAAATTCAGAGAAGACTTCTTTTGTCAGCGGCTCAATGTTGAGTTTCATCTGAACTACCCGCTGATCTTGCCAAAAAGGCGTAATCGGCTGATACCGCCATCAGGAATGATATTAAGCCTGACATGGCTGATCGGACCGATATCGGCCACTTCGTTCTCAAATTTATGGATATTGTCCATTGAGAGCTTCTGCTCGGGCAGCAATGTCTTCCAGAACATGCTCTGTGTTATCAGGGATTCTTCCGTCCCACCGCTGACCAGCGCTGCCTGAATGGAACAGCGATCTGGATAGTTTCCCTTGAAATGAGCGGTATCCACCTCAATTGCCGAAATAGTACCGGGATGGCCGAGAGAGATAATGGCCCAATCATTGCCAGGCTCTCTCCGACGGCGGGTTTCCCAGCCATCGCCCATATTTACGCCACGTCCCGGCGCCAGAATCTGAGACGGTGATCCGTAATGCTGATCACTCGCGGCAATGCCGCGTCCGCCGTTAAGAAGTGACGCGAGATCAACAATCTCTTCTGCGTCACGACTATCCCAATTGCACTGGACTTCGCCGTAAACCCGAAGCCGCGCCACGCCGCCATCGGGATAAATATTGAGCCGCAAATGGCTCCAGGTGCCAGAGTTTTGAACTGCGAGCAAATGATGGCTATCGCCTTGCAAGGTGACGGAGGGGACTATTTCTGTCCAGTTAGTCGCCTCCCCAGGTTCCCCCTCTATCAGGCAGGCGTCGATGGAAGCCGCAGGCGGAAAATTCCCGGTGAAATGGCTGGTATCAATGTTGACGCCATGTATAACACCCGGAAGACCAAGGCGAATAATACAATGATCAAAGCCTTCGCCGCGTTTGCGACGGCTTTCCCAGCCGTCCATCCATTTACCGTTGTCATCATATTTATCAGTAATGAAAACCGGATCTGCAGGGTCAATCAGTCGGGACTTATCGGCAAAGAAGTCATCTGTGGCAAAAATAGCCTCAGCGCCAAGCCGCGGCGATGCCAAATCTGTATATTTGGTGACGAATTCAGCGTTTTCCGGTGTCAGCAACGTCATAAAAAAACTCCTGTAACAGGCCGCTGATGCAGCCTCCTCGATTATAGTTCCATCAACCTGAAACGGGCAATCTTGTCAATTTCCGCCAGTGCCGTCTTAAATTCCTGTTCCGCGTTATTTTGCAGCCGCTCTTCAAATCCCGCCAGGATTTCGTGACGATTGCTGTTCTTGACCGCCTTGATAAAGGGAAAGCCGAATTTCACCTTATAGGCTGTATTGTAACGCTTGAACTGTTCAAACTCTTCTGCCGTACAGTCGTCTAGCCCGGCACCCGCTTGCTCCGAGGTGGAGGCTTCCGTCAGTTCTCCACGAACAGCCGCTTTTCCAGCGAGATCCGGATGCGCTAGTATAAGGGCTGTTTTTCTTTCAACATCTGCACTTGCAACTATTTCAGCCAGGACTTCCGCTAGTCTGCTACGATCGTCATAAAGCTCAGAATTTCCTGCCTCCCAGGCCGCCTCTGCAACCCACTGGGAATGCTCATAGATGCCTGAGAAGGCGGCCATGAATTCATCGCGCGACATCTCACTCGGCTTTCGATTGAAGCTACTCATGTCGTCGGCTTTTCATTGATGGACGGATGATGTTCATGCCAATGACGGGCAATATCAATACGGCGACAGGTCCAGACATCGTCAAAGCCCTTCACATATTCCAAAAACCGCTTCAATGCAGCAATGCGCCCTGGACGACCAACAAGACGGCAATGTAAGCCCACAGACATCATCTTCGGCGCCTCCGCCCCTTCTTCATAAAGCGTATCGAAACTGTCTTTTAAGTAGGTAAAATATTGATCACCAGAATTGAACCCCTGTTGGGACGCGAAGCGCATATCGTTGACATCCAGCGTATAGGGGATAATCAGTTGATGCCGATCTTTATGCTCTGTCCAATACGGTAAATCATCATCATAAGCATCAGCATCATAGAGAAACCCGCCTTCTTCAGCGACAAGGCGGCGTGTATTGGGGCTCGTCCGCCCCGTATACCACCCCAAAGGTCGTTCCCCTGTCATCTGCTTGATAATTTCAATCGCTTTTTGCATATGATCGCGTTCGACATCTTCCGGCACGTCCTGATAATTGATCCAGCGATAGCCATGACTGCAGATCTCATGTCTCGCCTCAACAAAGGCCGCCGTGGCCTCCGGGTTGCGTTCCAGCGCCATGGCAACGCCAAATATGGTGAGCGGGACATCGAAGCTTTTGAACAGCCGAAGTAGCCGCCAGACACCCGCACGACTACCATACTCATAGATGGATTCTACGCTGATATGACGCCTATCAGGCAGCGGTTGAGCGCCAATAATTTCTGACAGGAACGCCTCCGATGCGGCGTCGCCGTGCAGAATATTATTCTCTCCGCCTTCTTCGTAATTGAGAACAAATTGCAGGGCAATTCGCGCGCCGCCTGGCCATTTCGGATCCGGCGGATTTGCGCCATAACCAACCATATCACGGGGATAAATATTTATGTCAGACATAGCCGCCGCCCTCACGTATCTGAGATATTGGAGAAAACAGCATAAAGATCCTTCGCCGCCTCTTCAGTCTTCAGATTGAGTTGTTCCTCACAGGCTTGCAAATGTTGCAGCATCAATGTTACCGCCCGTTCCTCATCCTGCGCCTCGATAGCGTCTATAATTTCCGTATGTTCGTCGCAACTGCAGGAGGACGAAGCGCCTTTTTGATATTGCACGATGATCAGCGATGTGCGCGAGACAAGCTCTTTCACATAGGCGGCCAGGGTCTCACTTCCGGCGACCGTCGCCAGCTTCAAATGAAAATCCCCGGACTGACGGACCCATGTTTCATGGGCGCCCTTGTCCAGACTTTGCTGTTCTTCAGACACCATATGACGGAGAGCATCAATATCTGCCCCTGTCCGTCGCATCACAGCCAGCCGCATTACCCCTTCCTCGATCAAACGCCGTGCCTGCAGGACTTCCCGCGCTTCCTCAGGAGTTGGCTCTGAGACAAACGCCCCGCGGTTCGCATGAATGCGAACAATCCGCTCATGCGCCAGACGCTGCAGCACGGTACGGACAACCGTCCGGCTTACCCCGAAAATCTCACCCAGAGTATCTTCGGATAATTTCGTGCCAGGGGCCAGGCGTTGTTCAAGTATGGCCGTGAACATTTCCTCATAAATCCGATCGTTCTGCCGCGCTTTGCGGCCCATCTGCTTGACAAGGCTTAAGTCGGCTGCGGATGCCGTTTTGCTCATGAAACTTCCCGTTATTTTCTCTTGGTATTCTAATTTATACAATACATAAAAATATTGTACACAAAATAAATAAAAACCGTAGACAATAATAGGAATATCCGTCAAGATATCGCCAATTTCAGGGATACTGGCACGCAATGCCGGAATGCGCTTCGGGGAGCGACATGGGAAAACTAACGACACATGTTCTTGATACAGCGACGGGGAAGCCGGGTGCGGGTATCCGGATCGATCTGTATTTTGTCGAGGGAGAAGACAAGGAGCTATTGAAAAGCGTCACGACCAATAGTGATGGTCGCTGCGATGGCCCTTTGTTGGAAGAAGATGAGCTGCAAGTCGGGACATATGAACTGGCCTTTCATGCCGGTGATTATTTTGACAATCAGGGGCTGGAACTCCCTGATCCCAAATTCCTGAATATCGTCACCTTGCCATTCGGCATTTCCAACGCCGAGGAGCATTATCACGTGCCGCTTTTGGTCTCGCCTTACAGCTATTCCACCTATCGCGGCAGCTAGGGAAAACAATAAAATGAGGGAGTTTACCCGGGAGCAAAAAATACCTGGGAGACTTAAAGAAGGGGAGAAAAAATGAGCGAAATTTCACAAACGGGAAAAGCCGCAGGACTTGGATTGGGGGACGTCCATGATCCGGATTATACACCGCCATTAGGCCAGGCAATACCCCTTGGCATTCAGCATGTCCTGGCAATGTTCGCTGGCAACGTAACGGTTCCGCTGATCATTGCAAATGCGGCGGGCCTTGCTGGTGCAGATACGGTTTTTCTGATCCAGATGGCGATGCTGGTGGCGGGTGTTGCCACTTTATTGCAGACCGTTGGTGTTGGTCCTATTGGCGCCCGCCTTCCGATCATGCAAGGAACCAGTTTTGCATTTTTGCCGGTAATGATTCCTATTGCCAAGGCAGCTGGCGGTGTTGCAGCACTTCCCATTCTGTTTGGCGCCACCTTGTTTGGCGGCATCTTTCATTTTCTGATCGGGACAGTAATTGGCCGCTTTCGGGGCATCCTGCCGCCGCTGGTTACCGGTTTGGTTGTCGCCGCCATTGGCCTGACCCTGATACCGGTCGGTGTCGAATATATCGGCGGCGGAAAATTCGCCAAGTTCGTCACCAAGGATTTCGGACATTGGCATCATCTGTTCCTTGGCTGCCTTGTCATTGTCAGCATCCTGGTCGCCAAATTCACCACGAAAGGCATCTTTTCAGCATCCGCTATTCTAGTGGGCCTGATCGTCGGGTATTTGGTTGCTATCCCCATGGGGATGGTGAATTTCGATAAAGTTGGCAAGGCCGCCTGGTTTGCCATCCCGGAGCCCATGAAATACGGCTTCGAATTCTCAGGCGAGCTGGCCATGACCGCCATCATCGGTATGTGCCTGATGGCGATTGTATCGGCCATTGAAACTGTCGGTGATATTTCAGGCATTGCAAAAGGCGGTGCCGGACGAGAAGCCACCGACAAGGAAATCGCTGGAGGCACCATGGCCGACGGTATCGGCACAGCGATCGGCGCCTTCTTTGGCTCCTTCCCCAATACATCCTATAGCCAGAATGTCGGCATTATCTCCTTCACCGGCGTCATGAGCCGCCACGTGGTGACTATTGGGGCGCTGTTCCTGATCCTGGCAGCATTCGTGCCGAAGGTTGGCGCTGTGGTTTCCGCCATGCCTTATGCAGTGCTGGGCGGCGGCGCGGTGGTTATGTTTGGCATGATTGCGGGCGCGGGCTTGAAGCTGCTCCAGGATGTGGATATGAACCGCCGGAACATGGTGATCATTGCCTTGTCGCTAGGCATGGGCCTTGGTCTGAAAGCCGAGCCGGGCGTTGTTGCATCTTTGCCCGAATGGGCGTCCATGTTGCTGACAACCGGGCTTTTCCCGATCGCCTTTCTGGCCATTTTCCTTAACCTGATCCTGCCCGCACATGATCACTGAGAGGGCACAATATCTCCTGCCTGTTGGTGACCACCGACAGGCAGTTTTATGTTCAAGTACTTTATTCTTATCAGTTCTGTTATAATTGGATCATAGGGTCCGGAGAAATCCATGAGGCAAAAAATTCGGTTCGTACAAAGGGGCGAGATCGTTGAGTTGGAGAATATAGATCCGACCCACACCCTTTTGAACTATCTGCGTTATGACCGAGGTTTGACCGGCACCAAGGAAGGCTGCGCGGAGGGCGATTGTGGGGCCTGTAGTATCGTCCTTGGTGAGTTGAAAGACGGAAAGCTTCGTTACGAAGCCGTCAATGCCTGTATCCAGTTTCTGCCCATGCTCGACGGGAAAGAGCTGATTACGGTCGAGGATTTAAAAACCGAAGACGGTGGGTTGCATCCGGTGCAGGAAAAACTGGTTGCCCGTCATGGTACTCAATGCGGATTCTGCACACCCGGTTTCGTGATGTCGATGTTTGCCGAAATGCATAGCAGCAATAGTACCGAACGCTCCCATATCGACAATGTGCTGGCGGGGAACCTTTGCCGTTGCACGGGTTATGGCCCGATTGTTCAGGCCGCAATAGATATTGCCGAGGCAAAACCGGAGGACCGTTTTCATCATCAAAAGGTCGCCACTACCAGCTTGCTGGAAACTCTAGCAGCAGATGACAGCTTGCATCTTAAATGGCAGGGTTGCGAATATTTCGCCCCGAAATCTACAGAAGAGCTCTCTGAGCTTTTAGCTAAATACCCAAAAGCAACAATGCTGGCTGGAGCAACCGATATCGGGCTTTGGGTCACGAAACTTCACCGTGATCTTGAGTGCATTATTTATCTTGGACAGATTGATGCCCTGAACCAGATATCTGAGACAGACAGCGCGCTCACCATTGGTGCCGGGGTTTCCTATAGCGACGCCTGGAACGTGCTTGGCGAGCATTATCCGGATTTCGGGGAATTGATCAGACGGATCGCGTCGACACAAATCCGTAATAGCGGTACCATTGGCGGCAACATCGCCAACGGCTCTCCCATCGGCGATACGCCCCCTGCCCTGATCGCGCTTGACGCCCAGCTTGTCCTTCGGTCATCCGAAGGGGAACGAGTGATACTGCTTGAAGATTTCTTTATCGACTATGGTAAGCAGGATTTAAATCCCGGGGAGTTTGTTGAAAAAATCATTGTCCCGCTTCCCACCGAGCAATCAGAATTTGCCACCTACAAAATTTCGAAACGCTTTGATCAGGATATCTCCGCTCTCTGTGCGGCATTTCACCTGACGCGGAACGGCAACTATGTGGACGATATTCGGGTTTGCTATGGCGGTATGGCCGGGACACCAAAACGCGCTTCCGCCACGGAAGCTGCGCTAATCGGTCAGGACTGGACAGAGGACACCATTGAAAAAGCCGCGGCGGCAATGGCCGAAGACTATCAGCCGATGACAGATATGCGTGCGAGCAAGGAATACCGGCTGCTGGCCGCGCAAAACCTTCTGCGGAAATTCTATATTGAGACGACCGACGCCAGTGCAAAAACACGCGTGGTCGGCGAAGGACATGTGGCTTATGCGTAGCCCTATCCCCAGCAAAAACGAAATTCGCGGGAAGGTCCACAAAAACCTAACCCACGATAGCGCCGCCAAGCAGGTAGCGGGAAACGCCGTTTATATTGACGATATCCCGGAACCCAAAGATCTTGTGCATCTGTATGTGGCGCAAAGCGAAAAAGCTCATGCAAAAATAACGACACTGGATGTCTCCGCAGTGCGCGAAGCCCCAGGTGTTGTCACTGTGCTGACCGCCGCCGACGTGCCCGGGATCAATGACGCGGCGCCGATTGCCGGGGACGATCCAGTATTTGCCGAGGATATTGTCGAGTATGTCGGCCAGTCCCTTTTTGCCGTTGTCGCAGAAAGCATTGATCTGGCACGCGCCGCCGCTAAACTGGCGGTAGTCGAGTATAATGAACTTCCGGCGATATTGACGGTCGAGCAGGCCATTGCAGCAAATTCTTTCGTCATGCCAAGCCGTGAAATTAAACGCGGTAATGCCGAAAAGGCAATTACCTCCGCCAAGCATCGCTTGAGTAATCGACTGGAAATCGGCGGACAGGATCATTTCTATCTGGAAGGCCAGATTGCCTACGCTGTCCCTGGTGAGGATGGCGATATTTTCGTCTATTCCTCGACCCAGCATCCGACGGAAGTCCAGCATAATGTTGCCAAATTCCTGGATATTCCCGACCATGCCGTGACCACGCAAATCCGCCGGATGGGCGGTGCTTTTGGCGGCAAGGAAACGCAAGGTGCCTGGTACGCGGCCATGGCGGCGCTGGCGGCAACGATCACAGGACGACCAGCCAAGCTCCGCCTTGATCGCGACGATGATATGATCATGACCGGCAAGCGCCACGATTTCGTCGCCAATTTTGAATTCGGATTTGATGACAATGGCCGTATCGAGGGCGCAGATATCACCCTCGCCTCGCGCTGCGGCCGATCCGCCGACCTCTCTGCCTCCATCAATGACCGAGCCATGATGCATGCGGATAACTGTTACTTCCTTGAGCATGTGAGCATCACTTCCCATCGCTGTAAAACCCATACGGTGTCCAACACCGCTTTTCGAGGCTTTGGTGGACCGCAGGGCATGCTGATCCCGGAACGGATGATGGATCTGATTGCCCATCATCTCGACAAGGATCCGCTGGAAGTCCGTAAAATAAACCTCTACGGCACGGATAATCGCAATACCACTCCTTATCAAATGACGGTCGAGGACAATATTGCCCCTGAGATTATTACCGAGCTTGAAAAGACCTCCGCCTACATCGGGCGCCGGCAGGCCGTGCGTGAGTTCAACAAGGCAAGCCGCTACGTGAAAAAAGGAATTGCCCTCACGCCCGTCAAATTCGGGATTTCCTTTACCGCCACCCATCTCAATCAGGCCGGTGCGCTGCTCCACGTCTATACGGATGGCAGCGTGATGGTCAATCATGGCGGCACGGAAATGGGGCAAGGGCTCAATACCAAAGTAGCGCAGGTGGTCGCTGAGGTCTTGCAGATAGATATCGAACGGGTCAAGATCACCGCGACCCGGACCGATAAAGTACCGAACACCTCCCCCACTGCCGCCTCCTCCGGCTCCGATATCAACGGTAAGGCCGCAGAGGCCGCAGCGCAAACCATCAAGGATCGGCTGATCGAATTTGCGGCACAACAATATAATGTGGCGGAAAGCGAGATACAGTTCCTGCCCAATCGTGTTCGTATTTCCGACAACGAGATTGCTTTCAAGGATCTGGTTCAGGAAGCCTATATGAACCGGATTTCCCTTTCGGCCACGGGATATTACCGGACCCCCAAAATCCACTATGATGCTGCCACCTATGCGGGGCGACCATTCTATTACTTCGCCTATGGTGCTGCCGTATCAGAAGTAATGATCGATACCCTG
>Ga0315338_1001299_pt1 | contig 33121 bp, 27 predicted proteins | sample ASW8metaG_FD_204518 | JGI IMG/M metagenome (GOLD analysis project Ga0315338, IMG submission 204518) | Ammonia-oxidizing marine archaeal communities from Monterey Bay, California, United States - ASW #8 | ecosystem: Environmental > Aquatic > Marine > Coastal | place: USA: California | collected... | reverse complement strand
CTATGGAAGTCTGAAAGCGGTGGCATTAAATGGGAACCAATATTTGACGATCAAAAGGCTGCCTCTATTGGAGATGTCACTGTTGATCCAAATAACCCAGATGTTATCTGGGTAGGCACTGGTGAAGGAAACCCCAGGAATAGTCAATCTGCTGGATTTGGCGTCTATAAGAGTATTGATGGTGGTAATAATTGGGATTTCAAAGGACTTGGTGAAACACGCAATATTCATCGTGTATTGATCAATCCCCATAATTCAGATGAAGTTTACGTAGGTGCTCAAGGTGCTGCATGGGGAGAAAGTGAACACCGTGGAGTATATAAGACTTCAAATGGTGGTGATTCATGGAAAAAAGTTCTTTACATAGATGAAAAAACTGGTATTGGTGAATTAGTCATGGACCCCAGAAATCCTGACAAACTGATGGCTAATATGTGGCAATTTAGACGATGGCCTTGGTACTTCAAATCTGGTGGCCCAAGTTCAGGCCTTTATGTGACCCATGATGGCGGAGAAAACTGGACAAAACGCACAGATAAAGACGGGTTACCCAAAGGTGAATTGGGTAAAATGGGATTGGCTATTTCCCCAAGCAACACCAAGCTTATATATGCTTTGATCGAGTCTAAAAAGAATGCATTATATAAATCAGAAGATGGTGGATCAAAATGGAAAAAAGTCGCCGATAAAAATATTGGGAATCGTCCCTTTTACTATTTTGAAATCTATGTTGATCCAGTCAATGAGAACCGAATTTATAACCTTCACAGTACTGTAACTGTTTCCAATGATGGAGGTAAAACTTTTAGTCAGCTAATGACTGCTTACGGTGCAAATGGTGTTCACCCGGATCACCATGCATTTTGGGGCCACCCAACAAATCCCAACTTTATTATGGAAGGAAATGATGGTGGGCTAAATATCTCATATGACAGAGGAAAGACTTGGCGATTTATTGAGAATCTTCCTGTAGCACAATTCTATCATATCAATTATGATATGGATTGGCCGTACAATGTTTATGGTGGTATGCAAGACAATGGTTCATGGCGTGGACCAGCTTATGTTTGGCGTTCTGGAGGTATTCGTAATTCTTATTGGGAAGAACTTTTTTTTGGTGATGGATTTGACGTAGTTCCTCACCCTGGTAATTCACGATATGGCTATGCAATGAGTCAGCAAGGGAATGTTGGCCGTTATGATTTGGTGACCGGGCATACTCAACTTATTAAACCAGTACATCCAAAAGGAGAAAAATTGCGTTTTAACTGGAATGCGGCCATTGCACAAGATCCATTTGATGAAGACGCAATTTATTATGGATCTCAATACGTTCATTACAGCACTGATCGTGGAAATAACTGGGAAATTATTTCTCCAGATTTAACCACTAATGACCCGGAAAAACAAAAACAGCACGAAAGTGGTGGATTAACTTATGATGCCACTGGCGCTGAAAATTTTACTACAATTCTCGCTATTGAACCTAGCTCGCTTAATAGAAATATCATTTGGGTTGGAACAGATGATGGAAACGTTCAACTTACCACAGATCAAGGTAAAACTTGGAATAACGTTGCCAATAAAATTCATGGTGCTCCAAAAGGAAGTTGGGTACCTCAAATCACAGCCTCTTCTTATGACCCGGCTACAGCTGTTGTTATACTCAATAATTACCGCCAAAATGATTGGGAGCCTTACATTTTTCGTACAACAAATTTTGGTAAATCCTGGAAGGCAGTGGCCGATGAGGAAGACATATGGGGATATGTTCTCAGCTATGTTCAAGATCCTGTTGAACCCAATCTCCAGTTCATAGGAACGGAGTTTGGTCTTTATGTTACTGTTGACGGGGACAAAACATGGACCAAATGGACCAATGGTTATCCCACGGTATCAACAATGGATCTAAAGATTCATCCCAGAGAACATGATTTGATAATTGGGACTTTCGGTCGTGCAGCATATATTCTTGATGATATTCGACCTCTTCGTGAAATTGCCTCTAATCAGGAAGACTTAATGAAAAAGCGCCTTCATTTCTTTGAACCACCTACGGTAGTACTTTCAATCAATCGGCAGGCAGCTGGAACTCGATTTGAAGGTAATGCGATTTTCTCTGGTGAAAACCGAAATCGTGGTGCCATGTTAACTTTCATCTTCAATCCAGATGAAAAGAAAAAAGTCAAAAAAGATAAAGGTAATAGAAAAGACAAATCTGGAAATAATAAAGAAAAAGTGAAGATGGAAGTTCTTGATAATGATGGTAATGTCATTCGTACAGTTAACCATAATGTAGAGCCCGGATTAAATCGTATATATTGGAGTTTACGCCAGAAGGGTGTTCGCTCACCCAATATGCCTAAACCCACTAAACCGGATGCCCGTGAGCCAGGAGGCCCTCCCGTGTTACCTGGTGACTATACAGTACGACTCACTAATGGCAAAGAATCTGTTTCCCAAACAGTTTCTGTATTGACCGATCCACGGGTTAGCATTAATAAACGTAACTTGGAAAGACTTCAACCCATTTATCAAAGACAAATGGAAATTACCACTTCTGTTACAATGGCAATGGACCAGATACGTGAGGCAAAAGCAACTATTCAATCCATAAATAAAATGCTCAATCCAAAGGGAAATAAATCCCATAAAGAACTAATTAGTCGAGGAAAATCTATAAGTGACAGTCTCAAGTTACTTGAAGAACTAATTGTCAACAAAAAAGGGCTCCAAGGTATTGTTAGAAGCCCTAACATCTTAAGTTCTAAAGTGGGTGCAATTGGACGATATCTTTACAGTAATTTATCTGGTCCAAATGACAGCCATAAATATCTTTTGGATTATGCTGAAGTCGAAACAGAAAAGGTATTGAATCAAGTAAACATGTTCTTCAAGAAAGATTGGGATGAATACCAATCAGAAGTGGAGGATGCGGATTTATCCTTTTTTAAATCCTATAAACCTATAAAAATAAATTAATAAAAGAGGGCTGCTCAATTGAGTGGCCCTTTTTTATTTTCCAATCACAGTCCAGGTCATAATACCTGTGAATTTAGTACTCTGAATAACGGCTTTTTTAGGGTTAACTGTTGATGTTTCGTCTACTCGGGTTGTATTTCCAGTAATAGCATATTTATAAATTTGTCCTCCATTGGAATCTTCTAATATGACCATTGTAGTGTCACCGCTTTTAAAATCAGTCACAATCAAAGTAGATGCCACAGATTTTCCATCTTGTAAACTGAGCGAAAGATCTATTGACTCATCTATTATATATTTATCACCTCGTACACTGAATGAGAAAGCTGACGAAGTATTAATTACTGCCGGGAGGTTCTCAACAAATCCATGATTCGGGTCAGGCGGACCAACGCAAGAATACAAGTAACAAAATGCTAATAATAAAGAAGTCGCCTTAACTTTATGTTTGTTAGATAAAATGGATAAAAGAGCATGTTTCATTTATCCAGTTCCTCTGGAGTATCACTTTGTCCCAATTGGAGTTCATTAATTTTATCCATGGGTTTTTCGAGTGCATTTCTACGGGTAATTGAAAGATTCTCATAATGATTATTGACAGTAGAAAGAGATTTTCCGAGGGCATCCATTTTCTCGATAAATTTCCCCCACTGATTTTTAAATGACTGGACCAAATCTTGGACTTCAACGGCCTTGGATTCGAGATGAAAACTTTGAACAGACTGTCGTACCATCGCCAAAATAGCGAAGAGTGTAATAGGAGAACAAAGAAGAACCTTATTATTCATAGCAAACTCTACGAGATTGTCTTCACCTGTTTTTGGTTTATTTAAAAAAGCATAAATACCTTCATTTGGAATAAACATCAACACAAAATCAAGCGTTCCATCTGCAGGATCTATATAATCTCTTTTTGAGAGCGTTTTAATATGACCTTTAACATCTTTTAAAAACGATTTTCTTTCTAATTCTTTTTCAGTTTCACCGTTTACAGAAAAAAGATTCGCATAATGTTTCCATGGAAATTTGACATCCATATTTAAGCGCTTTCCTAGTGGAAGTAAAAAAGTGAAATCTGGTTTGCCTTCCCTACTTCCTGATTGAGTTTTAAAGTTGATTTTTTCTTTTAAACCAAGATGATTTAGTATATCCTTAACCATCCTTTCACCCCAATGTCCCCGTGCCTGAGAACTATCAAGTATTCGACTCAATTGAGAAGTTGTATCTGCAAGGTCATCAATTCCCTTTTTAGATTCTGCCATTTGACCTTTGAGCTCAGAGGTAGATTTGGTCAAGCCATCAAGATTTTTCTTCATTCCTTCTATGCTCGAATCAATCAGCTTTTTCTTTTCATCCATTTGAGAATCAGACGATTTAAGAAGTTCTCCAAATTTATTCTCTGCTAGTTTTAAAAAGGTTTCCAAATTTTGATCGAGCGCCTGTTTAGATAAGTCACCAAACTCAGCTTTTAGTTGGTCATGGCTGGATTTAGATGCATCAATCTCCCTTTGGCGAACAAACCATATCAATCCACTACCAATTAAAAAACCAACTAAAAATAAAATTATTCCCGAAATATATGTCATGCCGATTCAACACTCCCTTTCAAACCCAATACGTCCGCCTTTTCTTTTAAAGCATCAATCACAAATTGAATATGTTCTGTCATATCTACCTCAAGTTCTTCAATGCTCTGAAAAATATCCTCCCTGAGGACTGATGCTGCAAATGATTTTTGTTTTAATTTCTTTTTCACAGATTTAGGCTTCACTTCAAAGATCGACTTAGAAGGCCGTACATAAGTTACGGCAAAAATAAATCCTGTTAATTCGTCTACGGCAAAAAGAGCTTTAGCCATGTCTGTATCTCTGGAGACGCCAGTATAATTTGCATGACCCATTATTGCTTGAGTGATGGATTTAGGATATCCTTTTTCTTTTAGTATCTCATTCCCACGAAAGGGATGCTCTTCCATTGATGGATACTTTTCATAATCGAAGTCATGCATAAGACCTGTTATACCCCATTCATCTGGATTGCCATCGTATTTTTCTGCCATTTTACGCATGGCCTGTTCTACACCCAATGCATGACGACGCAAACTGTCGGTTTTAGTATACTCATGGAGTAGTTCAATGGCTTCATCTCGAGTGGGAAAATTCGGTTTCATACAGCCAATAAATCGACAACCAAACGAATCACTTCTCCCGTGGCTGTACCTTTATTTTGATACGGTAAATCTTTATCGCCCCATGCGGTACCAGCAATATCAAAGTGGCACCAGGGAATTTTGTCTCCCACAAATGCTTTCAAGAATGCACCTCCAGCAATACTGCCTGCCTGCATAGGAGCACCCACATTTTTTACGTCAGCAATCTTGGATTTTACTTGGTCGATATATTCATCCCATAGAGGAAATTCCCATACCTTTTCTGCAGTATTTTCTGAAGATGAATTAATATTTTTTATTAGAGTAGCATCTGTTCCCATTATTCCTGTGGCTACGTGGCCAAGAGCCACTACTACGGCTCCAGTAAGTGTGGCAAAATCAATAATATATTCTGGATCATAATGTTTCGAGGCATAAGATAAAGCATCAGCTAAAATCAACCGGCCTTCTGCGTCTGTATTCAATACTTCAATAGTTTTTCCATTATAGGCCGTAAGTACGTCACCTGGACGATAAGCCTTATCACCGCTCATATTTTCTGTAGAGGGGATGATACCCACAACATTCATTTTCGGCTTTAATTCTGCCAGCACTTTCATGACCCCAAGAACCACACCAGATCCACACATGTCATACTTCATTTCATCCATTTTTGCTGCTGGTTTAATGGAAATTCCACCACTGTCAAATGTAAGACCTTTACCTACAAATACTTTGGGCTTTTGTTTTTTGGGACCACCCATATATTCCATAATAATGAATTTCGGTGGTACTTTTGTGCCTGACGCAACACCGGCTAGTGCACCCATCCCCATTTTAGTAAATTTCTCACGGTCGAATATTGTTACTTTCATAACACCAGATTTTCCAATCTTTTTCGCGTTGTCTGCCAAATGGGTTGGTGTAGCCACGTTTCCTGGCCGATTTTCTATATCTCTAGCTAGACACACACCATTAGCAATTATGGATCCTTTTTGAACAGCTTTTTTATTACCTCCAACAATAGTGACACTCTTTATTTCAAAAGGATTTTCATTGATGGTTTTGAATTCATTGAACTGATAACTGCCCAAAACAAGTCCCTCTGATACAGCTTGGGAGATATAATCATTTTTAACATCAATGGGCATAAGAAAAGAAGTAGATTTTATGTTATTTGCAACACAGGCCTTAGAAACACAAGCACCAGCCCTTCGAAATGTTTCTGCATTGAAATCTCCTCGGTTTCCAAGTCCATAAACAAAAGCAATAGCACCTTTTTTACCTACAACCGTTCTGAGCTCACCTACTTCACCTTTGATAAGATTCGCCGCCATTGCATTAGATAGCCCTCGACCCAATTCTCTATTAACACCTTGGAATTGACGGGATGGCTTAAGATCATCAAAAATGCCGACAGCAATTGCATCGGATTTAACTTTTCGCCAATCTCGAGTGGTATGTTTTATTTTTGAAAGATGTGACATCTTTTTTCTCCAATATTGGATTTATTATACATTAAGTGGACATAAAATTAGTATTTTAAAGGGCTTTTTCAAATATCTGATAAAATAAGCTTTGTTTCAAGTTGAATCACCTTGATTGTTAAGGTTTTTTAACATCGATTGTATCAGTTTTGTTTATCACTTAGCTTTAATGTCATAAAATGGAGAATTAAATCATGCATAACGTAAGAGTTCAGGAAATTAATAGTATAGCAGAATTATGTAATGAAGATCCATCTGTAGCTCAATTGGATTTTAATTTCAATGGGAATTGGAATTCTCAATCAGATAAAGTACAATTCTCCGGAGATGTACAATTCCCGCAAGGTGAATTAACTCTAACTGCAGACTTTCCATCTTTTTTAGGAGGAGAAGGTCGCGCTCCTTCTGCCCTTACCTATTGCTTTTATGGTGCCATGTCTTGCTATGGATCCACCTTTGCTACTCAGGCTGCCATGGCTAATGTCGATTTGGAAGAAATGACAATAAACCTAAAACTTAGTGTGGACTTCAGAGCGGCATTGGGTGTGGGTGACTTCCCGCCAATGGGAGGATTTTCTTTTGACGTCAAAGTGAAGAGTAATGCCACAGATGAAGCAATTCAAAATATAAAGAAGTTGACTGATCAACGCTGTCCAGCAATTTGGGCAATGCAAAATCCGGTTCCATTTACAACCGCTGCAACTAAGATAAATTAATGGCCATTGAATCGATAAATATTACAAAAAAGTTTGAAAAATTTTCAGATTTTTGGTCACCCAAAGTAATTGCCGAAATGAATGATTACCAATTTAAACTGGCAAAAATTGAAGGAGAATTTATTTGGCATTCTCATTTGGAGACGGATGAGGCCTTCATCGTAATTGAAGGAGAATTAATCATCGAATTACGAGATGGAACTGTTGATCTTAAGAAGGGAGAAATGTATATCGTACCTAAAGGTGTTGAGCATAAACCTGTGGCCAAAAATGAATGTCGAATTATGCTTATAGAGCCAAAAGGTGTGACCAATACTGGCGATCAAACAAATAAATTAACATCAGAAAATGACGTCTGGATCTAAAATACTATACGGCACCATCCACTAGGTTGTCTACCACACTGGGATCAGCTAAAGTAGACGTATCACCCATTTTCTCTAAATCTCCTTCAGCAATTTTCCGCAAAATTCGTCGCATAATCTTTCCAGACCGCGTTTTTGGTAATGCAGGTGTAAATTGAATTTTATCAGGTTTTGCATGAGGACCAATTTCTTTTCTCACTGTTCCACGAATATCATCTTCAATGGATGAATTAGCAGTAATGCCCGTCATCAATGTCACAAAAGCATATATGCCCTGCCCTTTAATATCGTGGGGATACCCAACAACGGCTGCTTCTGCTACACCTACTGCCTTACCAATACTACCTTCTACTTCTGCTGTACCAATACGGTGACCAGAAACATTGAGCACATCATCAACTCGGCCAGTTATCCAATAATATCCATCTTTATCACGACGGGCACCATCTCCTGTAAAGTAATAACCAGGGAATTGAGAGAAATAGGTTTTAACAAAACGATCATGGTCTCCATAAATAGAACGCATCTGTCCTGGCCAGGATGCTTTAATGGCCAACAGTCCAGTTGCATCATTACCTTCAATCTCTTGACCTGATTCTGTCAGTAAAACAGGTTCTATTCCAAAGAATGGAAATGTAGCCGAACCCGGCTTTGTTGGTATAGCACCAGGAAGCGGTGTTATCATTATACCGCCGGTCTCAGTCTGCCACCATGTATCTATAATAGGAGAAGCTTTCTGACCTACAATAGAGTGATACCATATCCACTCAGGCTCTTTAATAGGCTCACCTACAGTTCCTAAAAGCCTTAGTGTAGATAAATCATTTTTTTCAACCCATTTATTCCCTTCTTTCATTAGTGCCCTGAGCGCCGTTGGTGCTGTGTAAAATAATGTGACTTTATGCTTATCTATTACATCCCAAAATCTACTAAAATCAGGATAATTTGGTACACCCTCAAACATGATTGATGTGGCGCAATTAGAAAGAGGTCCGTAAACAATGTAGGAATGACCAGTGATCCAACCAATATCCGCCGTACACCAGTAAACATCATCCAACCTGTAATCGAAAATTTGCTCAAATGTATAATGAGCATAAACCAAATAACCACCTGTGGTATGCAGTACACCCTTTGGTTTACCTGTTGAGCCGGACGTATAAAGAATAAATAAGGGATCTTCAGCATTTATTTCAACCGAAGCACAAACCTCATCAGCTTCTTTCATTTCATCCTGCCACCAAACATCTCTGTTTTCAATCATATTGACCGGTTCACCTGTACGACGAACCACAACAACATGTTTAATTGATGGTGTTTGAGATACAGCTTTGTCTGCATTGGATTTCATAGGAATATTTTGTTTTGTTCCGCGAACACCCGTATCCTGTGTTATTAATATTTTACAGGATGAATCGTTGATTCTATCTCGAAGAGAATCAGGGCTAAAAGCTCCAAAAACAATCGAGTGAACTGCACCAATACGAGCACAGGCCAACATGGCGACAGGTAGCTGGGGAACCATCTGCATATACATACAGACACGATCACCTTTCTCTACGCCCAATCCTTTGAGAACATTGGCAAATTTCTGCACTTTGAATAATAATTCTGAATAAGTTAAATGGAGGTCCTCTTCAGGATTATTCCCTTCCCAAATTAAGGCGGTGCGACCCCCGTAACCTGCTTCCACATGACGATCAAGGCAATTATAACTCACATTCAGTTTTCCCCCTTCAAACCACTTAATATTGCCACTTAAATAATCATATTCACCCACAGAATCCCATTTTTTAGACCATGAAATCTGTTCAGCTTTTTCTGCCCAATAGGCATTCCGGTCTATAATTGATAGATCATACTCAGCTTGATACTCATCAAAACTCTTGACATGCGCCTTAGATGAAAATGAAAATGGTGGATTGAATACTTTATTCATGTTATATAAGATCCTTAATAATTTTATTAATCGATTTTTATTTACCAATTATGATGTGCTGTCTTAGTATCCACCCATTCACACTTTGATATTTATTTTGTCTATCTATAAATACTCTTACACGTCCAAATAATCGATCACCCGCTGTTTTCGAGATAGCAACGTGGTCTCCTTTATTCAATAAAAATAAAATAGCAGCACCATTTTCTGGACTCTTTCTAAAAGGTGATAAATCATCAGTTACATAATAAACTGTTTCTCCTCTTTGTAATTTAATCGGTGAAATATTAACTGTTTTTTCGGAAATACCAATTGGCACATTTATTTTTGCCCGCCAAATAGGAAATAGATCACGCGAATCAATTGTTAACAAAACAGGTATTTCATTATTTCGATTAATTGGAATTCTAACACGTGCATAACCTGAAGTATCGGCCGTAATATTGGTAAAGATTAATCCTTCTTGAGAAACAACAATATTACAATTTGGAATGGGCTCATCTGTCCTCTCATTTAAGACTGTTAACTTCAAAATATCTGCTGGTGGAAGAATATTGAATGTTGATAGTGCAATCTCCCCCACATCTGCATTAAACATTCTATATTGAACATCGTAGGCATCACCAAGCGGTTCCAACTTGGCTATATTCCCTAAGGAATCTGAATTGAGGATATTGGCCGGTAATATGATTTGAATCGGTTCACCAGGAAAATACAATTTTTGTATAAAAGATTCCGTCGGATGACTTCGTGGATATAAACTAAGACGATATGCTGTTGGACGTACATCAATCAGTTTGACTGACGCGGAGATAGTTACAGTTTCTGCTTCCTGGGATTTTAATATGCCTGGAGTTACAATCGCAGTCGAGTCATCTTGTGCTAAACCCAAAGAGATTATTATTATGAACCCAAAATAACGAAAATGATTAAAAAGACTTTCCATGGCTAATCTTTTGATATTTACCCTCAACATCTTTTTTGACTGCAACCATTACAATAGTTGCCACACATGCCAATCGTGGTTCAGAATGTCGTCCTTCAGCATAAGCATCTACCTGAATCTTAAATGAGGTATCGCCCACTGAAACGATTGTTGCTAAAAAATTAACCCAGTCACCCAGATAAACTGGTTCCTTAAATTCTACTTTATCAATAGTTCGAGTTACGGCACCATCTACATTGCTTCCTTTTAAAAAACGATGGGATACCTTTGCAGCTGCCAAGTCGACCCAAGCAATCATTTGACCTCCAAAAAGGGTACCTACCACATTAATATGATCTGGCATAACAAACTGGGAATATTTGGCTGAAATATTTGGCATAATATTAATTCCTTTAATTAAAGCTATGAATGCGGCATGATAAAGAAAAAGCCTCGCAAATACACCCTCGAGAAAATCTGTTTTCCCTGAAGAGCACGCCACACCTGCGAGGCTTTATTAAAAAAGTTTATCTTTAACTTCTTATTTGAATCAAGTCTTTTTTTAATACTTTGATAAATAGGACTTTGCAATATTCTCACCCTCTTTAATATCAACTTTTCTTAATACATATCCTCCTGCAATAAAAAGAAAGACAATCGAAAAAATTCCTACTCTTGGATTTCCAGTCACCAATCCTATATATCCCATTAATGGAGGACCTATAATTGCAGCAAATTTCCCTAACATATTATAAAAACCAAAGAATTCAGCTGCTTTCTCCTTTGGTATAATACGTGAATACATAGATCGACTCAGGGCTTGGATTCCACCTTGAAAGCAAGCAATCATAATCGCTAATACATAAAAATGCCACTGTTCACTCATGAAAACACCAAAAATAGTAATCCCAGTATATCCCATAATCGCAGTGTAAATAGCCTTTTTTATACCGATCTTAGATGAAAACCAGTTATATCCTAAAGTTGCCGGAAAGGCTACAAATTGAACTAAAAGCAAAGCTGTGAGTAATGAACTGGCAGGAAATCCAATACTGGTACCATAATCCACCGCCATTCGAATAATCGTGTCTACACCATCAATATATAGCCAATAGGCTAATAAAAATGTACCGACTACTTTTAAGTGACGAATTTCACGAATAGTATTAATGAGTTGAGACCAGCCAGACAAAATAGCCTTACCAATTCCTATATGGGCGTGAACACTTGGTTCTTTTACAAAAATTATAATTGGAATTGAAAAAACTGCCCACCATACCGCTACTGATATAAAAGAAAGACGAATGGCAGTTGCACCATCCGCAATTCCAAAAATAGCCGGTTTTAAATACATAAGTACATTGATTAAAAAAAGTACCCCACCTCCAATATATCCTAATGCGTATCCCAATGAGGAAGCATAATCAATCTTTTCTTTTGACGCTATACCAGGAAGTAATGAATCATAAAAAATATTGCCGCCTGCAAATCCAACTGACGCAATAATATATAATAGAATCGCCATTTTCCATTGGCCTTGTTGGATAATCCAAAGAGCACCTGTACTTATAATCCCAATGCACGCAAAAATAATTAGAAACTTTTTTTTCGCTGAAGCACGATCCGCTATGGCGCCGATGAAAGGTGCCATTGCGGCAATCACTATGGAAGCAATAGAATTGGCTAATCCGAGATACCACGTACTAAGTGTGACACTCTCTACGTTGGACCAATATTCTTTAAAGAAAACTGGGAAAAAGCCCGCCATAACTGTGGTAGAAAATGCACTGTTAGCCCAATCGTAAAAAGACCAAGACAAGATAGTTTTTTTTGAATCAATCATTCGAATGCCTATCCATAAAAAGAATTTAGTTTTCTACCAAGCCTGAAAGTAAGAACTGATTTTTATCCAAGAAGCGGTGTAACCATAGGTTTGATAGGTTAAATAGGGTACATACCATCGTATTCCAATTTCTAATTCAAATGGTAGCGGCCCTATTTGTTTAAATGGATCAACATTAAGAAAATTAAATTTTAGGTATTGGGTTGCTACTCTTTTTTTTGTATCATAATTTTTTCGAGAAGCCATCCAAGAATTCCATGTATTGTTATTAGAGGAATATTGATCTCGGCCTGAAAACATCCAATCCATACCTGCTGAGAAAAAAATACGCTGAGGCAATAATTCAATTTGCCCTTGAACAGCACCTAAGACCTGTCCTCCTTGGTTAAATAAAACAGCATTACCAATGGCTTTTGAGATGGAATCAATACCAGTTTCCTGTATCCATAAAAATGAATATTGCGGATTAATAATCTCACGACTGAAAGATGAAATACTAACTGACCAATTTATATTAATGAGTCTTCCCCACATTTTACGATATAATTCACCAAGAACTCTGCCTTTCCATTGGGTCAGTCCATTTCCAATAGGTAAATGTTTAAATTGGTTTGGCACTCCATTTTCATCCAAATCGTTGGGATAATATTTTTTCAATCGTTCTCCAAATGGGAAGGTGGCATCGATTCCTCCATAGATTGAATATTTATTTTTGCCTCCACGCCATGCAGGATTTCCAAGGAATAACATATTCATACCAATGGTTACATCCCCCATCCCTGAATTGGACTTACTAATTGGAAAATACTTGATCATAAGCTTATCCATTTCTGTTACAGGTGAATCACTCGTTATGGACCAGCTATGGGTTTGATTTAATCTTTGAAATTTTGGAATGGTGAGAATAAAAGTAGACCGATCTGTGAATCCATATTCTATGAGAAATCTTTGAATCGAAGCGCTACGTTTCCAGTCTTGAATGATGGTATAATTCGTACCATTTAATTGATAAGTGAAATCCTTCCAGCCATTTCTACCATCATGCCCTTTCCATTTTCCACCAGAAAATGCTTGTTCAATGCTAATCCGCCAAACATTTTGGGGAATCGTAAAGTGCGTCTGCCCTATAGCCCAAGTTATTAATAGCAAGGGATATAGAAAAAATTTTTGATTCATTGATTATTCGTATATAAGGAACTGCTGGCGAAATTGGTTGAACTTGAGCACATCCTTCAACCATAGAGGTGGTAAATAATTAGCTGGTTTTCCTTGAGCGGAAAAAATTCGTAATTGACTGTGTCCAAAAAGCATATCAATCCGGTTCAGCTCATCCCATTTGAATTCTCGCGGATAAAGTTGATTAGCCAAAATCATAATGGCTGTTGCTGTTGCCAATGGGTCAAACAGGTTTGGATCTGTGATGTAAATATCTACTCCACTACATACTTTATTTACGTGAAGAGGAACAACTTTATTTTCTGGTTTTTTCCTCGGTACATATTCCACGGCACGAAATTCAACTCCAGGCAATTTTAATTTAACCAATTTTTTAGCAATATGTAATCCGGAAAGCCATGGCGCACCCGCTCTCATGTAGGGGCGAGTCGTCCCACGTCCATCATTCAAATTTGTACCCTCAAGAAGACCAAACCCTGCATATGCTAAATTCGTACGGATAGTATTTATCTGGGGTTGAGGAATAATCCACGGATGTTCCGATTTATCCAACCAATAAGACCGCTTCCAATTGGCCATTGGGATTACAGTAAGATTTGCCCTTTTCAAATTTTTGATCCAACCCATTTCATTTGCCATAATGGCCATTTCACCTATGGTCATTCCATGGCGTATGGGTACTAAATGGTAGCCTTGAAATGATTGAAATTGTGTTCTCACGACAGGACCATCTACTCTGTCACCACGAAGAGGATTTGGCCGATCCAAAACCATTACTGGCGTACTCCATTCGCTGGCCACTTCAAGGATCTTTGTCATGGTTGCAACATAAGTGGAAAAACGAACACCTGTATCCTGAATATCAACGACGATAACATCTAGACCGCGCATAGACCATTCAGGTGGCTTCACATTTCTGCCGAATACTTCTACAATTCGAGCTTTATATATTGGGTCGTACTTCTGGTCTCCCTGAATTTTGAATCGCTCGTTTTCTTCTGCAAATAACCCATATTGAGGTGTAAAAATAATCTCAACATCGATTTTAGGGTGAACTTTCAAAAGATCTAGGATGTGGATACCTTTTCGATTTACAGCCGTTTGATTAGTAAACACACCTATCGTTTTACCATAAAGTGGTTTAAAATCCATTTGTTCCATTACATCCAATCCATAGAAAATGGAAGGGTGAAATGAAAGATCCGGAACGGGCATGACAATACTATGGTTGAATTGTTGTCCGGAAAGAATAGAAAGCCATAAAATAGCTTTTGCAAAAAGAGTTCGTATTAGATTTCCTCGAATCATCGCCGTGGAAATCTAATACGATTTATGGTAATTATCCCTGATAGATTCGCTTTGTTCTTCCACCAATCCCTGTAGCAATTACATAGGGTGTGGATTGGATGGTATTCGAAATAGTTTCTATCCGAATCTCATCGGGACCTTCCTGACCAAACATGAGCACTTCATCCCCTTCATTGGGAATTGTATTTCCAAAATCCACCATAAACTGATCCATGCAGATGCGGCCTGCAATTTTGATTTTTTTCCCATTATGGCTAACGTACCCTTTTTCATACCATGGTCGAGGTAAACCATCAGCAAAACCACACTGAATTACACCAATGTGAGTGATAGAATCTGTTTCATACACGCCACCATAACTCACGTGTGTTCCGGCAGGTACTTTGCGTACCGTCACGATGGGGGCTTTGAATGTCATAACTGGTTGTATGGGCAGATCCATAGGAACTTCACTACTGGGAAATGCACCATAAAGAAGCATACCAACACGTACAACATTGTATAAACTCTGATCTACATTGAGGACCGCCCCACTATTTGATAAATGAATATTATTGAATGAATAGCCCATATCATATGCCACATTTAATATTGACTTGAATTTGGTTTGCTGTTCTATGGCATAAGAAAGGTCCCCCTCATCCGCTGTGGCAAAGTGTGAATAGATACCTTCACATTTAATCTCGGGATAATCGACCAATAATTGAATAACCTCAGGAATTGAATCAACATCAATTCCCAATCGAGTCATACCTGTATCGACTTTTAGATGGGTTCTAATGGAAAAACCCGTTTCTTTATGGTAAGTGATAACATTGTCCAAATCCATTCTATGTGAAATATTTAATATTAAATTATAATTAATAGCTTCCTTTAATCGGCTTTGATCAAGACGGCTGAAAATGAGGATATCTGATTGAATACCTGCATCTCGCAGCTCAATTCCTTCATCAATGGAAAAAACTGCAAAAAAATCGCATCCATGACCCTCTAATGTTTTTGCGCAAGTCGCACCACCATGCCCATATCCGTTAGCCTTGACTACAGCCATGATTGTCTTACCATTTACTTGCTTTTTTACTAGATCAAAATTTGCTTTCAGACGATCAAGATGGATAGTCACTTTGGGGCTTATCATAAGGATATTTCAATTAATATTGTTAGAATATTCTTCTGATAAAAATATTTTTAGTGGCTCAAAATCAGTAAATATTTTTGTACTGCAGGCCATTATCCAACCACTTAAGTTATCTATAGATAACTTATTAATAAGATAAACTGGTTTATTACTTTCATATGCAATTGTGACTTCTGCATGGGTTCCAGCGCCTTTCATAACACTTTCATCCCATAGACAAATAAGATAATCACATTTATTTCGAACTATATCAATATCTCGATCAACACATAATCGTATGAAATTCGTATATTTTTGAATGTCGCTTTCTTTCCAATCACGATAGGATTTGGCACCATATTTTTTTACCAATTTCTCTGATTCAAGGACAGGATTAAAAACAGAATGCCCCAAAGTTTTTCCTAGCCAATATGTTACTTCTTTTCGCCAACCAGCACCTTCATCATTAGCGAACTCCATAGCGCCTGATAAATAAGCGATCATTGTTTCAATTTTCGTTTGAGTAAATATCCATTTAACCAGGTCCATCCAATCGAAGTAGCAAGAGGCGTTACAACCCACTCCCAATTAATACGGTTATAAAAGAGAAGATCTCGAAGCTGAGACAACACCATACTCAATGGATTGTTTGTTAAAATAATGCCTATGTATTCTGGATAAAAATCAAATTCTACTAATACACCTGTACCAAAAATGACAAAAAGAAACATCATAATGGAAAGAGATAAATATGTGGTAATACGGTCCGTCACTATGGAAAGAGTAATCATAAGGTTTGCTAATAAGAAAGAATAAATAAATGCGAAAATGGGGGTTAGAAAATATGCCGTCCATTTGAGTGGTTCAGGCAATAAAGCCGTTAAAACAGCCATAGCAACCAATACATGAAAAAGAGATTCAATAATGGAAGTGGTTAAGAATCCGATAACCAAATTAGTTTTACTGTAGGGAGACAATGTAATAGGCATAAAAGATTTCTTATGAATACGAAGATCAAATAAGTCTCGATAAATAATGGCATATGTTGATGATACTGCAATCAGCATTACAATTCCTGGAAATACCCACACTTCATAAGGAATTTTATCCACAGAAAATTTCAATATATTTTTCATCACCACAGTCATTGAAAGATGTAGTATTAATGGGAATAATACCATTAATGATATCGTTGACCAAAGACGATGACGAAGCAGCCAAACCCGTCTCAATAATAATGCCTTAATCAATGAATTCCATCCTTAGCATATTTAGCATCCATAAGATCCTGAAGACTTAGTTTCTTCACTATAATATCTTTCATTATTGCTGTGCTCGCTGCGTTCAGCACTTCAAAGAAGACATTTCTTTCTCGTCCATAAAAGTGTATACTATTTCCAATTCGAGTTGCATTTTTCACTTTTGGTAATTTGGATAGTGCTTTAAATAAATCTTCAGATAATTCTTCAAATTCGATTTGGAATTGATGAAATTCAAAGGTGCTTCCCAATAGCTTATCTAAACTTCCATCCAACACAATTCGACCATCTTCTAATACGAGAATACGATCATGAGCTTCTTCCACTTCTTGAAGGGACTGACTTACATATAATATTGTTTTTTGACCCCGAAGCCTTAGTAGTAAATCCCATGTATGTCGGTAGGATTCTGCATCCATAAAAGCAGTTGGATCATCCATAATTAGAATATCAGGATCATGGATCATAGCTCGAATAACCATTCCCTTTTTCACGATACCCGGAGAAATATCCTCTACCATTCTTTTCAAAAAAGGAATGATATGGAGTTCCCGAGCCAGTTGCACCATTCGAGTATTAATAGTCTCCGTATCTATACCATATAACATTCCCATAAATTGAATATTCTGTTCAAGTGTTAACCAAGGATCTAGATCTAATTCATGGGAAACAAACCCTATAGATGACATTACTTCTTGACGTCGTTTTTGCGCATCTAATCCATTGATAAATACTTGACCAAATTCTTGATATTCGATTCCTGAGATCACCTTAAGTAGCATGGACTTCCCTGCTTCATTATCGCCAATTATTGCTACAAGAGATCCTCTTTCAACCCCAAAGCTCAAACTAGCAAGAATGGTCTTGTCTCCGATTAGTTTTCCAACTTTTTTTAGTGTAATGCTTGCTTCCATTAATGAGCCTCATACCAGGATTTACCATGACCACAATCCACCACAATCGGCACGGATAATGGTAGTGCCTTTTCCATTTTTTTTATAACTATAGACTGTAGAATCTCCAATTCTCCTAAAGGGACTTCAAACACCAATTCATCATGGATCTGAAGTACCATTTTAGATTTCATTTTTTCAACTTTTAATATTTTTTGGATTGCTACCATTGCCAGTTTTATCATTTCTGCGTTAGTTCCCTGGATAGGCATATTGATAGCCATACGCTTAGCAGCTTCACGATGGAGATGATTTTTGCTGTCAATATCCCAAACTGGGCGGCGGCGGCCCAACATGGTTTGAACATACTGTTTATCGCGAGCCTTTTCCACTATGGATTCAATATATTTCTTTATACCTGAATATCGATCAAAGTAGGTTTCAATAATTACCTTTGCTTCTTTTTGAGGAATACCCAATTCTTGACTCATTCGAAAAGGTCCAGCGCCATAAAGTAATCCAAAATTGACGATCTTTGCTGTTCGTCGCATTTCAGGGATCACCTCACCCATAGCTACTTTGAAAACATCTGCTGCCGTCCGTGTATGGATATCTTCCCCCTTGTTAAAGGCATTAACTAAGGCTTTATCTTGAGATAAGTGAGCCATTATCCTTAACTCGATCTGTGAATAATCTGCAGAAAACATTTTCCAATTTTCTTGCTCAGATCGAAAAGTTTTTCGAATCTCACGCCCCTCTTCTGTGCGAATTGGAATATTTTGGAAATTAGGATTTCTTGAGGATAATCTTCCCGTGGCCGTAACCGTTTGGCTGAATGTAGAATGGATTCGCTTTGTATCCGGATTGATCAAAGCTGGCAATGCATCAATATAGGTGTTCTTGAGTTTATTGAGCTTTCTATATTCTAAAATTAAACCAGGAAGGGGATGTTCTTTCTTCAATCGCTTGAGAATCTCTTCAGCAGTAGACCGTTTTTTTATTTCTTGCAGTTTCTTGATATCGAAAAGAACATTGGCTAATTGTTGGGTAGAGTTCACATTGAATTCAGTACCAGCTTCTCTGTGGATATCCACAATAAGTTCATCTATCTTTTTTCCCAACTTTATAGACATAGATTCTAACATCTGTCCATCTACAAACATCCCATTAAATTCCATTTCAATAAGAACTGGCAATAAAGGTATTTCAATATCATTAAAGAATTGATCAAGGTTTTCCTTCTTCAATTCCTTTTCAAAAATGTGGGTAAGTTGGAGCGCTATATCTGCATCTTCAGCTGCATAAAATGTTATCTTTTCCAGTTCCACTTCCGCCATTGAAATTTGATTTCTCCCTTTACCTATTAGATTCTCAATTGGCACCATATGATATTTAAGATGTTCTAGGCTCAAATTATCCAATTTTAGATTTCTAGATTCTGGTTTAAGCAAATGGGCAGCCAACAATGTATCAAATTGAATTCCATTTACTTGAATTCCGTGTCTTCTCAGAATCAGTGCATCAAACTTTATATTTTGTCCCGTTTTAGGAATCTTTTTATTTTTCAAAACTGGGTGGAGAATATCTAAAACAGATTTAAGGTGTTCATCAAATAAGTTGATTTCTTTTTCTTTATAATGAATGGGTATGTATACACCCTTATCCGGTTTTATTGAAAAAGATAGACCAACAATATCGCACCGCATGGGTTCGATAGAAGTGGTTTCCAAGTCAAATGATAGCCACTCCCCTTCTTTGACAGTATCAACAAATTCTTGAATCTCAATTAGGTCTAATAATGCTCTATAATTCTTTTTTGGGCCTTCTTTATGGGTAAGCACTTTCCCATCGAATGCACTTAACTGTATCTGAAGAGCTTGAAATTCTAAATCACAAAATAATTCATCCAATTTATTCAAGTCAAATCCATTTGTGGCCATTTCAGTATAATTTATTTCAAGATCCATGTTCGTTTTGATAGTCACCAATTCTTGGCTCAAAACAGCTTTTTCTCTACCATTTTGCAACCCTTCTCTGGCCCGCTTATTCTTCACCACATCTGCGTGATCCAATGCGCTTTCAAGTGTGCCATATTCCTTAAGTAGTTTTACTGCTGTCTTTTTGCCCACCCCCATTACTCCGGGAACATTATCAGATGAATCACCCATAAGTCCAAGCAAGTCAATAATCTTTTCAGGTGGAACTCCCCATTTTTCTTCAACAGCATCACTATTGTAAACTTTGAGTTCTGCCTTTCTCCCAGAAGGTGAATAAAGGAAAATATGCTCATTCACAAGCTGCATAAAATCTTTATCACCACTTACTATATAAACATCTAATTCACTTTCATCAGCTTGTTTAGCCAACGTTCCAATAATATCGTCTGCCTCAAAACCCGGTTGTTCTAAAGTTGGAATTCGCATGGCTTTAAGAAGTTTCCATAAGTATGGAAGCTGAGACTGCATTTCTTCCGGCATTTTTTCTCTTGTGGCTTTGTATTCTGGATAAAGTTCGTGTCGAAAGGTTTTTCTTGATGAATCAAATGCTGCCATGAGGTAATCCGGCTTTTCCTGCCGAATTAATTTCAAGACTTGATTTATAAAACCAAAAAGGGCAGATGTATGCATACCTTTAGAGTTAATCAAGGGGTTTCGAATCATTGCAAAATGTGCTCGGTACAACATGGCATAACCATCTATTAGGAATATGCGTTTTCTGGTGGATTTCTTATTGGACATCAAGCTTTAAAGTTAAGTTAAAGAAAGAGAAAACTCGAGCTTTGAAATACCTTCTTATAAGATATAGTTAGTTTTGTTCTACATTTTATAAATTGATATAGGGAAGCAATATTGATTCCCTACCCTTATTTTATAATGTATATGAAATATTGAAGAATGTATTTCTTGTAGCACCCGGCCAAAAGTAAGCATGGTAACCATCAGAATCATAACCATAACCATAGGTTGAATATAGTTTATCAAACAGGTTGTTCACCTTTACCATTATTACTAACTCTTTCCATTTATAGTGCACACCTACATTCCACAGTGAAAAAGGGTCGATCATACCTGCTTCTGTATTAGCCCTATCTATGTACATTTGACCGACTCGTCGCCAATCAATAAATAATAATCCATTTTTAATAGGTCGATAATTCATGGAAAGGTTAAACAGAGTGGCCGGAATATTTGGCAAACTCTTTCCATCATTAAAATAATTCATGACCAATGCACCATTGGCGGACATACTCCATCGATTATTAAAGATAAAGCTTGTTTCCCATTCAAATCCCATATGTTCGGTTGAGTCTGCAGAATAATAATTGTATTCCCCCTCCTGATCTACATTGATATTCTTTAGCTGCTCGTTTAAATACACGATTCTATAACCATTGAAACGAACTTGACCTTTACCAAATGTGAAATCAATTCCCCCCTCAAAGTCAGAAATCACTTCTGCAGCAGCCATAACTGGGTCACTCCATACATCATCTGCTTTAATAATCTGATTATCTGCAGGCTCTTTCTGTGCCTTACCCCAATTAAAAAAAACATTAATAGAATCACCTATTTCCCAGATAACACCCATCCGGGGATTGAAAAAATCCCAATCGGCCGATAGTGTATGTCCGGAGGAATGGCCTATGGTTTCTTGATTTAATTTCCAATTATGTTTTTGGTTTTGGAAATCAGCCATTATCGTAAAGGGTTGACCTTCCGGATGCCAAATAAAATGTGCAAAAGCAGTAAGTGAATTTTTCTTACCCACATATTTGTAGTACCTATACCATTTATCACCAAATTGTTCTGACAATCTCACATCGGAAAATTGGGAGACTTCACCGTAATGATCACCCGTATAGTATCGCATTTCTCCACCTAAATCTATTTGTAGACCTTGGTTCTTCCATGTTATTACTGGTACAATCCCAAAATAGTTATTATCGATCCATTTTCTTCGTAACAGATCAGTAAACATACCTTGTTCATCACTATTGGTGTATTGATCATTCACATCCAAATTATAGGAATAATAATCCCGACCTGTTTTAGCTACCTCATAATAGCCTTTTCCAACAACAAGATAACTCACGTTACGAAAATAAAGATTATCTTTGAATTTGGTTTGTGTATTTAGCGAATAAATCTGCTGTAAGAAATCATCTGTATAGGCTTTATAGCCTGATCGGCGCTTGGTCCGATTCTTAATATCGGCCATATAAATTCCATCCCAGAGGAGTTGAGTATTCTCATAGCCAATAAGCGAACGAAATTGATTAGTAAATTTGTTACCGCGGTGCTCCAAACCGAAGAAAAAACCTTTCTGTTTTGAATGATGATTTTCGCGATATCCGTCAGATTCAATTTGAGATGTTCGAGCCACTATACTAAGATTTTCACCTAGATCATTACCAGATCGGTATCGTCCACGATATTTTGAAGTATTCCAATTACCTGAACCAAAGGTCATACCAATCTCTCGTTTATCGCTGGCTATATTTGTATTCACATTGATTGAACCACCGAAAGCAGATGATCCATAAAGACTGCTTCCGATTCCTCGCTGAATTTGTACATCTCTGGCATCAGAAAGTATATCACCATGATCAACCCAATATACTTGATGACTTTCATTGTCATTCAAAGGAACCCCATCGATCATAACACCAATACGACTTTGGTCAAATCCTCGGATGGATAGATAGGAATATCCGGTTCCGTTTCCACTTTCACTATAGGCCCAAACACCTGGTTCAGATGCAAGCATCATGGGTACATCCTGAGCAGTGTTGCGTGTTTCGATTTCTTTTGCAGTCAAATTTGAAAAAGAGACAGGCGTCATTCCTCTAATTGCCCGGATCGCATTGACCGTTATCTCATCTCCCTGCAAAATAGTGGGGGTCATCAAAATGGTCATTTTTGGTTTTATAATTGTATTAATCTTCTCATATCCGATAAATGAGAAAGAGATATCACTACCTGTTTTGGCAGACATTGAAAATGTTCCAAAAATATCGGTTATAGTTCCCGTTTCATCAGATACAATATTCACGCCCACTAGAGGCGTTTGGGATTCTACATCAACAACTATACCCGTCACTTCAATGGATTGACCATTAAGGGTGTAAAGAGTATATAAACTAAAAAGTTGAAATAATTTCATGTTATTGTTTTTCCTTCGCTGGCATTATCCAGTTCAGGTTCTTGAGTTTTTTCTCAGCCATTTTGATTTTGTACAAAACAGCACCCCAAAACCAAGGTAAAATTAATATTCTTATTCTAATTATTCCAAAGGAAGGTTTTCTACTGGACTTGTAATTTTCGTCTCATTTCCCCTAGCTTCACCCCTATTAATTCAAGGAATATTATGTCTAACAACCAATATCCAGAGATTACAATAAAGGCTCTTTTCCTTGGCGTGGTTTTATCTATGATCTTGGCTGGTGCCAACGCATATTTGGGACTTTTCGCCGGTATGACCGTTTCTGCATCCATACCTGCGGCTGTTATATCAATGGGAGTTTTGTCTTTATTTAAAAAATCAAATATTTTAGAAAATAACATCGTACAAACAGCCGCCTCTGCTGGTGAATCATTAGCTGCAGGTGTGATTTTTACCATACCTGCATTAGTATTGTTGGGATATTGGGATACATTTGATTATGTAGAAGTAGCCAAGATTGCTGCTGTTGGCGGAGTAATTGGTGTCCTTTTTACAGTACCTTTACGTCGAGCACTAATTGTGACAGCAAAATTAAAATATCCTGAAGGTGTAGCAACGGCTGAGGTACTTCGCGCTGGTGATGAAGCAAAACAAGGTACAGGAGATGATGGGTCTGGTGGTCTAAAAATAATAGGCTTAACAAGTTTATTTGGTGGACTTATGAAATTATTGCAAGGAGGGTTTGGAGCCTGGCATTCAGAATTTGCAAGGGCATCAGTTATTTCTGCATCAAAAGGTGGAAATACATTATTTAGCTCTATTTTTGGCATAGGAACTGATCTTTCACCTGCGCTTATTTCAGTAGGTTATATCGTAGGACGAAATATTGGGATTCTGGTTGTTGCTGGTGGCTTAATCTCTTGGGCGGTGGCCATTCCCATTTATTCTGCTATGGTCGGTTTTGAAGGAGATGCTCTTGATTCCGCTTGGGATATTTGGAATTCTAAGATCCGGTACCTTGGCGTTGGTGCCATGGTTGTGGGTGGAATTTGGTCTCTTATTAAATTATTCAAGCCTTTGCTTGAAGGTATTAAATCAAGCCTTGCTACTTTGAAGAATCAAACTAATGATGAGGATGTCCCTTTAGAAGAAAAGGATATTCCTATTAATTATGTGGGTATCGCACTAATCGCACTATTGGTGCCTGTCTTTCTACTATACCTGGATATTATTGGTTCGATTGGTATTGCAGCTTTGTTGGCCGTTGTAATGATGATCTTTGGTTTCCTTTTTTCTGCTGTAGCGGCATATATGGCTGGAGTAGTTGGGTCATCAAATAATCCTATTTCTGGAGTAACAATTGCAACCATCTTATTTACATCTTTATTCTTATTCGCTATTCTCGGAACGGGTTCTGGAGTTGGTGCAGCTAGTGCAATCATGGTAGGCGCAGTTGTTTGCTGTGCGGCTGCTATTGGGGGAGACAACCTTCAAGATTTGAAATCAGGTCATATTTTAGGCGCCACACCTTGGAAACAACAGGTAATGCAAATTGTTGGAACTTTATCTGCGGCAGTTATTCTTGGACTGGTATTGGATATTCTCCATACAGCCTATACTATTGGTTCACCGACTCTTTCAGCACCGCAAGCAACTTTGATGAAATCAGTTGCGGACGGTGTTTTCACTGGAAATCTTCCTTGGGCTTTTGTATATATTGGTGGTGTCATTGCTGTTATACTGATTCTTATCGATTTGAGACAAGAGCGTATGGGATCAGATTTTCGAGTACCAGTATTGGCTGTAGCTGTTGGCATCTATCTCCCAATCACACTGACCGTTCCTATCTTTATTGGAGGTATGATCAATCATTTAGGTAAAAAAGCAGGTGGTTCAAAATCTTCTGAAAAACGAGGTTTACTCATGTCATCCGGGTTTATAACTGGTGAAGCACTAATGGGAATACTAGTAGCTGTACCCATTTTTATCACTCGTGAAAAAGATTGGTGGCCTATTGTTAGTGGTTTAGAAATGTTTGGTTCAATACTATTTATCGGAATGATGATCTGGCTTTTTAAAGCTGTCTCTAAAAAATAATGAAATGAAAATTTCAGATAACCTTTTGAAAATGCTCCCAAAAGTGGAGCTCCATTGTCATTTGGATGGCTGTTTAAGAATCAATACCATATTAGAATTGGCTCAGCAGAACAATATTTCTCTACCCAGTTCCAATTCTGTTGATTTAAAAAAAATTCTCTCAATTGGGAGAAAACGAGGCACTCTGGAAGAATATATTTCCCGTTTTGATATTACACTAAGCGTAATGCAGACGCCTGAATCACTTAAACGAATCGCCTATGAACTAATCGAAGATGTAGCTTCAGAAAACGTCCGTTATATCGAGGTGCGATATTCGCCAATCCTTCATACATCTAAAGGTATGACGTTGGAAGAGGCCGTTATTTTTGTACGAGATGGATTAAGAAAGGGTGAAAAGGATTTTGGTGTAAAGTCAGGTATTATCGTTTGTGGCATACGTCATATCTCTCCTGAAGCATCACTCAAACTTGCAGATCTTTGTGTGCAATTCAAAAATAAAGGTGTGGTTGGATTTGACCTTGCTGGTGCTGAAGAAAACTTCCCCGCCAAGGATCACCGGGAAGCATTTTACATGATCCTAAACCATAATATTAATGCCACTATTCATGCTGGTGAAGCTTTCGGACCATCATCTATTCATCAGGCTGTTCATTATTGCGGCGCACATAGAATAGGTCATGGTACACGATTAAAAGAAGATAAAGATTTAATGAATTATGTAAATAACCATCGGATTACAATGGAGATATGCCTTACTTCAAATTGGCATACTTATTCAGTACGCTCCTTAAAACAGCATCCTATACGGTATTATTATGACCAAGGTATCCGAGTTACATTGAATACTGATAATCGTCTTATGTCAGATACTACACTTACTAAAGAGTTTGGAATAGCTAGAGATTTATTTGGATTCACTCTACATGATTTCAGGGAAGTAACCATTGTTGCTATGAAGTCAGCTTTCCTTCCTCATTTAGAGAGAAAGGAAATGATTAAAGATATTGCGAATGAACTTGAAACTAAGTTTGGAATTTTACCCGAATTCGTAGAACGTAAAAAGTTAAACTAGCGTTTCATCTTTCTCTTAGCTTTCTTCACGAAATTATGAGTCCATCTTTTCACCGGCGGAAAAACACTTCCCAATAACATTAATCCAGGAATCCCGAATATCCATCCTTGAAATATAGGGATCAATCCACCAATCAATCCGACAATAATCAATATTATTCCCACGATGGCTTTTACGGTATTGATGACGGGTTTCATTTTCTAATTACCGCAACTTTTTCCATTGAAAATACACCCTTGTTATCATAGACAGTAATAAGATAAACTCCCGATCCTACCAGTTGGCCTTTTTCATCCCGGCCATCCCAGTAGGCTTGATAACCATTCACTTCAGAATTACTGATTGACCTTAATAACATACCATTCAATGTCATAATCTTTAAAGAACTATTATCTTTTAATCCATCAATCGTTAATGGTTTATCATTTGGAATTCGAAATGGACTTGGAAAGATTCCCACAGATTTATAAGATTTTTTCTCATTTGCATAAGGAATACGAACTAAACTGACACCCTTATCTGTAGCAATATAAGCTAAGCCATCCTCACTATCAAAAGTCACATCATTCACATAGTTAGATAATAGATTACTGTTAGAAGTATTGAGTCCATTGATATCGGGCCAGTAATCACCATTTTCTGTGACAATATGGACACCATCTTTTTGAGAGGTTACCCAGACATTTCCACGAGGGTCAAAGCGAATTCTTGAATATTCATTAAATGATACATTCGAGAAATAAGGAATTAATTCACCGTTATTTCCCGTAGGACCAGTATTACTCACTGGATTTGATTCCGATACTTGTAGGTCTTTATGGATGAGACCCAAAGGAGTCAATATCCAGAGACGGTTTTTGGATGAAACATTGATATCTAAAGGTGTTCGTTTTGTCGGTTCTGGATTGACTGCTTCAGTCACCCAAACGTTATTGGTCGGATCCATGACATTACCACTATACTTATACATAACCAAACCAGCAGATGAACCAATCCAAATTCGATTATAATTATCCACTGTAATTAAACGAGAATTATTAGATAAGACGCCTCCACTTTCAGCTATGGAAATATGCCGAAATTGGCCTCCATTGAATATTGAAATCGGTTGATTAAAATTATTGGCAGATGTAACCCAAATATTATCTTTTTGATCTACAACTACACCAAACACTACATAAATCTCTTCGCTATCATTGGAGTATACTTTGGGCAAATATAATTGGTCTACCGTTATGCCATTGGAAACATCAATGGCAGCCACACCAGCAGATTTAGAATTGATCAACCCTATAAATACTTTATTATTATGCTCAAACATATTTGATATTTGTGTACCCAAGTGGATTGTGCTTTGTTCAAGGTTAAGTTCGGATGATAATCCATTTGAATATGAATTTGAAGACACGTTAGACCACCCACTCATAGATATGCCTACATCATTTGCCATAATCCATCGATTATTTTCCAAATATTGAATCGTTTGTGGTGCATTTATAAATGGTTCATTTCCTACGATATGTTCAAATATGATGCCGTCCAATTGGCCAAAACCAATGCGAGTTCCAACCCAGGTTAAAGACAAATCTGTAGCAATTGTTTTAAATAGAAAACTATTATCTATATATTTTCCCACTAACTTGTCTGTTCCAACTTCATAAATTACTGAATCAGAAATTGCTATAAAGTCCTGTTCCCCACGGACTGAAACAGAATGAATTGAAAGGATATTTACATCTTCTCTCACCAATGCAACAGGTGTTTGTCCCAATTTAATTGAATAAATTGAGTTGCTTGTTATTAAGGCAAGCACATCCTCTTTCGCATCAATAGCCAGTATATCTTGGTCTAGACTAGGATAGGGATTAGTCCAGTTAAGAGGATGGTTCTTATGGGGGTTCCCTGAAATAATGCCTTCATTAGTATGAATGAAAAGATGATCACCAAAAGTAATAATGTTTTTAATAAGACTTATATCATCCCTCTCATAAAAATCTCTATAATATACTTTATTATTAGAATAGATGAATTCCATGATTCCCCAGACACCATCATTTTTTACTGCAGCATATATCATATCCTTATCATCAGGAATAACATTATAAGTACTAAATCCTGTGACAGCTTCAATATCTAATTGGAACCAATCGATAATCATCTCCTGATCAGGATCCCACACCTGAACGCCCATTTTACTACCGATCCAGACAAATCCTTTGGCATCAAGATGAACGATATTTATATCAGTGTCTCCCATCCCTTGATCCTTTGTATAAATCTTATAATCACCTGAATTAATATTGTATTTTGCTAATCCGCCTGCTGTTGCCAAAAACAAGTCTTGCCTTGTAGTAATCAAGTCTCGCACATCCAATGTGGATGTAATGGATCGCATTTCTCCCACTCTAACCTGAGCCAACAATAATCCAAATAATAGGGTAATAAATAGTCGTCGCATTAAAACTTAAATGGAGCGGGTATGAAACAAAGAATGAAAATTACCAGGCAAGCATAACCAATCCATTTATTTATTTCAGATAAAGGTGCATGGATATCCTGAATTGGTGGATGCTTTGTTGAACGCATGAGCAAAAGGATTAACAATCCCCAAACAAGCCAGTTCAGCGAAAGAAAACTTAGTGGAACTAGGGAAATCAGAGCTATTTTAGCAACCAAATTATGTTTATTACCAAACATGGCATAGGCTACATGTCCACCATCTAATTGGCCGATTGGCAATAGATTTAGCATGGTAACCAAAAGTCCTATCCAGCCGGCAAACGCTATTGGATGAAGCATGATGTCTTGAGTTTCCAATAATCCCGGATAGGTAATCCAGGTAAGTACTTTCATAAGAATAGAATCTCCAAGCATAAGTGCGCCTTGAATATCCACTTTTTCTACTACTTCAGATAATAGTAATCCTATAATCAATGCTGGAACGGCAATAATAAATCCTGCAATTGGTCCTGCTGCACCGATCTGTAGCAAAGCATCCTTCCGATAGATAGGCGATTTAATTTTGATGAAAGCACCGAAAGTACCAATCAAGAATAAAAACGGCGGCGCCGGGATAAAGTAGGGCAGAGTGGCATCCACTTTGTGTTTTTGGGCATAGTAGTAATGACCAAATTCGTGAGTTCCCAGAATCAACATCAATGTCAGTGAAAATGGTATACCTTTCATAATCTCTAAAGGATCATCAAATATTCTAGCCCCTGCCATCATAGCACCAGCTAAGATTGTGGTAAACAAAGTCAATAAAAATAAAACCCAATGAATGCGAGGAATTTTAGGTATATCGAGAATAACCTTTTGATCCGTTTCATTTATTCGGATATAAACCTGCTCATTCTGCATTTTCACATTGAATTCACATGGTTCATTTTTTAAAATTGATTCAAGATGCCTTATGGAAGAACCATCAACCAGTTTTCCCATTGCAAGCCACTCGCCTTTATTAGAACCTATTTGATTGAGTCGATAATGATCATCAAGTTGTTTAAGTATATTTCGAAATTGAGTTTCAGTCATGATTTAGCAATTAACAATTAATTACAAATTACAACAATCAGAATAGGAATCGGATTCAAAATAATAGAATATTATACGATCCTTTCTATTCAATCTCTAAAAGTCAAGCAAGTAAATCGTCATAATTAGAGCAAGAGAAAAACTTATACAAAGAAAACTTTTAGTGTAGTAAATAATAAATTTCTCTTTTAATATATGAGAACAAGAATAAAAAGATTTGGATTATCTTTTTTTTATTTTTAAATGGCTTTCCTGTTTTTCATTCAGTAATTTGTGTATCCCACGGCTCTGCATGTCTAATGTGATCTGGTTAATCCAAAATTTTGTTTGTTCCACATACTGATCAATTACTTTTTTTGGTATCTGCTCTGCCTGCATATGAACAATGATCAGAGCAGAAAGAATAGGCACATAGTTCATGAGTGGATTATTATAAAATCGATCTAATTGTCGAATTGATTCACGTCGTGTCATGTAGTCAATACGATCCGCATATAAACTATCGGCGAAGGTCTGCTTTTCACTCCATGCTTTTAAATAATAGTAAAGTCGTCCATCTAATATTCCACTGAGATAGGCAGACTTAATCCTAAATGTCATTTCAGGATTCCCATCTACACGTTCTGCAACATTGGCCCAGTCTGTACCATCCCATAGGAGTTTATTTTGTTTTTCCAAAATTTGCCCAGGCAAATAGGCAGATACGATTATTAATGCAAGTAGTATTCTCATCGAATGGATATCGTTTTGATGTTCACGAATTCCAATATACCAAAGGATGAGAGTTCATTACCATAACCAGATTCTTTTACACCACCAAAAGGTAGTCGCGGATCCGAGCGCACAAAATCATTAACAAAGCAAGTTCCAGCTTCTAATTCACGTTCTGCGATTCGCCGACCTTTTTCAATATCAGATGTAAATACAGATGCTCCCAAACCAAATCGTGTATTGTTTGCCAATGCTAATGCTTCTTGCTCATCTTTTGCCGAAATGATAGATGCTACAGGACCAAATAATTCTTCGTCAAAAGCGACCATTCCTGGTTTAACATTGTTTAAAATAGTCACGGGGTGATAGGCACTGTTGGGTATATCAAGCATTTCACTTTCATAAACGAGCTTTGCTCCTGCCTTAATACTTAATTTAACTTGGGATTGCAGTGCATTTCGCGCATTGATATTCACCATAGGTCCTACAGTTGTTTTATCCGAAAATGGATCTCCCACTACTTGTTTTTTCATGGCATCTACTAACTTATTTTCAAATTCGGACTCAATGGATACATCTACAATAAAGCGTTTCGCCGCAATACAACTCTGTCCCGAATTCATCAATCGCCCAGCTATACAGGCATTCACTGCTTGATCTAAATCTGCATCTTTTAAAACTACATAAGGATCACTTCCACCCAATTCCAATACGGTCTTTTTCAACATTGATCCTGCTTTTTTCGCAACTGCTTTTCCCGCTGGTGTACTACCTGTAAGTGTAACGGCTTTAACAAGTGGGTTCTTGATAACTTCATCCACTTTAGATGAACCTATAGTCAAATTGCGAAATACATTTAGAGGAAATCCCGCTTCAAGAAATAATCCTTCAATCGCATCGGCACAACCTTGAACATTAGATGCATGTTTTAAAACTACCACATTCCCAGCTATCATTGTTGGTACCGCAAATCGAATCACTTGCCAGAAAGGGAAATTCCATGGCATTACTCCCAAAATAATACCCAATGGCTGAAAGTTTATATAACTCTCACTAAATTCTGTTATTACAGGTTTATTCTTTAATAATTCCGGGCCTATATCCGCATAATACATACAACCAAATGCAGATTTTTCTACTTCCGATTTTCCCTGTTTTAATGGCTTTCCCATTTCCAAAGCCATAATCCGGGCAAATTCATTTTGCCTTGCTCTTAATATTTCACTCATATTTTTAAAATATTGGCAACGATCTTGGATTACCACTCCCCTCCAAGCATTAAATGAACTACTAACCTCAGAAAGTATAGAATCAATTTCTACAGAATTTAATTCAGGGTAGGAGCCGACCAACTCACCAGTGACAGGATAAATTGATTTAAGTTCGGACACGATGCATCATTATATTGATTAATAGGAATAATAAATAGGCTACCCAAAAATGGGCAAGCGCCACCAATTCACCTGTTAAAATATACCATGGCCACGGACCCATATAATCCAACAATGAACTCATAGGTGGTTTTTCCATGATCCAAAAATAGTTAGCATCTAAAATAATATTTGCCATAAAAGCAATACCCAAAAAAATATTTAACCCTATAAATGCTTTTTTTAATCCATTTATTGATGGTTTCAAATCATAAACAACCACGGCATAAACCAACGCCACAATCATTAAATGATGACCTATAAAATATCGAAAATAATGAAAATGGGGAAAGTCCTGGACAATATCCGGTGTAACTAGCCCTTGAAACATACCTGATAAACCCCAAAAATACAGAATTTGAAATGCCATTGGGTTTCGTTTGAACATTACTAGTGGCATCATCAGATTTGCAAATCGGCAAAGATGGAATGGCAGATGCAATGTTAAGTCAAATGAGCCGCTTACCATTTCAAGTAAAACCCAAATTGGATAATTAATAAAAATTAAGGCACCTAATGCTTTTCCCGCATTGATTTGTTGATTTGAATTTAAATGGTTCCTTCCAAACCATGGAAACCAGATAATAAGAAATAAAAATAATAAAATGGCCGCCCAATGTGACGGTCCAAATAATCCGAACGCATTGTAGCTATTCAAATATTCAGCAACAGCTGAACGCATAGTAAAGAATTATGCCTTTTTTTTCTGGTTTTTCTTTTGGCGCTTGCCAATTTTCTGTAAATGCACTGATGCACCTAAAAACATAACAATGGCTAGCATCCAGATCTCGTTAAAATCTTTTCCAGCGGATCGCTCTAATAAGCCATAAATAAAGGTAGCAATTGCAGTAAGAATTAATACAACACCTATAGCCAATCGTCTTTTATCATTTAATAATTCACTCATTTATCAGCTTTACTAGATTTTTTTGCGGTGGTCTTCTTTTTTGCT
>Ga0315338_1001298_pt1 | contig 33154 bp, 25 predicted proteins | sample ASW8metaG_FD_204518 | JGI IMG/M metagenome (GOLD analysis project Ga0315338, IMG submission 204518) | Ammonia-oxidizing marine archaeal communities from Monterey Bay, California, United States - ASW #8 | ecosystem: Environmental > Aquatic > Marine > Coastal | place: USA: California | collected... | reverse complement strand
ACGGCGCGAATCGCGTCGACGTCCGGCGCGATTCGAACGCTGGTCGCGATCCCTGCATCCTCGAGAGACCGGAGCACGACCCCGAGCGCGGGCCCACCGACGCGCGCGTCGACCGGCAGAGCGGCGCCCGCCGTGTCGTGTCGATCAGCGACGAGGACGACGCGATCCGGCCTCGCCTCGAGCGGGACCTTGAGCAGGTTCTGCGAGATGGGCATGCGGAGTTCGAGGCGGCCTGCGGCGCGACGGAGCGAATCGACGTCCGCCTCGCGTACCGGCGTCAGATCGTCGTTGATCGAGAGTCGCAAGCTGTCGACGCCGGCGAGTTCCGCAAGCGCCGCGGCGGCGCCGAGTTCACATCGATCGTCGTCGGCGAAGTCGCGCAGGGCCGGCCAGGCGTCGAGCGAAAGAACGATGCGCATGCTCAGCCCGCGCCCGCGAGGGAACGCTTCAGCTCATCGGCGAGATGGTGGGCCATCTCGTGGACCCGCTTTTCGTCGCGACCCTCGACCATGACGCGCGCCTTCAACTCGGTTCCCGAATAGCGGATCAACACCCGCCCGTCGCTCCCCAGCTCGCCCTCGACCTCGGCAACCGCCTGTTGAAAGCTGGGCAGCTCTTCGAGCGGACGCTTCTCGGCGACACCGATATTGACCGTGATCTGCGGGAAGCGCTCGAAGCCCTCGTTCAGGTCCGAGAGATTCTTGCCGCTTCGCGCCATGAGCGCGAGAACCTGCAGCGCCGACATGATGCCGTCGCCCGTCGTCGAGTCGTCCAGGAAGAGGATATGTCCCGACTGCTCGCCGCCGAGGTTGTACCCGCCGCGCCGCATCTCCTCCACGACATAGCGATCGCCCACCGCGGCCCGTTTGAGATCGATGCCCAGCGTCCCGAGCGCGCGCTCGAGTCCGAGATTGCTCATCACGGTCGCGACGACCGTGTCATTGGCCAGCTCACCGCGCTTGTGCAAGTCGCGCGCGCAGAGCCACATCAGCATGTCGCCATCGAAGATCTCGCCCCGCTCGTCGATGATGATCACGCGGTCGGCGTCGCCGTCGAGCGCGATGCCGATGTCCGCTCGGAGTTCGCGCACCGCCTCGGCCGTGCGCTCGGGATAGAGAGAGCCGCAGTCGTCGTTGATGTTGCGCCCGTTCGGCTCGCAGCCGAGTTCGAAGATCTCGGCGCCGAGCTCGCGGAACACGGTCGGGCCGACGCGATAGCCGGCACCATTCGCGCAGTCGATCACGATGCGCAGACCCTTGAGCGTGAGGTCGCGCGGGAAGGTGTTTTTCAGGTAGACGATGTAGCGACCGCGCGCGTCGTCGATGCGCTTGGCCTGTCCGATCTCGTCCGGTGCGACGTGGATCCGCGCCACCTCGCCGGTCTCGATCAATTCCTCGATCCGCAGTTCTTCTTCGTCCGGAAGCTTGAAGCCATCCGCCGCAAAGAACTTGATCCCGTTGTCCTGATACGGATTGTGACTCGCTGTGATCATCACGCCCGCATTGCAGCGCATGTCCCGGGTCAGGAACGCGAGCGCTGGCGTCGGCACCGGCCCGACCTGGATCACGTTCACGCCCATGGAGCAGATTCCCGCCGCGAGCGCGTCCTCGAACATGTAACCGGACAAGCGCGTGTCCTTGCCGATCAGGATCTGCTTTCGCTCGCCTTCGCGCTGGCCCTCGTGTTCCTGGAACACGTGCGCAACGGCGCGACCCAGGGCAAGTGCGACCTCGGGCGTCATCGGATGCAGGTTCGCCGTGCCGCGAATGCCGTCCGTTCCGAAGAGCTTTCGCGATTCCGTCTGGCTCACGATTCCACTTCCTCTCCGAGATCTTCGTCGGTCAGGTCGAGCAGGGGTTCGGGGTCGGGATCGGCTTCGATGCGCACTTCGACCTTGATCGGTGTCTGATCCTCGGCCCAGACCGTTCCGCCGCCGAGCAAGAGCCGAACCTCGCGGTTCTCACTCGCCGCGAGACCGGCGATGTCGATGGCCTCGGTCACTACTTCATTCAGCCGCATCACCTGGCTCCGAGCCCCTTCGAGCCAGACCTTGGCGGGCTCGATCAAGACGCCGGCCACATGGAAGCCGGGCGCCGGAATACCCTGTACCTCGGCACGAACGGGCACCGCCTTGCGCCCTCGTTTCTCGAATCGAACCTGCAGACGCGATGGGGAATAACCCGCGAAGGTCGTTCCAGTCGGATGGGCGATGGTCTCGACCTCGACTTCGTAGACCGCCACGCCCGGCTTTCCGCCGCTGGCATCCACCCGATACTTCATCTGATCTCGGTCGAGGTTGCGAAGGGACGCGCGACTTCCGCGCACGCGGACGTTGATCGAATCGGAGCTCTGGTCGGTCACCACGAGGCCGTCCTCGACGCCGATCAGCTCGACCGGCACATCGAGAGATTCCTGCACGCTCGACGTACCCTGCGCCACGGCCCATATGAAGACGCTGATCGCGAGGGCGAGAACGAGCACACCCGGTCGAAGATTCTGAAAACGCGACGCCATCGGTCGTCGATCCCCCTTTGATCGCCCGCCGATTCTCAGCTGGCCGTGGCGTGTCCCGCGCCGCGCCCGTCGGCGAGTTCGAGGCGTCCCGTAATCTCGGCGGCCTCGGGCAGTTCCTTGCGTTCGCCACCGAGGATGTCGCGAAGAACGACGCGTAGCTTCGGCGCGTCGAGGGCGACCAACATTTCACCACCCAGGACGACCGAGATCTTCGAAGTCTCCTCCGAGACGACGACGACGAGCGCGTCGGTCTCCTCGGTGATGCCGACCGCGGCGCGATGACGCGTCCCGAGGCCCTCGGGCAGATCCGTGCGCAGCGTGAGCGGCAGGATGCATCCCGCGGAGGAGACCCGCCCCTCCTGAATCACCACGGCACCGTCATGCATCGGCGAGCTCGGCTGAAAGATGCTCGTGAGGATTTCCGTCGAGAGCGTGGCGTCGACGGAGACCCCGGCCTCGATCAGATCCCCGAGATTGCTCTCCCGCTCGAGTACGATCAGAGCGCCATGTCGACGCTGCGAAAGCGCACCCGCAGCGCGAACGATCTCCTCGACGATCTGGAGTTCCTGCTCGGCCGAGAAGGAGGGGAAGAATCCGCGTCCGACGCGAGCCAACGCCCGACGGATGTCGTTCTGGAACAGGATCACGATGATCAGCACCGCTGAGCCGAGGAAGTTCTCGAGGATGAGACCCAGGGCAGCGAGCTGGAAGAGTTCCGAAGCCAGCGAGAGCGCGATCAGGACGATCAGCCCAACGAGGATCTGGATCGCACGCGTGCCGCGGATCAGGAGCAGGAGCCAATAGATCCCCGCCATCACGATGGCGATGTCGACGGTGTCGCGGAGGGGGTCGAAGCGGGAGTTGAAGAACTCCGCCAGGTCGATCCCGAAATTCCACAACACTTCGATCAAGACTGCCTACCCCCCAATGACCCCGAAACCGAAGACCGCTCGACCTGCTCAGCTGGGCATCGGCTCCGGATCCGGAATCGAGCCACCCGTCTTGCCGTCTTCGCGGCCCTTGTCGTCGCGACCATTGCCTTCGTCGGCCTTGCCAGCGCCCGGCGACCGCGCGCCAGTCGACGGTGTATCCACCGCCTTCAGCTCGGGCAGCGGCTCGCCGCGCAGCAGGATCTGGAGCTGCGGCCCCTCGAGCGTTTCGCGTTCGAGGAGCGCCTCGGCGATCCGGTCGAGCACTTCTCGATTGTCCACGAGGAGTTTGCGCGCCGAGTCGTACTCGTCGTTCAGGATCTGCGAGACCGCTTCGTCGATCTCCCGCGCCTTCTGTTCGCTGTAGTCCTTGCGGCTCACCAGATCTCGGCCCAGAAACACATCGGAGCCCGAGTCGGAGTAGGACACGGGACCGAGGCTCTTGTTCATCCCGTACTCGGTCACCATGCGGCGGGCCCAGCTGGTCGCCTGCTGCAGATCGTTCGACGCGCCGGTCGAGAAATGGTGGAAGACGATGTCCTCCGCCGCTCGGCCGCCCATCGCATAGCGGATGACCGCGTAGATCTGCTGTTCGGTGTAGTTGAGTCGATCCTCTTCGGGGAGCGTCTGCGTGAGACCGAGCGCCATGCCGCGCGGGATGATCGTCACCTTGTGGACGGGATCCGTCTCCGCAGGAGAGAGCATGGCGACCAGCGCGTGGCCGGCCTCGTGGAAGGCCGTGATGCGCTTGTCCTCGTCGGACATGATCATGCTGCGGCGCTCGGCGCCCATCAGCACCTTGTCCTTGGCGTTCTCGAAATCCTCGTGGGCCACACGGCTCGCATCGCGTCGTGCCGCGAGCAGCGCCGCTTCGTTCACCAGGTTCTGCAGATCCGCACCGACCATGCCGGGCGTTCCCCGAGCCTGGAGCTCGAGGTCGACGTCGTCCGCAAGGGGTACGCGTCGCGTATGGATCTTCAGGATCTCGAGCCGTCCGCGCAGGTCGGGTCTCGGCACGACCACGCGCCGATCGAATCGACCGGGGCGCAGCAGCGCCGGATCGAGCACGTCGGGTCGGTTCGTGGCGGCGATCAGGATCACGCCTTCGTTGCTCTCGAAACCGTCCATCTCGACGAGCAGCTGATTCAGCGTCTGCTCGCGCTCGTCGTGACCGCCGCCCATGCCGGCACCGCGATGGCGGCCGACGGCGTCGATCTCGTCGATGAAGATGATGCAGGGCGCCTGCTTCTTGCCCTGCTGGAAGAGGTCACGCACGCGCGATGCGCCCACGCCGACGAACATTTCGACGAAGTCCGAACCGGATATCGAGAAGAAGGGAACACCCGCTTCACCGGCGACGGCCCGCGCGAGCAGCGTCTTGCCCGTTCCGGGCGGACCCACGAGCAGGACGCCCTTCGGAATCCGACCGCCGAGTCGCGTGAATTTCTTGGGCTCGCGCAGGAACTCGATGATCTCCTCGAGTTCGGTCTTCGATTCTTCGATGCCCGCGACGTCCTTGAACGTCACGGAGCCCTGGTTCTCTGTCAGCAGCCGAGCCTTGGATTTCCCGAAGCTCATCGCCTTGCCGCCGCCGCTCTGCATCTGGCGTATGAAGAAGATCCACAGGCCGATGAAGAGGACGAGCGGGAACCACATGATCAAGATCTGGCGCCAGAAGCTGCCCTCGTCGCGGGGCTTCAGCTCCGTACGGATGCCGCGCTCCTTGAAGTCAGCGAGAAACTCGTTCGTGATCGCGGTAGGCGGTGCGTAGGTCGTAAACTTGCGACCGTCGGCGTACTTGCCCGCGATATGACCTTCTTCGATCGTGACCGAATCGACCTGCCCCGTGACGACGCTGTCCATGAATTCGCTGAAGGCGATATTCGGCGGCGTCGCGTCGTTCTGCTTGAGGGTCGTAAAGAGGAGAAGCATCACCACGAGGATGACGACCCAGAGGGCAAGGTTCTTGTAAAACTGCTGATTCACACTAGCTCCGTTCGCCGCGTATACGGTCGTGGCCCGTCAGAGGATGCCTCCGAGGGCCAGGCTGTTCAGGGCGCGTGAGGTCTCGAAATCGGCACCGCAGGCGACGCGGGCATTCTCGACATCCGAACTCGCGACACGATCACGCCGCTCGGAGTCTTTGACGCTCCGGTCACCAACCGGGTTCACGTACCGATTCTTCGGCGCGGCACCCCCAATGCCGGCCAATTCGTCATTCCGTGCGACATCTCCGGCATTTCCGAATGATCTACCCGATTCACTCGTTGGGCTCGTCTCGCGCGAGGCCGCCACCAGATCTGGTGTCCCGACCCCGGAAACCGCGAAATGCCGTTCAATCTCGCCGGAGTACCCTAGCATTTTCGCCCGATTCGAACCCGTTTCCGGACCCATCACGCTCGAGCACGAATCGATCATCGACTCGACGCAGCGAGAACCCCCCGGGTAGCTCGAGCCGCTTGTCCCGACCAGCGTCCTTGCCGCGCCGCAGAAAGGCGAGCATGCGCTCGAGATGCGTACGTGTGACGTCCCGACCCAGGCCTGCTTCGACGAGTGCATGCCGTACCAATCGTCGCGCGAGCGCCTCTGGCAAGACCCCCCAGCCCTCGATCGCGAAGCGGATACCCGACTGCCCAAATTCGATCCGCTCCCTGGCCGCTTCGTCGACGAGCGCCTCGATCCATTCGAGATCCCGTCTCCCTGCTTCGGCCAGATCGTTCAAGGTCCTGAGGAGCTGCGGATTGAAAGTCTCGGAAAGCTCTGGAATCCAGTCGAGCCGAAGCCGATTCCGCGCGAAGCGGCGATCCTGATTGGACTCGTCCTCGCGCCATTCGATGGCGTGACTCGACGCCCACTCGGAAACCGCGTCGGGCAGGACCCGCAACAGGGGCCTCACCCAGGGCCCACCCGCGTCGATCGGCGCCATGCCGCCGAGGCCGTCCGGACCCGTGCCCCGCAAGATCCGCAGCAGCAGGGTCTCGGCCTGATCGCCCGCATGGTGGGCCGTGAGGATCCAGTCACAGCGCGCTTCACCGGCCATCTCCAAGAGGGCCTGGCGGCGCAGGTTTCTCGCGGCCTCTTCGAGGGTCGGACGTTCACGGCTCGACATCCCGACCCGCTCGTCCTCGGGCACCACGTGCCGGATCAGGAAGTCGAAGCCAGCGGCCTCGGCGGCGGCCCGAGCGTGTGCGGCGTCGTCGTCCGAATCCGTGCCGCGCAGGCCGTGATGCACGTGCCCCACCGCGACGCCCAGTCCGAGATCGCCCGCGCACCGCCGGACCAGGTCGAGCAGGACCATCGAATCCCGACCACCCGAGACCGCGAGCAGGACGCGCCCGCGCACGACGCCCAGCGCCTCGAGTTCACGATGGAAAGCGGCGTCCAACATGTCGCAGAGGATACCCGCGCTGGCGCCCGAAAGGCGGCTCGGTACTCTCGGCGCCCGCCATGCCCCCTTCCCATCGACCCGACGAATCGAGCCCGATCACGCGCGACACCGATCAGAACGTCGGACGCTGGATCGCGCGCTGGGCGGACGAGCAGCCCGGAGCCCTGGCCTGGGCGGACGAACACCGACGCTGTGACTATGCGAGCGCAGAAGATCGTATCCGCCGACTGACGGCGTGGATGGCCGACCAGGGCGTGGACCGCGGCGACCGGGTGGCCGTTTGGGTCGGCAACCACGGTGCGACCCTCGAGGCGCTCTTCGCCGCCGCGCGGCTGGCGGCGATCTTCATTCCGATCAACGCGCGACTCACCCCTGAAGAAGTGGCATTCCAGCTGGACGACGCGACCCCCCGCGTGCTGTTCGTCGAGCATGCGTGGCACGATCGCGCCGTCGCCGCGACGAACCTGCAGGTCGGGTCGAAGCCGATCATCCTCGAGGTCGGTGGATCGGACGCGGCCGGCGACGCGTACGAGGCCGCCCTCGCCGGCTCGAAGCCGAGCGAGCGCTGCGAGCCGGTCTCGCCCGAAGACCCGATGATCCTCATGTACACGTCGGGTACGACGGGCAAGCCGAAGGGAGCGCTCCTGCCCCATCGAAAGACGCTGTACAACTCGCGGAACGCCGAGATCTATTTCGATATCCAGCGCTCGGATCGCGTCCTGATCGTCGCGCCGCTCTTTCACTCGCTCGGGTTGCAGATCCTCGCGCTCCCCGCCCTCTACGCGGGGGCCGGGATCGTCCTTCAGAACGGCTTCGATGCCGAGCGGGTCTGGTCGACGATCGAATCGGAGAAGATCAGCTACTACGGTGGCGTGCCGACCATGCATCAACGGCTGCTCGAGGCCCTCGACCAACCGGGGAAGGTCTCCTCTCCGCCCGATTCGCTGCGCTTCGCGTTCACCGCCGGCGCCGCGGCCTCGGCGTCGATGATCCGCGACTACCACGAACGCGGCCTCTTGATGAAGCAGGGCTACGGGCAGACCGAGACCTCGATCCTGACGTGCCTGGATGCCGATCGCGCGCTCAGCAAGGCGGGCAGCGTGGGGCGTCCGGTCGAACACGGCGAGATCCGACTCGTCGCGGCCGACACGATCGAAGGGCCGGTCGAGGACTGGCGCGACGTGGCGCCCGGGGACGTCGGTGAGATCGTCGTTCGCGGCCCGATCACGATGCTCGGCTACTGGCAGCGCCCCGAAGCCACGAGGGAGACGCTGCGCGGGGAATGGGTCCGGACCGGCGACCTCGCGACCCGGGACGACGACTTCGACATCACCCTCGTCGGGCGCGCGAGAGAGATGTACATCTCCGGTGGCGAGAACGTCTATCCGGCGGAGGTCGAGGCGGCGATCGCGATGCATCCCGACGTCGAGGAGGTGGCCGTCGTGGCGATACCGGATGCCGATTGGGGCGAGGTCGGGCGCGCACACGTCGTGCCTAGCTCGGGCCGATCGGTCGAGCCCGAATCGCTCTCCGCCTGGTTGCAGCCGAGGCTCGCACGCTTCAAACAGCCACGCGAACTCGTGATCGAATCCTCGCTGCCGAGAACGGCGAGCGGGAAGGTCCAGAAGCATCTGCTGAGAAGGGAATCGCAATGACGACGAGCAACCCCGATCCCACCGCCTCCTTTCGACTCGACGGCAAGGTCGCCCTCGTGACGGGCGGCAGTCGCGGTCTCGGCAAGGAGATGATCCGCGCCTTCGCGCGCGTCGGCGCGGACGTCGTGATCGCGAGCCGCAAGGAAGACGCCTGCCAGGCGCTGGCCGACGAGGTCGAAAAGGAGACGGGGCAGCGCGCCCTCGCAGTCGGCGCGCATGTTGCCGAGTGGGACCAATGCGACGCCCTGGCCAAGCGCGCCCTCGATCATTTCGGTCGTGTCGACGTGCTCGTCAACAACGCCGGGATGTCGCCGGTCTATCCGAACATCGTCGACGTCACGGAAGATCTCTACGACAAGGTGCTCGGCGTGAACCTGAAGGGTGCCTTCCGGCTCACCGCCCTTCTCGGAACGGCCATGAAGGAAGGCGACGGGGGATCGATCATCGGCGTGAGCAGCATCGCCGCAGTACAACCCTCCCCCGGCGAGATTCCCTACGGCGCGGCCAAGGCCGGCCTGCACAACCTCACCCGGAGCTTCGCCCGCACCTTCGCGCCAAAGGTCCGCGTGAACTGCATCATGCCCGGCGCCTTCATGACGGACATCAGCAAGGCCTGGCCGAAAGAAGCCGTCGCCCATCTCGAGCGCGTCACGCCCCTGCGGCGGGGTGGTGAGCCCGGAGAAATCGTGGGCGCAGCGCTCTACCTTGCGAGCGATGCCTCACGCTATACGACGGGCACGATCATCAAGGTCGATGGCGGCGCGGCCTATGCCGATGGCTAGGCGTCGATGAGAAGACTCTCGGCCGGAGTCGCGACACTCTGCCTTTCGATCGTTTCGATCGGCTGCGGCGAAGGGTCTACGCCCGACGCGCAGGCGAAGCCGGCCTCGACGACCTCCGCTTCGTCCCCGAACGCCGCTTCTGCTTCCGCGGCGGCGGCGGCCACCTCGAGCGAAGCTCCGGCTGCGCACGAACGCCAGGTCTACTTCGGCGATCTGCACGTGCATTCGAGCTGGTCGATGGACGCCTATGCATCGGGCGTCCGCGTCGGCCCCGAGGAGGCCTATCGCTATGCGCGGGGCGAGGCGATCCCGCACATCTCGGGCCAGCCGATCCAGCTCGCCGGCCCGCCGCTCGACTTCATGGCGCTCACGGATCACGCCGAATACCTCGGCGTGATCGCGGCTACCCAGGAACCGGTGCATCCGCTCCACGCCGCCGGGCTGTTCCGCCAATGGATCGGGAACGATCCGCGTGCGGCGCGCTGGGCCTGGCGCCAGATCATGAATTCGTTCGGACGACGTGAGGGGTTCCCCGCCTTCATCGCGGATGACGTCGTCCGACCGGCGTGGCAGGAACTGATCGCACTCGCCGACCGACACGACGAACCCGGCGTCTTCACTGCGTTCGTCGCCTACGAATACACTTCGAATCCGAATTTCCAGAACCTGCATCGCAACGTGATCTTCAAGGGGCCGTCGGTCGCCGCCCGTCCCTTCTCGTCGATGGACTCGGCCAATCCCGAGGACCTGTGGCGTTGGATGGATGCGACCCGAGCGGAAGGCGACGACCTGCTCGCGATCCCGCACAACTCGAACGGCAGCAATGGCCTGATGTTCGCGCGTGTGAAGAGCGACGGCAGCGCGATCGACCGCGTCTGGATCGACCAGCGCATCCGCAACGAACCGCTCGTCGAGGTCATGCAGATCAAGGGGCAATCGGAGACCCGCCCATCGCTCTCACCGAACGACGAATGGGCGGCCTTCGAAGTCACGCCCTGGCGGACGATCAACCCGGCATTCGCGAGCGAGGCGCGCGGGAGTTATGCACGCGACGCGCTGCTCGCCGGGCTGCAGTTCCACGAAAGCCTTGGTCGCAATCCCTACGCGCTCGGCATGGTCGGCTCGACCGATGGGCACAACGCATCGAGTCCATTCGAAGAGGCCAACTACACGGGCAAGATCGGTCGCAGCGACGGCACGCCGGAGGCTCGGCTCGCGGGTTCGTCCGACCCCAAGGCCAACCCCCTCGCCAACGTCGGACTCTTCTGGGGCGCCGCCGCCGGGCTCGCCGGCATCTGGTCGGACGCCAACACGCGTGCGGATCTCTTCGATGCGATGCGCCGGCGCGAAACGTTCTCGACCTCGGGGCCTCGGATCCGTGTGCGTTTCTTCGCAGGCTGGGATTTAGAGGCGCAAGACGCGGGAGGGGATCACGCTCGCGCGGGTTATGCGCGGGGCGTTCCGATGGGCGGCGAGTTGTCTGCGCGGGGTCGCAAGGGGAACGATGAGGCCGGGGCGCCGACGTTCCTCCTCGCTGCTTTGAAGGACCCTCTCGAGGCAAACCTCGAGCGGATCCAGATCGTCAAGGGATGGCTCGAGGGCGACGAACCGCGTGAGCGCGTCTACGACATCGCCTGCGGAGATGGCGCCGCGCCCGGTCCGGGAACCCATCGATGCCCGAACGAGGCGGGGCCGCCCGATCTCACGTCGTGCGCTCTGGATGCGTCGTTCGGCGCGAGCGAGTTCGATGCATGGTGGCGGGATCCGGAGTTCGATCCCGCACAGCGAGCGTTCTATTACGTCCGCGTGCTGCAGGTGCCGACCTGTCGCTGGAGCACGTGGGACGCGATTCGCCAGGGAGCCCCGATGCCCCAATGGGTCCCGCTGACGATCCAGGAACGCGCGATCACGTCGCCGATCTGGATCGAGCCATCTCGAGATTCGAATGGGTGAGGGAAGATTTGGTAGCGGCGAGTGGACTTGAACCACCGACCTACGGCTTATGAAGCCGCCGCTCTAACCGACTGAGCTACGCCGCCCCAGAATCATCCTGGCCCGATCATCGTCCGATCGGGCGCGCAGACCTTAGCGTATCAGCCAAGGTCTTCTCACGGAATGTCTCGCTACGGAATGTCTGTCTCGATGTCTTCGGCTTCGATGTCCGTTTCGAGGAGTTGGGTGATCGCCGCTTCGAGGGCTTCCACCCGGGCGGTGAGTTCGGCCATGCCCTCGGCGGGCGGTGCGAGGCCGGCAGGACCTCCGGCCGCGGCGAGTGCGGCCGGCGTGATGATCTCGCCCTTGGCGAAGCGACTCACCTTGCCCGCCAGCTCGTCGAGGTCGGGGATGATCTCTCCGATGCTCCCCGAATGCACGAAGATCTCACGCAGCGGCGCCCGCGCCATTTCCTCGTCCGTCGGTGCACATTGCACGTCGAGGCTGGCCCCTTGCCCGAACCGGGTGAACGATCCGTAGAGCACGAAGTCCGCGCCGGCCTTCCGGCCGAGTTCGCGAGCTTCGTCGAGATCGGTGGTGCCGAGGCCGTCCGGCTCGGGATTGCGGACGAGCGCGAGTGCCCCGATGCGCGAGAAGCGCGCCGTCAGCATGTCGGAGAGGCCGGCTCGCAGGTATTTCGGGTCTTCGGCGCTATGCACGACGATCGGCAGGAGAAGGAGCGTCGGCGGCCCTTCGGCGGCGCGTGACGCGCCAGCGAGCCCGCTGACGACGACGGCCAGCACGAGCGCGGAGAGCGCCTGACGCCAACTCGTGAAGCGAGACCGCTGAACCATCGCGATAGACATCCCTGGATCCCCCTGCCCGACTGCAGTGCAGGGCGGCCGGATTTTCTGGGATCCGTCCCCGAGCGTCAAGCGTCGGTCGCTGTATCGGCTCCGATGGGCGCGCCGGTCGCGTCGCGAGAGGGGTCGGACGGCACCCGGTTCGGCAGCCGCACGTGGAACGTGGCGCCCTCACCCGGCATGCTCTCGACTTCGATCGCGCCCCCGTGATCGGTGATGATCTGATGCGAGATCATCAGACCCAGGCCGGTTCCCTTGTCGGGGTCCTTGGTCGTGAAGAAGGGATCGAAGATCCGTTCGAGGTTCTCCTCGGAGATCCCTTCCCCTGCATCCTCGAAGCAGATCCGGACCCCGGTCGGCGCGTCGAGGGGACCATCCGAATCGACCCGGATCGAGATCGATCCGCCCGCCCGGCTGGCATGGATCGCGTTCAGCGCGAGGTTCAGCATCACCTGATGGATCTGGTCCTTCACGCCGTCGATCGTCGGCAGGTCGTTCGCGACCTCCAGCCGAACCTCGACGCCTGCGCGCTCGGTCTCCTGATGGATCAGGTGCACGACCTGACGTGCGATCTCGGACACATCCACCGGTTCTCGCGAGAGCGCCGCCGCCGGTCCTCCGCGACCGAGCCGACTCATCGCTGCCACGAGTCCGCGGATGCGGTCGAGTTCGCCGCAGGCGAGTTCGTGATACTCGCCCCAGAAGCTCGGGTCGTCGGTCTCCCGCTTCTCGGGCGCAAGGCTGAGGAACGTATTCAGCGACACGAGCGGATTGTTGATCTCGTGCGCCAGTCCCGCGGCGAGCGTTCCGAGCGTGCCGAGTCGATCGGCCCGACGGACCTGCGCGCGCGACCGGCGCAGATCGTCGACGAGCTTGGCGTTCTCGATGGCGATCACCGCCTGCATGGCGAGACCCTCGACGAGCATCCTGCCATCCGTGCCGAGGCGCGAACCCCCTCTGCGATTGTCGACGGAGAGCGCGCCGATCACGCGATCCTTGCCGATCAACGGCACGACGAAGATCTCCTCTGCGGAGACCTCGGTCAGCCAACGCCGCACGGGCGCTTCTAGATCGGCGGCCTCGTCGACGACCAGCATCTGGGAATCACCCTTGTAGAGTTGATCGAGAAAGCTCGGCGAAACGGCTTCGCTGAATTCGATCTCACGCAATCGCGCCGCGACCTCGTCATCGGGCAGGATGCCGCTGAAGCCCAGGACGTTCGTCTCGGGATCGACGAGCAGCAGCGCGCAACCGTCGAAGTCGAGCTCTTCGCGGAGCGCCGTCAGCAGGGTCTCGTGCAGCCGCCCGCGATCGATGTCGCGATGGATCGTGCGCGAGAGCCGGTTGAGGATCGTCAGCTCTTCGAGGAGCGTCGCCCGCTCGGCCTCGAGGGCATAGGCCTCGATCGCCCGCTTCACCGTGAGGCGCATGTCCTCCGGCTCCCAGGGCTTGGGCAGATAGTGGTAGATGTTGCCGTCGTTGATCGCGTCGCCGAGGATCTTCGCATCGCCGTATGCCGTGACGAGGATGCGGACAGCGCGCGAGTCTAGTTCGCGGACCCGGCGCAGGAACTCGACGCCCTCGATACCGGGCATCTTCTGATCCGACAGCACGACCGCGACCGGATGCCGCGCGAGCAGTTCGAGCCCCTCGCGCGCACTCTCGGCCGTCAAGACCGTGAAGTCGCGCCGGAAGGTCAGCTCGAAAATGCGCAGGTTCTCGGGTTCGTCGTCGACGTAGAGAACTGGATACTCGCGATGGTCCAGGAGTCGGGTCGGCTTCGGTCGCATCCAGGCCTCTCGAAGAGCGGGTTCTCCCGGATCGCCGAACGCGGCGAGCGGGCGCCGACCGATGTCCTTCGACAGGCGGCCGACCATGCGGATCGGATCGCCCGAACTCGGACGGTCCCCTCCGTGCCTGACGAATCGGCATCCGCGATGTTCGAATTGAGACAAATGGGTGTGCGGAAGGTGCAGCCTCCGGCCGGCCCAACCTTCAAGTATCACTTCAACTCTTGAATGGGAGTCGAATCGTCGCTCAGGCGCCGTCGAGCTGCCGAACCTTGATCCCTGCTTCGACGAGCAGGTCCAGAGAGACCTGTCCCAGCGGATAGTCACTCTGGAAGACGACCTCGAGGAGGCCGGCATTGATGATCATCTTCGTGCAGGAAAGACAGGGGGAGAAGGTCGTATAGATCGTTCCGTCCTTCAGCGAGACCCCGTGGTAGGCGGCCTGGGTGATCGCGTTCTCCTCGCCGTGGGAGCAGAGGCATTCGTCGAGCCGCGTGCCCCCGGCCGCGAGATCATTGCAGCGCGGGCAGCCGCCTTCGTTGCAGTTGGTCGTGCCGCGAGGCGTGCCGTTGTAGCCGGTGGAGATGATGCGTTTGTCGCGGGTCACGACCGCCGCGACCTTCCGCTTCACACAGTTGCTGCGCGACGCGACGGTTCGCGCGATGTCCATGAAGTAGACGTCCCAGTCGGGTCGCGAGAAGGCGAGATTCTGGCGAACCCAGGTTTCGATCTGCGCCTGGAGCTCTTCGATCGTCCCGTCGTTCGAGAGCGTGAAGCTCGCCTCGGCCTGCACCGCGTCGAGTTGCTGAGCGTTCGGATCGTCGCTGCCACGCTCGCGCGCCTCGAGGGCTTCGAGTTCGGCGACGTCCTTGGGATCGCCGTTCCGACCACGCTTCTCGATGCGCGCGAATCGCGTTTCGAGCTTCGCGTCGATCCAGACGAGATGGAAGTCCTGTCCGCAATGCCGGAGGATCTCGACCTCGACCGGATGCCGAATCGAATCGATCGCATAGTTCCGATCGGGCTGGAGCTGCTTGACCAGACTCTGCGCCAGCGCGCCCGGACCGGACCGACGCCGCATCTCCTGCCCGACCTCGATCATGCGCCCCCGCGTTTCCTCGACCCCGCGCTCGGCCAGTTCGTGTCGGATCGCATCCGAGAGCGAGAGCGCCGTAAAGCTGCGTGCCTCGAGAAACTTCACGAACTCGCCCTTGCCTGCCCCGTTCCGTCCTGCAACGCCGATGATCATGGCGGCATGGTCCCCGATTCCGAGGGTCCAGGTCAAGGGCGCGCGTCGCCGCCCGCGTCCATCGGGCCGACCTTCGATGCGTCGCGTGATCGCTCGCGAAGTGCGCCCGTCGACGACGGGACGGGTTCGGCGCGCGCATCCGCGTTGAACTTCGATCCGAGATCTGTCAGCCTGCGCGCATGCGGGTCTTCGTCACCGGTGCGTCAGGGTTCGTCGGACGAAGGCTCATGAAGAGGCTTGCCAAGGCGGGACACGACGCCCATGGCACCGACCGCGAGGTCGACGTGACCGACGTCGACGCGATCGGCGGCGCTTTCGCAGCCTTCGCCCCCGACGCCATCGTACATCTGGCCGCCCTCAGCAGCGTCGCCCAATCGTGGCGAGAACCCGGCCTCACCTATCACATGAACTTCATCGGCACGCGCAGTCTGCTCCGCGCAGCCGAAGCCCGATGTCCCGCGGCCCGGGTGCTGCTGATCGGTTCCGCCGACCAGTATGCGCCGACCGCCGCGACCGCGGACCCGATCGACGAATCGACGCCGCTGCAGCCGCGCTCGCCCTATGCGCGAACCAAGGCCGCCGGCGAGATGCTCGGTCGCGCCGCCGCCCGGCGCGGCCTCGACGTCGTCTGCGCGCGCGCGTTCAATCACACCGGGGCCGGCCAGTCCGACGTGTTCGTCGTCTCGAACTTCGCGAGGCAGCTCGCCCGGATCGAGCTCGGCCTGCAGGAACCGATCATGCGCGTGGGCAACCTCGAGTCCGTGCGCGACTTCCTGCACGCGGACGACGTGATCGAGGCGTACCTGGCGCTGCTCGACCCCAAGGTCCCGCCCGCGCCCTACAACATCGCGAGCGGCCAATCGACGACGATCCAGGAGGTCCTCGACCAGCTGATCGCGATCGCCGGCGTCACGCCGCGAGTCGAGGCGGATCCCGAGCGCTGGCGCGAGACCGACTGGCTGGTCGGTGATGCCTCGCGACTCCGGGAGGCGACCGGGTGGCAGCCCTCGATCCCCCTCGAGCGGATCCTCGAAGAGACCTATCAGGACTGGCTGAAGCGGGAACGTGCGGCTTGATCCAGGATGATCAGGCGCCGCGAGCGAGGCACAGCCCGATCCATCGGCCCGTCGCATCATCGAGAGCGCGGCGGCCGACTTCCCGAAGCCCCTCCCTCGAGAATCGCGCCGCCACCTCGTCGACGTCTTCGTCGAGCAATCCCGCCAGCACGAGCCGGCCGTCCGGCGAAACGCGCGCGGCGATCTCGGAAGCGATCGGCAACATCTCCCGCTTCAGCAGGTTGGCCAGCACGAGCGCAAACGTCTCGCCCGGATCATGGATTTCGTCGATGCCGCCCGTGAAGAAGTGGACGTTCGCCTCGAGGCCGTTGGATCTCGCCGCCGCATGGGCCGCCTCGATCGCGACGGGGTCGAGGTCGAATCCGACGGCGCGCTCTGCGCCGAGGGCGACGGCCGCCAATGCCAGGACACCGCTCCCGGTCCCGACGTCCAGCACCCGCGCCGGACACTCGCTGCCCTGGCAGAGCTCGTCGATCCACTCGAGACAGAGCCGCGTCGAGGCATGGTCTCCCGTGCCGAAGGCCTGTCCCGGATCGATCACGATCTCGCGCTGCCTCGGCTCGAGTTCGAACTCGACGAACGGGGGCCGCACGACGAGCCGCGAAGAAATGCGCAGCGCGTCCAGCCCTTCCTTCCAGGCCTCGCTCCAGTCGACCTCCGGCAGGGCCTCGGCGGGTCCGATCCGCGTCTCGCCCTCGACCGACGCGGACAGCAGCCCACGAATCGAATCGATCCGGTCCGAGGGCGCGTAGATGCAGGCTCGAAAGCGCCCGCCCTCTTCCCGCTCCTCGGCGCCCTCGGCGCCCGCCTCGAAGGCCGAAGCCAGGAGGACCTCTCGCTCGAGCGCGTCGCTCGACTCGATCCAGAAACGCCGATACTCATCCGCCATGAAACGCCTCTTCGTGGCCGGCCTCGCCGGACTCGTCCTGTGCCTGAATGGCTGTTACTACAGCCACCTCGCGTCCGGTCAGCTGAAGCTGCTCTGGGGTCGACAGCCGATCGACGAGGCCGTCGTCGACGAAGCGCTCGCCGAGGAGACACGCGAACTGCTTCGCCTCGTCCCATCCGTCCGCGCCTTCGCGATCGGGTTGGGCCTGCGCGTGGACGGGCAGTATACGAGTTATGTCGATTGGCCCAGCGATCGCGTCGTAACGACGCTGGTGCGTACGCGTCCGGGATCGCTCGAGGCCGTGCCCTACTGGTTTCCGCTCATCGGCGAGCTGCCCTACAAGGGCTATTTCGACCGGGATCGGGCGCATGTCGAGGCCGAGCGCCTGCGTGACGAGGAGGGGTTCGACGTCTGCGTCAGCCCGATCACGGCGTACTCGACGCTGGGCTGGTTGGACGACCCAGTGACGACGCCGATGCTGGGACGGGGTGCGGCGAGTCTGGTCGAGACGCTGCTTCACGAGTTCGTCCATTCGACCGCGTTCCTGCCAGAGTCCGCCGACTTCAACGAGAGCGTCGCGCAGTTCATCGGGCAGCAGGCCTCCATCCTCTATTTCGAGCACCTCGCGGAAGACGCGCGCGGAACGCTCCCCGACGCCGAGCGCGTGCGCGCGGTGATCGAGGATCGCTGGGCGATCGACGCCGCCGTCTCCGCCTTCCGCGACCGGCTCCTCGCGATCCAGACGGAGGACGATCGCCTCCAGCTCCGCGCGCAAGCCGAGCGCGACACGCGCGAAGCGCTCGCATCGCTACCGCTCCAGGTCCTCTCGCCCGAACAGATCGCAGAGATGGTCCGGCTCTCCGACGCCTGCCTCGCGTTGAGCGGCACCTACGTCATCGACCTGCCGCGCCATGCCCATGTGCTCGCCGCCCTCGACGGAGACCTCGAAGCCATGATTCGGCGTCTGGTGCTCTGGGCGGACGAGGGGCGACCGAGCGAAGACTTCTATCTCGTGGACTGATCGAGCGCGGATCGATCGCGGGCGGACGATTCGCGGGCGAAGGACTCAACGCCCGGTCAATTCGACCACGCCCTCCTGCACGAGTCCGCGGAAGACCTCGAGGCAGGCCTCGGTATCGACCAGCGCATCGTGGGCGCCTTCGACTTCGCGACCGGTGTAATGCCGATAGGCCTCGGCGAGGGTCGGCCACTTGTAGCCGTACTTGCCCGGCAGCTTCAGCACGTCCGTCGAACTCTCCTTCGTGCAGACGAGCTGACGACCGTCGAGCCTGTGAGGCTTGTTGCCCAATCGGAATAGCGCCGTCTTCATGATCGAGACGTCGAAGTCGAGATTGTGCGCGACGATGACGTCGGCCTGAAGACAGGTCTGGTTGAAGAGCGAGCAGGCGACGGCGGGCACGATCCCGTACCGCGCACAGTCTTCTTCGCTGATGCCGTGTGCGTCGAACGCTGCCGGATCGATTCGCACGCCCTCCGCCAGCTGCACCATCATCGAATGTCGGGCGCGCGGCTTCCAGTCGACGGTGTCGACGAGCAGCATGCCGAGCTGGATCAGATCGGGCTGGCTGGGATCCTCGGGAGGCTTTCGGAACTGGACCATCCCGGTCGTCTCGGTGTCGAAGATGAGTGCCTTCAAGGTGCCTCCCGAGTCCGACGCGCGGCTCGTGTTCAACCCCGTGTTAGCACACAGCACGAGCGCGACGGTGGATCGCAACTCGAGTCTCGACGGTCGGAGGCGTCTGCTGGCCTCGACTTCAGGACGAAGGTTCCGAAACGCTGGCCAGCGCATCCTCGAGAGGATGTCTCCGCCAGCGCTCGACGACTGCGAGGAGCGCAGGCGCCACGAGGAGATCCGCCAGGAACGCGACGAGGGAAGCGAAGACGAGGAGCAGTCCGAAGATTCGCGTATTCGACATTTCCCCGAGACCGAAGACGGAGAAGCCCATCGCCAGGACGAGCGACGTGAAGAGCAGAGCCGAACCCGTCGTGCGCATCGTCTCCGAGACCGCATGCTCGAGATCGCGACTCTCCTCGAAATAGCCATGGAACTTGTGCATGAAGTGGATCGTGTCGTCGACGGAGATCCCGATCACCATGGCGCCGACCATCATCGTCGTCGAATCGATGGGCTTCCCGAGCCACCCCATCACGCCGAGCACGGAGACGACTGGGATCAGATTGGGGACCATGCTCACCAACCCGCGCCGAAAACTCCCGAGCAGGACCATCATCAAGGGCGTGATCACGATCAGCGCAAAGGCGTACGAGCGCAGCATGCTGCGGATCATCGAGTCGAAGATCTCGCCGAGAAGACTCATCAAACCCGTCAGCTGGAAGTCCGCGCGATCCCCGAGCCGCCGCTCGAGCATGCGATCGACCTTCTCCAGGAACGGCGGGAAGACGAGCCCGTCGGAGAAGGGCACCCGCACGTTCAGTCGCGCGATCCGGAACTCGGTATCGACGAGCTTCTCGGTGTCGTCGCTGCCGCTGTTCTCGAAGAGGAGCAGTTCCTGCGCCACGGCTTCGCGGGTCTCGGGGATACGGCGCATCTCCGGGCGATTCTCGTTCAGCGCTTGATGCGTCTCGCGCACGACGTCGAGGACCGACACCAGCTTTCGAACCTCGATCGGATCCGCTGCCAGGAACTCGATCTCCCGACCGACCCGGTCGATCTCGTGAAGGAGTTCCGGCTCGTAGAGTCCCCCCGCTTCGCCCGTGTCGATCACGACCTCGAGACTGACCGAGCCGCCGAGCCCCTCATCGATCTTCGAGAAATCCACGCGAACGCGATCCGCCTCCGGAAACCAAGCCAGGCTGTCGTGACTGAAGGTCGTCTGGAGCGCACCCAGCAAGGCGAGCAGCGTGAGCAGCGATGCGGGAACCAGCACGCGCACCGGATGCCGCACGGCGAAGAGCCCGGTCTTCACCAGGAAACCTTCGAAGGGAAACTGGCCGCGACCGATCCGGCCCAGCCTCGGCTTCGGAAGTGGGGAAACGGCGAGCAGCGCCGGCAGCAGGACCATCGTGTAGACGAAGGCGAGCGCGACACCGATCGGCGCGAGAATGCCCAGATGTGCGATCGAGGCCATTTCGGCCGCGGCGAATGAGGCCATGCCTCCCGCCGTCGTGACGGTCGTCATCAGGACCGCGAGGCCCGAATGTCCGATGGCATGCGCGATCGCGTCGATCTTCTCTTCGCCGTTCATGCGCAGGCGATACACGATGGCCAGGATATGCACTGCATCGCAGATCCCGACGGTCAGCAGGAAGACCGGCAGGATCTGGACGACCACGGAACCGGGAATCCCGATCAGACTCATGATGCCGATCGTCGCCGAGACCGAGAGCACGACGACCAGCACGGGCAGGACGACACCGCCGACGCGACGAAAGAGGAGCGCGAGCACGACGCACATCAGAACCAGCGTCGCCGGGATGAATATCGAGAAGTCCCGCGTCATGGCCCTGTTCATGCGATGCGTGAGGACCAGCGCACCGGCCATATGCAGCTCGAAGTCCGATGCCTCGAAGCGTTCGATCACGCCGAGCAACGCGTCGACCAGGGCGTCACCCTCGAGGTCCGTGATGAAGACCGGATCCTCGAGCTCATCGACGCCGCCATTCTCGAAGTCATCGTCGAAGCCAGCGAGCCCCATGTCCTCGGGCCCATTCGAGGAGTAGGTGTTCGGCGTGATCATGATCGCCGTCATGATGCCGTCCGCGGACACGAGCGAGTCCTGATACACGGGATTCGAGAGCACGAACTGCCGAACGCGTTCGAGATCCTCGGGCGTCTCGGGCCAGTCCTCGAGGAGCTCCTCGACGATCAGCTCGCCCTCTGCGCCGCGCGTGACGCGCGCGTTGATCAGGCTCTCGACTTCCTCGACGTAGGGAACCTCGGCTTCGATCGTTTCGTGGAGCTCGCGCAGCCGCGCGAGGAAGTCGATGTCGAAGAGGTCGGGCGCCGAGACCGCGAGGAGGATCTGGTCCTCGCGTCCGAACTGGCTACGAAAATCGTTGTAGACGACGACCGCCGGATCGTCCGGGAGCAGGAATGATTCCGTCGAGTTGTCGATCGTCAGGCCCGGCAGGTAGCTCAGCAGCCAGCCGGTCACGAGAGCGCTAATGGCGAGCGCGGACCAGCTGTGGCGGCAGATGAAATAGCCCCAGCGCGCGAAATGGACCTCGATTCGCACCTGCCATTTCTGGCCGGACCCACGTGTACCTACCATCTCGTCTCCCATCCCCAGCCATCGTCCGAACCGCGGCGACAATACAGTCCGGCGGCGATGATTCTCACCGCGAGCAACGATTCGTGGCGCAGCACGTCGTCTTCGAGAACGATCTCGCTCACAACGGACTTTTCCGGTATCGGGAGATGGGGTTTAATCGCATTCACCGTCGAGATGATTCCCTCGGAATGCGGAAGCGTTCCGAGGGGGAGCGTGTCGACCGATATGTTTCGACAGGCTTGATTCGCCGGGCTTGTCTCGCCAGGCATGGGGGGCCCTGATGACCGCACGCGTTCGCGCTCGACGACTCCGATTCTCGATCGGAGTCCTCATGTTCCTGCTGATGGGAGTGGCGACGCCGAGCGCCGCCGACGATCCGGTCGCTCGCGAGGTCATGCAGAAAGTCCAGGACCGTGACGACGGCGACGACCAGACCTCCAACCTCGAGATGGTGCTCATCGACAAGCGCGGCAAGAAGCGCATCCGCGAGCTCGTGTCCTCCGCCAAGGACAAGGACGAGGACACCTACACGATGATGTTCTTCATGAGCCCGGCCGACGTCGAGGACACGGGCTTCCTCACCTTCGACTACGACGACCCCGAGCGAGACGACGATCAGTGGCTCTATCTCCCGGCCCTCAAGAAGACGAAGCGGATTGCCGCGAGCAACAAGAGCGGAAGTTTCATGGGCTCCGACTTCTCGTACGCCGACATGACCGAACGACCGCTCGGGAAGTACGACATCACGCTGCTCCAGGAGAGTGAGATCGACGGGCACCCCGTGTGGGTGATCCAGATGGTCTCGAGCGACAAGGAGGAGATCGACGAGACGGGCTACACGAAGTCGATCCAGTTCGTCCGCAAGGACATCTACGTCCCCGTGCGCTCCAAGATCTGGGTCAAGAAGGGCAAGAAGAACAAGTACATGGAGGTCAAGGAACTCGAGCAGATCGACGGCATCTGGGTTTCGACGCACATCACCATGACGACGAAGAAGGGCAAGCAGACCCAGCACAAGACGATCCTCACGACGTCCAACGTGAAGTTCAATCAAGCCCTCGAGTTCGACTCGTTCTCGGTCCAAGGTCTCGAGGCCGGCCCCTAGCCCGTGCGCCGAAGCGTATCGCCGGGCAAGCTCGCGATCGTCGTCCTGACGAGCTTCTACGGCCTGCTCCCCGCATCGGGACAGGCCGCCGAAGCAGACCCGTCGACGACGGTCGCCGAGCGAAGCCAGCAAGAGAGCGAAGACCTCGACGACCTGATCGGGGGTTTCGAAGACGAAGACGAGGACCTGGGCGACGACCTCCTCGGCGGGTTCGAGGATGATCTGGGAGACCGGGCGGTCGACGCCGACGAGACGGAAACCGCGTCCTGGATGGCGGCCCTGCCCTTCGGCGACGTCCTCGAGGAGCGGGTCGACGTCAGCGGATCGCTCAGCATGGGCGCCGAGTACAGCTACCTCGACCACAGCGTGCCCCACGGCGACGACCCCACCGACTCGACACACTGGGGCGGCCTGACGCGCCTCGACCTCGATGGATTCCTGCAGCTCGACGTCGACCTTCCCCACGACTGGCGCGCGCGAGGCGAAGTGCTCGGCTGGTACGACTTCGCCTATCACATCAACGGGCGCGGCGGGTACGGGAACGCCGTGCTCGACGTCTACGAATGGCAGGTCGACACGGGCGAGGCGTACGTGAGCGGCCCCGTCCACCAGAACGTCAGTCTCACGGTCGGTCGAAAGGTCGTGAACTGGGGACGCTCGGACACCTTCCGCGTCGTCGACGTGGTGAATCCGCTCGACAACAAGGAACCGGGTCTCGTCGACATCGAAGACCTTCGACGGCCCCTCACGATGTTGAAACTCGATGCGACGAAGGGGCCATGGAGCGGACAGTTCCTTCTGATCCCCGAGTTTCGATATGACCGCAACCCGCCTCGCGGCAGCGATTTCTTCCCCGACGTTCCGCCTCCCCAGGCCGCGCTGTTCACGTCGCCGATCAGCGGACGCAGCGACTTCGCCGAGGTCCCCGCCATCGCTGCCAAGGCCGACGCGCGCTTCAGCGGCTGGGACCTCTCACTCTACGGAGGCTACGTGGACGAGTCGGGACGCGTCCTCGACCGGCGCGGACCGCCCAGCCCGACCGGCTATCGCCGGGAGGCAAATCGCATCGGCATGCTCGGCGCCGCCGGCAACGTGACGCGCGGAGCCTGGCTCGCGAAGATCGAAATGGCGTGGCTGAGCGACCTTCGCGTGCTTCGCGTGCGACCCGCGGATCCCGTTCCCCTGCCGTTCACGGTCGACAATGATCGGATCGACACGATGATCGGCATCGAATACTACGGCCGCGATGATCTCACGATCGCCGTCGAGGTCGTGAATCGACATCTGATCCAGGAGCGCGGCTCGGACGAGCGCCAAGTGGTCAATCGGAGTCGCTTCGAGTCGAGCATCCGGATCACGCGCCCCTTCTTCCGCGAACGCATGAACGTAACGGCCCTCGCGATCGGCTTCGGCGAACGACTGCAGAACGGCGGCTTGTTTCGCTTCTCGACGGATTGGGAACTGACCGATGCATGGAAGATGGAAGGCGGCATCCTGATCTTCATAGGAGGACCCGACGAGGGCATCGGCGCCTTCGACTCCAACGATCGCCTCTACGCCGAACTCAAGTACAGCTTCTAGCGCCAGGTGTTTCCGGCGAACTGCCGGCGGGCTGCCGGTGTCGCCCCTTCTATACATCTCGGAAGCCTGGTTCGTCGCGATCGCGGCCGTGTCGTCTCATGGCAAGCCTGCACGCAGCCGAAGCAGGCATGCAGGGAGCACGCCGCGCGATGGATTCTTCGAAGAGCCGAACCTGGACTGCCCGCGAGGCGGCAGACGCCGCGACCGGCATGATCGACGAGATCGAACGCGTGGTGCACGGCAAGTCGGAGATCGTTCGCAAGTCGGTCGTGTGCCTGTTGGCGCGGGGCCATCTCCTCCTCGAAGACGTTCCCGGTGTCGGCAAGACGACCCTCGCACAGGCGCTCGCCCGCTCGGTCGACGCCGACTTCCGTCGCATCCAGTTCACCAGCGACCTTCTGCCCGGCGACCTGACCGGCATCTCCGTTCCCGAACGCGTCGACGGTCATGGCGCGCCGCGTTTCCATTTCCAGCCGGGACCGCTCTTCGGCAATTTCGTGCTGGCCGACGAAGTGAATCGCGCGAGCCCGAAGACCCAGTCGGCGCTTCTCGAAGCGATGAGCGAGAACACGGTCTCGGTCGACGGCGTCAGCCACCCGCTACCCGACCCCTTCTTCGTCGTGGCGACACAGAACCCGCTCGAGCACTACGGCACGCATCCCCTCCCCGAGAGTCAGCTCGATCGTTTTCTGATGCGCCTCTCGATCGACTATCCGGATCGCGAGCACGAGATCCGCGTCCTCGCCGAAGACCCGAGCGTGCACACCCTGCCGCGGCTCGAGTCCCATCTCGGCCCCGAAGAACTGCGCGGCATGCAGTCCGCGGCACAGGATGTGAAGGTCGAAGAGTCCCTGCTCGCCTATCTGCTGAACATCGTCGAGGCGACACGACTACACGAAGGCCTCGCCCTGGGCGCTTCGACACGCGGCGCTCTTTGTCTGCGCCGCGCGGCGCAGGCCAGCGCTCTGATCGACGGCCGCGACTACTGCATTCCCGAAGACCTACGGGATCTCGCCGTCGACGTGCTCGCGCATCGCGTCGCCGTGCATGCTCGCGGCGGCCTCCAGCCCGAAGCCGAGGAGTCCCGATGGATCGTCCGCGAGATCGTCGACCGGGTCGCCGTCCCGCTATAGCCCCGCGTCCGCTCGTCCGGCGGCGTCGGAGGATGCGTCCCCCCCGCGTCCTCCGAGCGACGCGCGCGGGCTGGTGCTTCGTCGCGATCATCTTCGGTGTCGGCTTCGCAGCGCTGAACACCGGGAACAATCTTCTCTACCTCGTTCTCTCGCTGATGCTCGCCTTCCTGGTGCTCTCAGGCCTGCTCTCGGAAACGTCGCTACGCGGCATCCGGGTCGAGCGCATCCTGCCGCGAGAACTCTTCGCACGAACAGCGAATCGAGTCGTGCTTCGCGTGCATAACGATCAGCGCCGGAATGCCGCCTTCGCCGTCACCCTCGAAGACCAGCTGGAGGACGATGAAGGCCGGAAACCCACCGGCCGAACTTTCGCGCTCCGCGTCTGCGCCGGATCGTCGGCGGAACTGAGCTACGTCTTCGAGCCCGAGCGTCGCGGAGATCTCCACTTCTCGGGGCTACGCGTCTCGACGCGCTTCCCCTTCGGACTCTTCGTGAAGTCGCGCGAGATCGATCTCCCCGAGACCGCCCTCGTCTACCCGATGGTGCAGCGCCTCGCGATCGATCCCCGACTCGGTTCCTCGAAACGCGAGCCGGACGACGCCGCCGGACTCTCGAACGCCGGCGACGAGATCGCCGGACTTCGGGAGATCGTTCCGGGCGACTCGGTCTCGCGCGTGCACTGGCGCTCCAGCCTGCGCGCCGGACGCCTGCTCGTCGGGGAACGGGACGGCGTCGCCGCCTCCGAGTTCGAGGTTCTCCTTCGCCTTCCCGCCGAAGCGGCTTCGGGAGTCATCGAAGAACGTGTCTCGCGAGCGGCCTCCGAGGTCGTAACCCATCTCGAGACCGGTTCCCTCGTCGGACTGCGCTCGCAAGCGACGCTCTTCCGGCCCGCCAGCGGTGCCGCCCATCGATCGGAGCTGCTGACCTTCCTCGCGCGGGTGAACGCCGCGCCGTCCGCGCCGACTGATGGCTCCGTCGACGCTTCCCTGGGAACGCTCGTTTCGACGCCGGTCGAAGACACCGGCGACGCACGCTCGGCCGAACACGAGCGTGCCTCATGAGTCGCAGCGAGTTTCGCGCCACCGTCGACGGCCCGCGCCCGGGCGCCGCCTGGGTGATGTCGATCGTCGCGAGCGCCACGCTCTGGGCGACGGAGCAGCTGCCCCTCTGGATCATCGCGATCCAGTGTCTCGCCTTCGCCGCGAGCTATGCCACGCGAGCGAATCCGCCAAGCTTTCGAAAGAGCGCGATCTGGTTGAACGTGTTCATGGCCGGCATCACGACGGTCACGATCCGCTCCGCCCTCGACGGGAACCCGGCGACGATCTCGCTCGCCTACTTCACGTCTCTGGCTCAGGGGCTGCAGTTGCTCGACGCGCGGCCTCGCAAGTCGGAATTCGTACTCGTCGCCCTCGCGCTCTTCCAGGTCATCCTGGCCTCGAACCTCACTGACAGCATCCTGTTCCCGCCGCTGGTCCTCGTCTTCCTGACCGCCGTGACCTGGACGCTGCTCGTGCACACGATCTCGATGGAAGCCGCCGAAGCGGGCGATCCCGCAGCGGCGCCGCGTGCCATCGCCACAGACCTGCGCCGGATGACGTTCAAGGCCACGAGCGCCTGCCTCGTCCTGGCCATCGCGCTCTTCGTGCTCTTTCCACGTCTCAAGACGAACATGTTGCGCGGCAGCGCCGGACCGGGTTTCGCGCTCTCCGGATTCTCCGACCGCGTTTCACTCGGCGACGTCGGGAAGATCCGCAAGGATCATTCGGTCGTCCTGCGCGTCGAGACGCTGGAAGGCGAACTACCCGATCCCGCGGACGCGTACTGGCGGGGTCTGGCCTTCGACGCCTTCGACGGACGCAGCTGGTCGATCTCGCGCTCGGAACGAAATGCGGCGCGGCGCGCGCTGAGCGGCGTCGGTCGCTTCGGGATCGAACTGAGACCCCGCCGTGAAGAGGCCCTCATCGCCCAGCGCATCATCCGCGAACCCGTCGAAGCCGGCGTGCTATTCGTGCCGGGCAGCGCCCAGCGTATCGAGGGCTCCTTCCAGCGCCTCGAACGCGACCGCAACGGCGGGCTCTACCTGCCCGGCCGCGGTCGCGATCGCATCCGCTACACGATCTGGGCGAGCGCCGAGATTCCGGACGCGGAGACCCTTCGTGGCGACCGAGCCATGGCGCCCTTCGAGCCGCGGCCCGGCGGTGAACGACCCGCGGAACGCTACCTCGAGCTCGGACCGCTCGACCCTCGCGTGCGCGAGATGGCGCGCAGCATCGTCGAGGGCGCGCCGAGCGATTACGATCGTGCGCTGCGCATCCAACAGACCCTGCGCCGACAAGGGCGCTACACCGATTCGCCCGCGGCGCTCGGCGACGCGGCGACGTCTCCGATCGAGGCCTTCCTGCTCGGCGAGCTCGAGGGCCACTGTGAATACTTCGCGAGCGCGATGGTCACGCTCGCGCGGGAGGCCGGCCTGCCGAGTCGACTGGTGAACGGCTTCGCGGGCGGCCTCGCCAACGAACTCGGCGGCTTCGTCGAAGTCACCCAGGCCGATGCCCACGCCTGGGTCGAGATCCATTTCGAGAACGCGGGCTGGGTTCGCTTCGACCCCACGCCCCCGGATCTGCGTCTACGCCAGAGCGGCGACATTTCTCTCTGGGCCCAACTCGGCCAGATCGGAAGCGCCGTCGAACTCTGGTGGTTCCAGAGGGTCGTCGACTTCGACAGCGTCGATCAGATCGGCGCTCTGCGCCGTCTATGGACGGGCTGGACGAGAGACCGTGACGATCGCGCCGATCCGACCGCACCAAAGATCGAGAAAGACGAGGGAAGCTGGGCGGATCGACTTCGCGAGTGGGACACGCTGCTGCCCGTCGCGGGCGGAATCGTCGTCATCGGCGGACTCCTGCTCTGGCGTCGGCGTGGGGACGAATTCGATTCGACTCTGCCACGCGCCTATCGGCGCGCGCTCGAACTACTCGCGCGCCGAGGACTTCGCCGATCGGAGACGACTTCGGCCCGCGACTTCGCGCGCGACGTGGCGAGTCGGCTACCCGAAGCGGGCGGCATCGCTTTCGACGAGATCACCGACCGCTACCTCGTCGAGCGATTCGGAACCGACGCGTCCACGAGCCGAGAAGCCCCGGATCTCGAAGCTCAGCTCGCGCTCCTAGAGGACGCCGTAGATCGGATGGGTCTGCGGGATGAGGCGCACGTCGGATAGACGCCGCTCCGCGCGCTCGACCCATTCGAGCAGACGCTTCGGATCGGGCATCGCCTTCACGCCGCCCGTCGGTGTGACCGGCTGGAGCACGAGTGGGATGTCGGCGGAGACCGAGACGATTCGGTCGATCATCGCGTCGAGTTCCTCGTCCCGGCTAGACGGCGTCAAGACGACCTTCACGTACACACCGCGAGCACGGGTCGCAACGCGCAGGAATTCGACATGGGCATCATGGAAGTCGTGACCCGGTAGAGGCGCCGCCCCGGGACCCCAGCGCACATCGCTCGCCAACTTCCAGTCCATCGATACGAGATCGATCCGCTCGACGATCCTCGACAAGGCGGCGGCATGCAGGCCGTGCGTCTCGAGATAGGTCCGCCGGCCGCGTTCGGAAAGACGATCGACGACCGCCCCCAGCGCGACGGGCTGAAGCAGGGGCTCGCCCCCGGTCAGACTGATCCAGGTCGAAGGGCGGGGGGCGAGTGCCTCGGCGATGTCGGCGATCGCATCGGCCGAAACGGGATTCGGCCGCTCCTCGAACGCGCCGGTCCCGGCCGAGGTCTCGACGCGACACGTCTCGCTCGTCCGCCAGGTCCCCGGCGAATCACACCAGACGCAGCGCAGGTCGCAGCCGCCGTAGCGCACGAAGACCGTAGAGCGGCCGACCTCCGGCCCCTCGCCCTGGGTCGAGACGAAGATCTCGACGAGCGAGGAGTCGGTCGAGGCCGTCGGCACGTCGCCTCCGCCTTTGCTCAACGCTCGAGCAGAGATCGCCCCATCGCGATCTCGCCGATGATCTCTTCTATACGCTCCGGAAACCGATCGAGGTCACGCACGTGGAAGCGCGCAACATGATCCGAATCGGGACGGGAATCGACCCACTCGAGCTTGTTCGAGAGATGCTCGGCCACCGCCAGGAAATCGAGCGTCCGCTTGCCGCTGATCTCGTCTCCGCCGAGCGTGAAGCTCCCCTCGTCCGCTCGGTGTGCGAGCGAGAGGGTCGCCGAATAGCGCTCGCGCGCGATCCGCGCGCATAGATGCGCGTCCAGTGCCGGGTCGACGTCGAGCACGACCATCACGTGTCCACCGAAGTGCACCAGCCGAAAATCGTTCTCGGCCACCCACGCGACCTCCGGCGGCGGCGCCGGTAGATCGACCAGCGCCGCTTCCTTGGCGAGATCGCTCGGCCTTCCCGCCAGCAGCGGTGCTATGTCGCTTCGAATGTCTCCGGTCTTCGCCGCGATCTCGGAAGCCCGCCAGCGCCAGAGCCTGCCCCAGCGCTCGAAGTCGTGCTGGGTGAAGCGACCGGTCGCGAGATCGACCAGCTTGTCCGAAAATCGGCTGCGCCTCGAGCAGGTCTCGAGCACCAGCGGCAGCGTGCTGTCCACGCCTTCTCCGCCGTGCACCGCGTCCCCTCCAAGGGATTCCCGGAGCGCCATCAGATCCTCGGGCGGCCAGGCCTGTCGATCGAACCACGTGAGACGTCCGCGATAGAGCGCAGAAGCCTGCACCACATCACGTGCCGGCGAGGGCGTGAAGCCGACCAGGAAGATCGGCGTGTCGTCGCGAAGGTCCGTCGCGATGCTGCGGAAGAATGTCATCAGTTCTTCCTGGGGATAGATCCACATGCCCTCGAGCTGGCGGATGTCCCGGGCGAGCAGGATTGCCGAGAAGAGCGAATCCCGATCGGCATGCACGAGGATCGCCGCGCGCCCACGTGCCGCGCGTCGATTGGCATCATCGTCGTCGTCGCTCTTCGAACGCCGCCGCGAATCACGCGCCCGCCGCCTGGCGGACTGCTGCTCGTCCTCGTCGATCTCCTCGTCGTCCTCGAACGATTCCTCGGTCGCATCCGACGATTCGAAATCAGGCTCCTCGTCCGTCAATCGGGCGAGGATTTCCGAGAGATCGTCGGCATCGACGAGATCCTCTTCGGCCACTGCGTCGACATCGGGTTCCGCCGCCGACGAGCCCGTCGCTTCCGAATCGGCCCTTTCGGCTCTATCGGTTTTGTCGCCGGAGTCGGCGCGAGCACCACCTCGCTTCCGCGAATCGCCGCGCCCGCCGCGGCGCCCGCGTCGGGAAGATCGTCGTCGCGAACCGGAACCCTCCGAATCCGCGTCGTCCGCAGCGCTCCCCTCATCGACAGCGGTGCTGCGGCCGCTGCCCGAGGGTTCTGGTGCGTCGTCGAGATCCATCAGCGAGACCTCTTCGAAGCGCGGGCGGCGCGGTCCGCCACCCTCGGAGCTACGCCCCGCTTCGCTCTCTCGCCCGGCGCGCTCGGTTCCTTCCGCGGCCGGTCCGTCTGGACCGCTCTCGCGTCCGCGACGCGGTCGGCGCCGCCGGCGGCTCCGGGAGCGACCGCTCTCGTCGCGATCTTCGCTTTCGGAGGCGTCCGCGTCGGCCGCCGATCCGTCGGAGTTCGCGTCCGAACGGGACCTGGTGCGCGAGGGTCGTCGGCCGGAGCCCTCGTCTTCGCCTTCGACGTCCGCTGCCGGACCGGAGGGCGGAGTCTGCTCTGAGGAAGCCTCATCGCCACCGCGCGAACGTCCACGCCCGCCACGCCGCCTGCCGCGCTTGGGTCCACGCGACTGGGCACCCTCGCCCGCACCGCTCGACACGAGATCGACCGAGGCGCCCGCGTTCGCCGCCACCTGTCGGAACTCGTAGGCCAGCGTCATCGCCGCCAAGGCCCGCTCGAGTCCGTCGGCGAATCGCTCGGCCACGAAGAGCAGGCGCGGAGAGCCGAGACGCAGCGGCGGTGCCACATCGGCGAAGAGGACCGGCAGAAGGGAGCCCAGCGGCCCCATCGACTCGAGGACCGCTCCGAGCGCACGCCAATCCAGCTCCTGTCGAACCGCGACGACGACGGGATCGCCCTCTGCATTCACGCCGACCGCGTCGACCACGTCGACGTCGGAACCGGGCACCGGCCAAGGGCGAAGCCCGCGCAGTTCGGTTCCGGATGCGAGCGACGCGATCACGCGACCACGCAGACCGTCCTCGCCCTCGCGAACCTTGCGATCGTTCAAGCGGCGGCGCAGCTGGCCTTCGAGGCCATCGAGCGCACTCGCGAGATCGGCGCCGGCAAGCGGCGTCGTCGAACGTCCACCGATCTGCGTTTCGAGCACCGCGCCATCACCTTCCAGTCGGATCTCGGCGACGCGTCGAGCCAGGACCACCAGTTCGAGACGGTCGGTCCCGACGCGAACCGCGCCTCCGTGCTTGGCGGCCAGCCCCTCGAGTCCGAGCGCAGCACGGCTGAAGGCAGCCCGGGCATCGACCGAGGCCATTCGGGAGGCGAGCTGATTCGCGCCCACGGCGAGAATCGGGCTATGGGAATCCGCTTCGATCGAGACGCGTCCGCTGGCCAGGGTCGTCGCGGCGACGGGTTCGACCGTGTAGCTCGTCTGCCCGAGCAGTCCGAGCAGGCGCCGCGCGCCGGCAGGCCACTCCGGGGCGATGATCATCAGCAGTCCGTCGAAAGGGGACCCGTCGACGCCGAGCTGGGCCGCGCTGACCCCGCCGAGGATCGCGTCGGTCGCCGAACGCGGCGAGAACGAGACGATCACGCGCGTGCCGTCCGCGCGCTCTCCACGCCCGATCGCCGCGACGCTCTGGGGAACGTCCGGATCGCTCCAGGGCTCCAGGGACTGCACCGCGGCGAGTCCCGCCTCGACGATCTTCGGGAACCATTCAGCGGCATCGATCGCGCTCTGTTGGCCCTCGCCCGTGGCGCGCTTGCGCCGCGAAAATCTCTTCATCATTCCTTTGTCTCTCCCGACCGCATCCCTCGGCTCGCGTTGTCGCTGTCGCCGGGGATCGATCTGATCTGTTTCAGCTGGAACGCGGGCGCCTATTCGGGGCCGACGTCCACCACCGCGAGTGCCAATGCGCCGCTCTCGACGAGCATCGACGTCGCGTCCTGTACGACGCGCTGCAGATCGCCGAAGAGGCGATCGTGACTCAGGATGGCCGACAGCTGATCCTGTTGACTTGCAAACTCGAGCACGACGCCGCCGAACAGCTTGCGGTCGGTGCGTACGTGCTTCACGACTCGGTTCCATCGATCGACTGGAATCTCCAGTCGAAAATCCTTGAAGTCCCGCCACTCCTCGGGCAGTTCCTCGCGCTCGAGGGCAATGACGATCTCGGGCGCGGTCTTGCCGCGCGTGATGCGCCAATGTCGATTCTGCGAGAGCAGCACTTCTTCGTCTCCTCGCTTCGTCTCAGCTCGAGGCGTCTTCTTCGACGACGCGCAGTTCCGTCAGGAAGGGTCCGAAGAGCCCCTCGACACGCGCTCGACTCATCCGCCTCATCGCCTCTTCGTCACGGGCCAGGGAGTCGGCGACCCCCAACAGCACCCGCGCCCCCGCCTCGTCGTCGGATCGCCAGCGCACCCACGCCATCTCATCGAGATGACGCGCGAGCAATCCGGCATCCGTCTCCTTGGCGAGCGCTTCGCTCGCTTCCCCGATCCAGGACTCGATCGCGCTCGCCCGTGCGTCGCCCTCGAGTCCTTCGACCGCCTCGCGGCCCTTCGCCATCCAGTCGCCGACCCACGTGGTCTTCGGCGGCCAGGGACCCAGGCGACCCTCCCTGACATCGGTCAGGAGCGGCTCCAGATCGGCTGCGCCGTCCGGTCCCAGCGCGCCTCGCGCGAGGTCACCGGGCGTCTCTTGTGCTTCCAGATCGTCGGAGAAGAGCCGACCCCTCCATTCGACGAAGGCCGTCGGCAGGGGCCGATCCATCGGCTGCGCGAGGCTCGCGCGTCGCACGAGCGCGCGCAATG
>Ga0315338_1001296_pt1 | contig 33211 bp, 31 predicted proteins | sample ASW8metaG_FD_204518 | JGI IMG/M metagenome (GOLD analysis project Ga0315338, IMG submission 204518) | Ammonia-oxidizing marine archaeal communities from Monterey Bay, California, United States - ASW #8 | ecosystem: Environmental > Aquatic > Marine > Coastal | place: USA: California | collected... | reverse complement strand
CACGACGTAAAATTCAGGCACTGCCTGACGGACCCCCTCTTGATATCACTGAAGATGTGGCAATTAAATCGCTGGATAACGCGCTGATGGATAGCGTAAACATGCATCAACGTTCTGATGTGCCTTTCGGAATGTTTCTTTCAGGTGGGATTGACTCCTCGGCCCTGCTTGCCTGCATGGCACGCTTTAATGAGCGCCCAGTAATCGCATTAACTGCCGGATTTCCTGGTACAGCAGTTAACGATGAACGCGCACACGCCAAGCAGGTTGCACAAGCAGTCGGTGCTGAACACATTGAGATTGCTATTACCGCCACTGATTTTTGGGAAACCCTACCTGCTATAACTGCTGCAATGGATGATCCGGTTGCCGACTATGCAATCGTTCCAACCTATCTTCTGGCATCCGAAGCAGCGAAAGGACTCAAAGTTGTTCTTTCTGGCGAAGGTGGTGACGAATTATTTGCCGGTTATGGCCGGTACCGTCGGGCACTTCGCCCAAGACTTTTGGGTGGGCGCCAAATGTATTCCCATGGGGCTTTGGATGGCCTTGGCGTACTCAGAGTGGAATCAAGGGAGTGGCGTTATGGAATTGAGGAAGCTGAAAAGGCAGCGCATGGCCGTAATTGGTCATCGCTGCAGGCGGCACAAGCAACGGATGTCATTGATTGGTTGCCTCATGATCTCCTTTTAAAACTTGATCGATGCCTCATGGCACATGGTGTGGAGGGGCGTACGCCCTTTCTTGATCCAATCGTCACCGATTTAGCTTTTCGCCTTCCTGATCACCACAAGGTCAGGAACGGGGTAGGTAAATATATCCTTAGACGATGGTTGGAGGAGGCCCTACCTGAAGCATGTGCCTTTTCCAAAAAGCGAGGTTTCACTGTTCCTGTTGGTGCCTGGATTGCCTCGCGCGCAGATGAGCTTGGGCCGTTAGTCGCAAATAGTGCTGGAATATCTGAAATTTGTCATCCAAATGAAGTTATCCGCCTATTTGGTGCAATCGGCCAAGGCAATACTAAACGAAACAGCCGTGCATGCTGGAATCTGCTTTTTTTTGCACTTTGGCATCGAGTCCATATTGAACGTGTAATGCCCTCTGGTGATGCTGCCGCGGTTCTCGCGAGAAAGCAATGAACGAAAATTTCGATCTTCTCATCCGGGGTGGTAGCTGCGTTCTTTCTGGCAGTATTGTTAAAACAAATATTGGTGTTCGTGGAGGTAAAATTATTGAACTAGGTACTCTGGCAAGTGCGCGAGCAGCCAAGATATACAACGCGAATGGGCTGCACATTCTGCCTGGCGTCATCGATACTCATGTTCATTTTCGCGAACCAGGGTTTGAGTATAAAGAAAATATGAAAACAGGAAGCGCCTCAGCAGTACTAGGGGGTGTCACTTCCGTTTTTGAAATGCCAAACAATAACCCGCCAACAACATCCCGTGCTACACTGAAAGAAAAATTAGATCGCGCTGACACGAGCATGCATTGTGATTACGCATTCTATATTGGTGCGACGAGTGACAACATTGATGAACTTGCGGAGTTGGAATGTCTTGCCGGCGTTGCTGGGGTAAAGCTTTTTATGGGCTCATCAACAGGCAATTTATTGCTTGCTAGGGACGATGAAATTCTTGCAGCGCTTCGTTCCGGTCGACGCCGGATCAGCATTCACGCCGAAGACGAGACGCGGCTTCGAGAACGTTTCAGTCTAGCCATGCCAGGGGATCCTGGAACGCATCCAATATGGCGTGATAAGGAAACTGCTCGGCTTGCGACTGAACGGCTGTTACGTCTAGCACGAATAGCCCAAAGGCGTGTTCACCTTCTTCATGTTACCACTTTGCAGGAATTGCCTTTGCTTGCGGCTGCACGGGATATTGCAACTGTTGAAACAACTGTTCAACACCTGACTCTTGTCGCGCCCAATTGTTATGAAGAATTGGGTGCGCGGGCACAGATGAATCCACCCTTACGAAAGCCATGTCATCAAAAGGCCCTTTGGAGGGCTATAGATGAAGGTGGTATTGATGTCGTTGGTTCTGACCATGCTCCGCATACTTTGGCGGAGAAGAGCGGTATCTATCCGCAGACCCCCTCAGGGCTGCCTGGGGTCCAGACATTGCTTACTATCATGCTTGATCATGTGAATGCAGGCAGGCTCAGCCTTGAACGCCTTGTACAATTAACAAGTGAGGGCCCGGCCCGGGTATTTGGAATTTCAAATAAAGGATTAATCGCTGAAGGATATGACGCAGACTTTACGATTGTCGATCTAAAGGCAAAGCGAAAAATTACAGACACTTGGATTAAGTCACGTTGTGGCTGGACACCTTATGCCGGTGTTCAAACTACCGGTTGGCCTATTGCAACGATTTTGCGTGGTAAAATTGTCATGCGCGACGGAGACGTTGCGGCGACGACAACTGGAATGCCAATAAGCTTCACTGAGGCGCAGTGTGCGAAAGAATCTTAACTACCTAAGCCTGTATAATGGGGCGATCCTCGCAGACTTTATTCCACGGCTTTATGCATGGTCAAACTTGACCGCTCAAAGAAGTTCTATAGGAAATACTATGAAATTTTCAGATTGCTCGTAGCTGGGTGGAAGAAATAGTCCCGGTCGGCTAGGTGGGTGCGGTGTAGTAAAATGGCGCTTAGGGCAGTTGTTCCATGATGGATGGTTATATTTTCCAAATTTTTATTGGCGCTGTAATCGGGGTTCTAGTGGCAGCCCCAATAGGCCCTGTGAACTTAATCTGCATCCACCGGACACTCGCCTATGGCTCACTAAACGGTTTTTTTTCAGGCCTTGGCGGGGCAGTTGGTGATGGGGTATTTGCAGCAATCAGCGCCTTCGGTCTGACCGCTGTTGCGCGTCTAATTGAGGGCTATTCGATGCCGCTTAAATTGGTAGGCGGACTAATTTTAATCGGCTACGGCATCTATAATTTTCGAGCGCAAGTCACTGATCCAAGGGAAGGGTGCCCGGTGGAAACCAAGGCTGCTGGAGACTCGACACTTGGTGCAGCGATTGCCGGAACATTTGCCTTAACAATTACTAACCCTGCCACGCTTATCGGATTTACTGCTCTGTTTGCGGCGTTCGGGTCGATATATGGCGAGGATGCGAGCTTTGGAGCAGCGGCTGCAGTTGTTTTAGGAGTGTTTGCAGGATCTGCAATTTGGTGGTTTTCAATTACAACTTTAACAGGCACGTTTCACCGTCATATTGATGCAAATGCAATGCGTCGCATCAACCATATCTCAGGGATAATAGTCATGATATTTGGCGTCATCGTTCTTGCAGATTTGTTTTTTAGAATTTTTTAGAATCTGGGTGTATGTTCGCTGTTACACACTTACACGGTTTATTATTGCCTAATTAGGTTCCAGTTTAGGCTTCAGAAAGTTTTTGCTAGCCTCAATAATTCGGCGGGTCTCTGACCACATTGGCAAGCGACCCAACTTCTCTCGCGATATCCATTTTAGTTCTTGAACATCGTCACCAGGCTTTTCGCAAGTGGAAACTGCCAGGGCAGCATAATCTAGGAGTACATGGTGGTAGACCATTTTCCCTTCATCGTCAGAGATGAAGGAATCTACAATATCGATCAGTCCTACCAATTCTATTTTGAGTCCAGTTTCCTCGGTGACCTCTCGCTTCAGTGCCATTTGCACTCTTTCGCCCAACTCAACCTTGCCACCGGGAATACTCCACTCACCCTTACGCGGAGGTCTACCACGGCGAACTAGTAGAATTTCGCCGGCATTGTTTTCTATGACGGCGCCTACAGCGATTATCGGATGGGTACAAATATGGGTTGTCTTTGGCATTTAAAGTGTTTTTAAACTGATAACGTTCGCAACACTCGTAATTTTATGCCAAAAAATAGCAAGAAACGTTTTTTAGTGAGGATATAAGGTCATGCGGTCCAGGTTCTTTGTTGCTGCGATAGTTTGTTTGGGGGCGGGGGTGCTTACGGCGTGCGGTCAGCAGCAAGAACAGGTTGAAGAGGAGCCACAATCCTTACCGGCTACTGTCTATGATCTCTCTCTAGATTCCAATGCGCAGTTTCTTGCTGAGAATGCCGGAAAAGAGGGCGTTATTGTCCGACCCAGCGGACTCCAATATCGAGTTATTGCGGCTGGCACTGGTGATCTTCTGAGCTCTCCTTCAGATATGGCGACTGTAAGCTATAGCGGTAGACTCATTGATGGCACGGTGTTTGACGAGACTGATCCAGGTGAAACGATTACATTCCCTGCAGATGGCCTAATTGCCGGGTGGGTAGAGGCCCTGTCGCTTATGAGGGTAGGCGATCACTGGGAGCTCGTGATCCCATCTGAGCTTGGTTATGGTGCGTTTGGGGTTGGCGGCTTTATTCCCCCGAATCAAACGCTGGTATTTGAAATGGAGCTCTTTGAAGTAGGGCCTCCTGATCCTGCTTCTCGACGCTGAACTAGTGGCCTTGCCCGATTGTGTTGATGATTAACTTGCTGGCAAGACTTTACCTGGATTGAGGATGTTATTGGGGTCCAGGGTAGATTTCAGAGTTTTCATTAGATCAATTTCAGCGGCACTCTTATAGCGCCCGATTGCCTCGTTTTTCGCGAGCCCTAATCCATGTTCAGCTGATATTGATCCGCCCAGTCGGTAGACCTCTTCGTAGATGGCATTCTCTATTTCTTGCCTTTTAGAAAGAAGTTTCTGGTCTTGGCCCTTGGCTGCACAAACCGCCAGATGAATATTACCGTCGCCAACATGTCCAAATGACATGGGGGTAGCTCCAGGAAAGACGCTTTCAATCGCGCTGTAGCTATTGGCAATCAAAGCAGAAATTTTTGTGGGGTCCACAGAGATATCATTGGCGATCGAAGCGCCCTCCAGACGCCTGGCCTCTGAAATGCTGTCACGAAGGCGCCACAGGGCTTGGCGATCGCGTTCACCCTTAGCAAAAACGGCATCGACCACGTGACCAACTTTAATTGCCTGCTCCATCTCACTTTCTGCTGTTTCAGTAGCGTCAAAAGCGGAGGAGCTGGATATTTCCACCAGCACAGCCCACTCACTTGTGCTGGTCAGTGGGGCACTTGTCTGGGGAATGTGTTTTAAGACCAAATCAAGGCCATAACGGGGAATAAGCTCAAAAGCGGTAACTAAATTTCCAGTCGAATTCTGAAGTTTGTTGAGCAAGGGTACCGCTGCTTCGATGCCTGAAAGTGAAGCAAAAACAGTTATATAATGAGAAACCTTAGGGAAAAGCTTTAGCAAGGAAGCAGTGATAATGCCAAGAGTGCCCTCCGCCCCGATAAAGAGCTGTTTCAGATCGTTCCCGGTGTTGTCTTTTCGTAATCCACGCATCAAGTCGAGAATTTGTCCATCCGCCAGCACCACTTCCAAGCCTAAAACTAGATCACGTGTCATGCCGTAGTGGAGTACATTAATGCCACCGGCATTGGTTGAGACATTTCCTCCGATTGTGCAGGTCCCTTCAGCTGCAAGGCTTAATGGAAATAAGCGTTCAGCAGTTTCAGCCGCAAGCTGGACGTTACGAAGAATAACACCAGCCTCCACTTCCATGGTATTTTTAGAAGGCGAAACAGCTCGAATTTTATTCATACGCTGAAGCGATAGAAGAATTTCACCTTGGGTAGGAATCTGGCCGCCAACGAGCCCTGTGTTACCCCCTTGTGGAACGACTGGCGTTTTCGTTTCAGAACAAATTGCCAGAATGCGAGAGACTTCATCTGTATTAGCTGGCTTCACCAGTAAAGGCGTCTTTCCATGCCACCTATTTCGCCATTCAGAAAGATGTGGTGCAATTTCGTTTGGATTATCAGTTGCACCTGATGGCCCTAAGACCTCGCGGATTCTTTTCAAGACCACATTTGATATGATTTGTGTCATGGGCCTATCAATCCCGAGGGGCTGCAGCGCGAGCAAGCCGGTCATTAATTGCTTCGCCCAGGTTGTTTAAGGGAATTGGCATGACGGCAATCCGTCGTGCGGGGAGGTGGTCTAAAATCCTGAGCATTGAAAACAGGTTGGCAGCTGCCTCTTTGAGATCCTCGCTGGGGCTTAAATTGCAACATGTATAGTTGCCTGGTGGCAGGACAGAACCAAAGGCCAGTAGCACTTCGTGCTCGTGTACCGTCGTTGCGTTTAAGCGGATAGCTGCTTTTGGTGCGTAATGGCTTGTCATCATCCCTGGAGCCAGCAATTTTTTAGCTTGAGGCTCCATCAGCCTCCCCGTTATCTGCTCTATAGCGTCTGTTGTTATTGCCCCTTTGCGTAAAAGGAGGGGTTTGTCACCGTCAAACCCAATTATTGTCGATTCCAGGCCAATTTGGCATGGGCCTCCATCAATTATCATCGAGACACATCCCTCGAGTTCAGTATGGGCGTGTTGTGCTGTAGTCGGACTAACGTATCCCGAACGATTTGCGCTGGGAGCAGCAATCGGAACCCCAGCGGCCTCCAGTAGGCCTTTGGCTACCGGGTGGGCCGGCACACGCACCGCGACTGTATCCAGCCCAGCGCTCACGAGAAGAGCGAGTGAGCAAGGCTCCTTACGTGGCAACACAAGAGTTAGTGCACCTGGCCAGAATGTCCTCGCAAGCTTGGCAGCCTGATCATTGAAATTTACTAATTTTTCTGCTGCTTCAAGGTTAGTTATATGAACGATAAGAGGGTTGATTCTTGGTCGCTTTTTGGCAGCAAATATATCGCTGACGGCCCGTTCGTCATACGCGTTTGCGCCAAGCCCGTAGACAGTCTCTGTTGGAAAGGCGACGAGTTGGCCAGTGCGTATCAACGCTCCAGCCTCGATTATTGATGATTCTTGTTGCGCTGCCAGGCGGGTTATCACTGGAATTTTAGAAAAAGTCATATCTCAGTCTATCGGACCACATAGTCTAGCACATGAAAAAGTTCTTTTGTGATCAAGGACTTTTAGACCAATTCTGATATTTGGATTGACTTTATCTTGGGCTGCAGGACTTGCGGTATACCGAAAAAAAGTCTCTCTTGGCGTCCTAAAATTTAATTAGACTTAATTCCATCAAATACATCACCTGGGGGTAAACTATGGGAATCATTTGGAACGAAGACCTTGGAAAACTAATTCTCCGATTTAACCTCGGTTTTCTAATGCTTTTTCACGGCGGCGAGACCGTAATGGGCACTAACAACATTCTTGCGAACACAGATCCGGTACCGGATTTCATCATTTGGCCCCTGGCATTCTTTTCAGAAATTGTTGCTTCACTCCTTATCATGGCCGGCGCTTGGACGCGCATCGGTGGCTTTTTTATTGCCGGCTTCATGTTTTGGGCAATTATGCTGCGGCACACATTTGGCGATCGTAACCACTGGTTTGATACGACGAGGCCAATGATTGAAGGCTTTGCCCGCCATGGTATGGAATCGCAATTGTTCTTCTTATGCTGTGGCCTGGCGGTAATGTTCCTTGGCGCCGGCAAATATGGCCTCAATAAAGGCGGTAAGTGGAATTAATTAAAAGAAGAGCTTTAGCTTTAAAAGTCATCTTGAAGGCCTGTTGCGGTAATTGCTGCGGCAGGCCTTCTGCTTTTGCAAGATAGGCAAGCAATCATCCAACTAATAGAAAGATATACTTGTCTAGTTTAGGCGCATGGCTGGTGCAGTTTTTTTGCTATAAGCCCTTTCCAAGGATCAACGAAGTATACAAGTGAAGCTAAGCTAAGCAGCCTTTTTTAGAAGGAAGGCCTCAACGCGACCCACTGCAGCCTCCTCGTCTATTCGCTCAATCGCGGCCACTTCACGTGCCATTCGAGCAAGTGCAGCCTCATAGAGCTGCCTTTCACTGTACGATTGTTCGGGTTGGCCACCAGCACGGTGGAGATCACGCACCACTTCAGCGATGGATACTAGATCTCCCGAATTGATCTTGGCTTCATATTCCTGAGCTCTTCGGCTCCACATGGTTCGTTTGATGCGTGCCCGCCCTTTTAACGTATTAAGGGCGGTTGAAACTACATCGGGCGATGACAACTTACGCATGCCAACGGATTTTGCTTTTGCCGTTGGAACGCGCAAGATCATTTTGTCTTTTTCAAATGCGATAACGTATAATTCGAGCGTAACTCCGGCTACATGCTGCTCATCTACTTTTTCAATTTGGCCAACACCGTGGGTTGGGTAGACAACAAAATCACCGTTTTTGAAATGGAGCTTTCTTGGTGCTGTAGGCGCAATTTTGACGGTCGGAGTGACCGTCTTCTTCACAGATTTTGTTGAAGAAGGTTTGACTGTGGTTTTTTTCTTAGTTGAATTGGTCGCAGTCTTTTTTGCTGTTTTGAGTTTGGCAGGTTTTCTGTTCCCATCTCTAACCGTAGACTTGGAAGTCGAAGCGGTTTTTCCAGGTGTTTTTTTTACTCCAGAAGACTTTACCTTTGTCGCCTTAACTTTACGGAGCTGAGTAACCTTCTTCGTCTTACTATTATTTTTCTTATTTACTGAAGCCATTCTTACCTTCCTATAAGCCGTTTCAATTGGCTAACGACCATTAGTTCTAGTCCACTGGGCACAACTGGCCTTCTCGAAGTTTATGTTTTCTTCGATTCTGGCAATCTCTGTTTGTGGTTGCTCACGTTAAAGTTGTAGCGCTCCAGGCCTTGCCCTGAGCGTTGAAAAAGCCCGCCGTACGAGGAATTAATTTAAAGTTCATAGCACAAAATTAGATTTTTTAAAATAGATTTAAGGGTCAAGCGATTGAATAACAAAATTAATCTTGATGTTGACGACCACAGCTAGGTGCGTATTTTCTTTTGTTTAGGACCAGGGATCGTCGATGCATACTCCAAATCAGTCCTTACCCAGTAGCAATCAGACGGAGCAAAACATGCTTGTTTTAAAATGAATTATAAAAAATTGCATCGAAGGTAACAAAAGCTTCCTTTAGGAGCCCTCCCCTGGAGCAGGGTCAAAAAATTTAGCAAACTTTTCGGGCATGCCTTCAAACTCCTTTCCATCTGTTGGTGGTTTGCCTGTCTGGCTAATATTTGGCCATATTTTTGCGTACTCAGTATTGAGCTCCAGCCATTTTTCCATGTCGGGGATAGTGTCTGGATGGATGGCCTCAGCCGGACATTCTGGTTCGCATACCCCACAATCAATGCATTCATCGGGGTGTATGACGAGCATATTTTTACCTTCATAAAAGCAGTCGACAGGACACACTTCGACGCAATCCATATACTTACATTTGATGCAAGCTTCGGTAACGACGTAGGTCATAATGCTCTCCGCGAAGCGATTGGGATGCGACCCATTAGGACGAGCGGCATCCGCGATCAAGCTTCCTCGATAATTTCGTATAGAGTTTGAGCCATTTCAGCTGCCACACGTCTCGGGAGCCTTTCAATTCAATGATTTTGTCATAGACCTCGCGCGCTAACAGGCGAAGTGGCAAGCCAATCATGCCTGATCGATGGCCTAGCATTCGTTCAATTGTAAAATGCGTCTTACCGGTGTTGGTTGGGCCCAATACAACAGTAATTTTTGACCAATTACGCCGGAAAGGTTTGAGGGGTTAGACCGCTTATTTATTTCTGAGTGGGGCATGATGCGTACTATAGGAAACGGGGACCACTCATGGCCTATTTCATCATAATTTATGTTGCGAAATCTGTTTCAAAGGTTCCACACAAGAGTGAAAAGTCATATGAAACATAAAAAGAACAAATCATGTCCGAATCACTAACTGGGTAATTCTTCGTCATTTGTTCACCCACAATATATATGTTTTGTAAAGAGATTAAATGCAAAATGTAGTGGGCATTAACAGCATGAAGCGCACATTAATTTTTTTTGGTACAAAAATTTGGCACGTGTCGAAATATGCCTTGGTTATTTATTCCGTCAAAACATAAGTCTGAAGCCACAACCGTAAGAAATCCTAATTCAGTGTTTGCCTATAAACGAATAGGTGCAGGATATTTTTGGCCAAGGTTCTTATTGCTTTTGAGTTTTGCGATCCATAAAAAATCTTTTGGCATTTATTCCCAATTGTCAGCGATACCTGCCAGCTCGGTCTCAGCTTGACGTCGGACAGATCCCTCAGCTAGGAGAGCGCGCCTAACGGGCATCCGTCAATGCGTTTGTCTGCATTAAATTTACATGAGGAATGTGTCATGTCCCGCCGCTGTGAACTTACTGGGAAGGGCGTCTTGAGTGGAAATAATGTGAGCCACGCAAATAACAGGACAAAGCGAGTATTTCGTCCGAATATTCAAACAGTCAACTTAGCTAGTGAGTCCCTGGACCGCATAGTCTCTCTAAAAGTTAGCATGCATGCCCTTAAGACAGTCGACCGCAAGGGTGGATTAGATGCTTTCTTGCTTAGAGCGAAGGATACAGAGCTGTCTGCACGCGCACTTCGTCTAAAAAAACAAGTTGTAAAACGCCAGGCAGCAACCTAGGCCTGTTAACTGTCAGCATTTCAAACCCAGTTCTTACGCAGCCCTGCGATCGCGCAATAATCTACGCCGGCTCTTAATACTACCTTCAGCGAAGAGATCGATGAGTTGATTGGTCATTGCTCCGCCTAATTGCTCGGCGTCTAGAATTGTAACGGCACGCTTATAGTAGCGCGTGACATCATGACCAATGCCAATGGCGCAGAGCTCAACCGATGATTTATTCTCAATTTCTGCTATGACTTTCCTCAAATGTTGGTCGAGATAATTTCCTGCATTGACCGAGAGCGTTGAATCGTCAACCGGGGCACCATCAGAGATAACCATTAAGATGCGTCGCGCCTCATGACGCTTAGCTATGCGGCTGTATGCCCAGATCAATCCTTCGCCATCGATGTTTTCCTTTAGGAGACCCTCTCGCATCATCAGGCCCAAATTGCGTTTTATCCTGCGCCACGGTGCGTCGGCTGCCTTATAGATAATATGACGAAGATCGTTAAGTCGGCCTGGGTTCTGAGATTTATTATCGTTTAACCATCTTTCTCGGGACTGTCCGCCTTTCCAGGCACGAGTTGTGAAACCAAGAATTTCAACTTTCACGCCGCAACGCTCCAAAGTGCGGGCAAGAATATCTGCACACATGGCGGCAACCATGATTGGCCTACCGCGCATCGACCCAGAATTATCAAGTAGTAGTGTGACAACCGTGTCACGAAACTCCATGTCGCGCTCAGCTTTGAATGAGAGGGGGTGCATGGGATCGATGACAACCCGCGTCAAACGCCCAGTGTCAAGGATTCCCTCTTCCAGATCAAAATCCCAAGAACGGTTTTGCTGTGCCATGAGCAGGCGTTGCAGTCGGTTGGCCAACCGCGATACAACACTGAGCACAGTTGCTAGTTGCTGATCAAGAAAATTTCTTAGTCGAGTTAGCTCTTCATTATCGCAAAGATCTTCAGCACATATTTCTTCGTCGAACTCATTTGTGAAAACGCGGTAACCCCAACGCTCGGCGTCGGCAAATGGTAAATCAGGGTGCCATGGCCGAGAGCCTTGCTTGTTCTCTGCGTTCTCATCGGGATCTGGTAGTTCAGAGAGTGTTTTGGAATCCACTTCGTCTGCCTCGTCATATTGCTCTTCCATGGCTTCCGAATCAGGATTTTCCAATTCCTCTGCGTCATCACCCTCAGTGTCTTTACTTCCGCCTTCTTCGTCGCTCTCTTCTGGCTCGCCTTCGTCCCCCTCTTCTTCACTTGAAATATCATCAGCTAGCTCAAGATCGCTCAAGATTGCCCTGGTGATTTTTGCGAATTCTCGCTGGTCGCCAATGGCATCAACGAGTCGATCAAGTGACGGGCCTGCTTTCATTTCAAGATAGGAACGCCAGGCGTCGGTCGCGCTTCTGGCACCCTTTGGCGGGTTCTCACCCGTCAAGCGTTCTCGCACTATGAGACCAAGGAGTTCAGCTGGTACAATTTCTTCGCGTTCTGAAACTGAGTTAAGACCGCTATCACGACAACGCTCTGCAACATTAGCTGATAGATTTTTACGCATGCCCTCCATGGAGAGGGAACCTATTGCTTCAACGCGCGACTGCTCGGCAGCATCATATAGCGCGCCGGCATCCGACCCAGTGGGGCGCAAATCACGATCAATGCCGTCACGATGATATACAACACGCAATGCGCACGAGTCACTTGCACCGCGGACAGATGCAATTTCTTCTGGAGTAAGACTGCGTGAAGGCAGGGGGAGGCGAACCTTCTTCCCGTTTAGGGATGGTTTCTCCGGAGAATATGTAACCTCAAGATCAGGATCCTCAGCTATGGAGCGTGTTGCGTTCGCTAGGGCCCGTTTGAATTCATCGGTAGGATTTTCGTCAGGGTTCACCGTTTCCTCATCTATAGCAGCCTAAGCCACCATCACATTCACGGCGGATTCCGGGAGCTCTTCTCCGAATGCTCGTTGGTAAAATTCAGCAACAGTTGCTCGTTCAAGTTCATCACACTTGTTTATAAATGAAACACGAAATGCGAAACCAACATCTTTAAAAATTTCAGCATTCTCCGCCCAAGTGATGACGGTACGCGGGCTCATTACGGTCGATATATCTCCATTTATGAAAGCATTGCGGGTCATGTCGGCCACACGAACCATTGCATCGACAGTTTTCTGCCCTTCAGGCGTCTTATAGGAGGGTGCTTTCGCAAGAACGATTTCGACTTCCACGTCGTGTGGTAGGTAATTTAAAGGGACGACAACGTTCCAACGGTCTATTTGGCCTTGGTTGATTTGTTGCGTGCCATGGTAGAGGCCTGAGGTGTCGCCTAAGCCGATCGTGTTAGATGTTGCAAACAAGCGAAACCATTTGCTTGGTTTAATGACGCGGTTCTGATCCAGAAGGGTTAGACGTCCGGAAGTTTCTAAAACGCGTTGTATCACGAACATTACATCAGGGCGCCCGGCATCATACTCGTCGAACACAAGCGCAATAGGATTTTGGATTGCCCAGGGAAGAATACCCTCGCGAAATTCTGTCACCTGCTTACCCTTATTAAGAACGATGGCATCTTTCCCAACAAGATCAATTCGACTGATATGGCTATCCAAATTTACTCGCACCATGGGCCAGTTAAGCCGTGCAGCGACCTGTTCAAGATGAGTTGATTTGCCGGTCCCATGATACCCTTGAATGATCACGCGTCGGTTGTGGGCAAAACCAGCCAAGATGGCTAATGTCGTTTCGCGGTCGAACACATAGGCCGAATCGAGCTCCGGAACATGTTCGCTTGTTTTGGAAAAGGCTGGGGCGCTCATTGCAACGTCAAGGCCGAAAGTATTGCCTACATCAACCATAATATCGGGAGCGGCTTGTTCCGTGCCGCTATCTTGATTTGTCATTCTTAATCCGCCGGTTTCCACGTTGGCGCTTATTAAGAACGCCATCGAGATTTTTATAATTATGCAGGGCTTCAGGAGTTATCGCGGGCAAATCCGCTGGCGCGCAAATGCCCATACGCCTTTAAAACCTGTTGTAGCCGCGCTTCCTTGCCGCGATCGCCCGCATTGGTATCGGGGTGGAATCGCTTCACAAGTTCTTTATATCGGGCTTTAACTTGGCTCAAGGTCGCATTTTCTTCAAGGCCGAGAGCGTCCAGCGCGTCCAATTGCCCTTTAGTTAGTGAAGTTTGGCGTGATCGCCGCTGAATTTCAGACACTTCTTGAAATCCGGCAAATCCATCCTCAAATCCGTAGTTCCAGTGTTTCTGGCCTTTTGACTTAGCCTCGCCTGGCCTGGGTTTCCCCATGGGCCACGTGGGGCGGTGCCCGAGGTTAGCCTGGTCACCATGGGCCTCAATTTCTGCCTCGGTCATACCCTCGAAAAAATTCCAACGCTCATTATGCGCGCGTAAATGATCGCGGCAGAGCCATACGCGTTCATCCATGTTTTTACGGGTTTTTGGAGCATGCCACTCAGCCTTAGTTTTACATCCACGAACGCTACAAGGCTTATTGGTCGAGGTTTCCTTACGTTTTTTTCGCTTTCCATCTGGCTTAATACGAATGTCGAAACCAAATTTCGGGCGATATTCCTTTGAATCGGTCATATCTCAATTATGGGAAAGCAGAAGCAAAAGACAAGGAAACGAAGTGCTTGACATAGAATAGATTTTTCCTCTTCAAACTCCGCATGAGCGACTCAATTGAATCGTCCATTCGTAATAAGCTAGGCAACGCTCTGTCTCCACTCTTACTTGAGATCGCTGATGAGAGCGCTGAACATGCCGGCCATACAGGTTCAAGACCTGGGGAGCAGACACATTTCCGCCTGAAGATTGTATCTGCCCATTTTGAAGGTCTCTCCCGTGTCGCTCGTCAGCGATTAGTTTACGGGCTCCTTGATGATGAATTTGCTAAAGGACTTCACGCAGTTACTTTGCAAACTTTAGCGCCAGCCGAGGCAAGCAAGAAATAATTAGGGAGCCGTTAGGTGTTAATAAGAATTTCAGCCTTTGAAGGTTAACTCCCTATTTGTGAACTTGGGGGGACGTAACGCGAACCGTTGTGATCTGGTTGCGTTTCTTGCCGAGAACCTGAAATGTGAACCCATGAAAAGTAAACTTTTGCCCTAGCTCTGGAATCATTTGAGCTTCGTTTATAACTAACCCAGCAATGGTTGTGGCGTCTTCATCAGGTAGAAGCCAGTCAAGCTCACGATTAATTTCCCTTATCGGCGTCCAACCATCAATGTTGTACGAACTGTCCGCTTGAGGACGAATTCCCTGTGGAAGTTCGTCATCAAATTGTTCGGCAATGTTTCCGAATATTTCTTCAAGGATATCCTCAAGCGTCACAAGGCCTTCTATTGTGCCGTACTCATCAACAACGAGGGCGAAATGTGCCCGGCGCTCACGAAAAGCATGTATTTGTTCTTCGAGCGTAGTCGTCTCAGGGACAAACCATGGCTTTACTGAAAGCGCTAAGACATCAAAGTTTTCAAACGAGCCTGGGTTTTTAGTCAAGAATCGCATCAAGTCTTTAACGTGCAATACAGCGACAATGTTTTCAGGATCACCTTTAAAAACAGGCATGCGCGTGTGGGCGGAGGTATTTATAAGGTCAACTGTGTCGTCTAAGCTTGCGTCTGCACCAACTGTCACCATATTTTTACGATGGACCATAACGTCACCTACTTTGAGCTCTGAGAGGTCTAATATTCCTCCGAGCATATGTCGGTGCTCCGTTTCGACGGCGCCTTCTTGATGGTGAAGGTCGATGGCGCCACGTATTTCCTCATGTGCTGTAAGTACTGGAGTTGCACCGTCTTCACGAATCCCAAATACGTTAAGGATGCGCCAAACGATGAATTTTACCATCGTTGCAATCGGAGATAGTACAAAAACAACCAACCGAATAGGTAATGCGACGGCTAACGCCATCCTATCAGTATGAGTAATCGCAAATGTCTTTGGCATGACCTCCGAGAAAACAAGAACGATCGTGGTCATTACTAAGGTTGCGATAACGATTCCGCCTTCTTCAAAGATCTGTAGAGCGATCCAGGTTGCAAGTGCTGAGGCAAGAATATTGACGAAATTATTACCAAGAAGAATGGCACCAATGAGTGACTCTTTGTTCGTGATAAGTGCGTTTACATGAGCTGCGCGGGTGGATCCCTCTTGAGTAAGATGGTGCATTCGGGCCTTAGAGACGGCCGTCAAAGCCGTCTCGGATCCTGAAAAGAAGGCCGAGATAGCTAAAAGCACAAAAATAGCCAGGGTATAAATCAACAATTCGAGCGTCATGGCTCCAATCCAATTTTTTAATGTAGTTAAGACTATAGGGTGTATTGGTGTGGTTAACGCAAGATGATCAATCAATCTTCGGTCAATATCTGTCTGACAACCTGTTCCTCTACATCCTTAGCAATAAAGGCTTTTCCAACACCCTTAGCCAGCACAAAGGTGATTTTACCACCATTCGCCTTTTTGTCGTGTTTCATATGAGACAGGAGTTCATTAGCTGACGGGTGCCGGCTACCGATCTGCGAAATGCGAGTTTTGAAACCAACCGTTATAAAGTGCTTTTCAACACGAGCTGCATCCTCAGTAGCACAATAGCCGAGACTGGAGGATAGTTTGAACGCTAGAACGCAGCCTAACGCCACTGCTTCGCCATGGGTTAGATGGGACGAATATCCAAAAGCAGCCTCAAGGGCGTGGGCAAAAGTGTGGCCAAGATTAAGTGTTGCACGTTCATCACTTTCGAGTTCGTCACGTATGATGATATCTGCCTTCATCTTACATGAATGAGCAACAGAATGGGTGATAGTATCCTCATCACCGGCTAGGGCTTTCAGGGCATTTTTTTCCAACCAGCTGAAGAAGTTCGCGTCGCCCAGTAAACCATATTTGGCTACTTCGGCATAACCGCTTAGCCGTTCACGCGGCGGAAGTGTTTCCAAGACAGTAATATCAGCGACTACAAGACGAGGTTGGTGAAAAATACCAACCAAGTTTTTGCCGTGTGCAGTGTCAATTGCCGTTTTTCCACCAACGGATGAGTCAACTTGTGCAAGGAGAGTTGTCGGGATTTGTGTGTAGGCAACACCACGTTTTAAAACTCCCGCAGCAAACCCGGTGAGGTCTCCAATTACTCCACCACCAAGTGCAACAATCATCCCCCCGCGTTCAATTTTGAGAGCGAGTAATTGATCAAGTAAATTCTCTAGTTGTGAAAAACACTTTGTCTGTTCTCCTGGTGGAAGAATAATTGGAACTGGCGAAAATCCAGATGCCTCTAGACTTTTAGCAAGGGGCTCGTAGTGAAGCTTTACAACGTTTTCATCAGTTACGACTGGTAGTGTAACACTGTTGCCACTTGATATATCTGCGATAAGACGTCCGCTGGTCTCTAGCAATCTTGATCCAATGTGAATTTTGTATGATCGCTCTCCTAACGGAACCGGAACCAAAACGTTCATTTTTCTGCTCCGAATTCATAGTTGCCCAGCGCATCCAGAATGCGCTTAACAACCGTTTCGTGAGGTCCCGTGTCGCTCATTACGATGATATCTGCTTTGGCGTACACTGGTTCACGGTCCTCCAAAAGTTTGCCAAGCGCTAAACGTGGGTTCTTATTGCGCAAAAGCGGTCGTGTATCTTTGCGTGAGACACGGCTGATAAGTAAATCAAGGTCAGCCTTTAGCCAAACGGAGATAGCTCGTTCTTTGATCGCTGCCCGGGTATCAGGATCTATAAATGCCCCTCCACCGGCCGCTAATATATGTGGTGGTTCAAGAAGCAGGCGAGAGATCACTTTGCGTTCGCCTTCACGAAACGCAGATTCGCCAAGACGGTTAAAAATTTCATTTATCTTACAGCCAGCGGCTTCTTCAATTTCACGGTCAGCGTCACGAAAAGCCAGGCCAAGGGTAGTCGCAAGACGTTTTCCGATAGACGTCTTCCCGGCGCCCATCATTCCAACCAATATGACTGATTTATCGAGTTTTTTCATTTGAGGTCCGATTACACCGGTTATATTCAGCCTACCAGTACCGTTTGGCTAATATCGGGTATATTCGCCTTGCGCAAAGGCCTGGCTCTGGTCATCAATCGCACTTAGATCAAGAATCACGGCGCAGGGTGCTTTGGATGAGGAGTGGGTAAATATGGCTTGGAAACTAGTGTTTGCCCTGGGGGTTATTTTGATTTTGGCTGCGTTTGCCCTAGCTGTTTATGGTGGGCAATTGGCGCCCGAGCTTCAAAAAATCGAGCAGGTCCTTCCCGATGAACTTTTTCAAGATTGATCTCCGGAATGTACAACAGAGTGGATGTCTAAACATTCGTTTTACTGACGGCAACAACTCTAATTTTAACAAGCGATTCGCAGCGATATTGATTTGCTGGACAATGGCCCTCACGGGAGGAACAGCAGAAGCTCAGCTGGCTGTTCCAGATGTAGCCAGTCAAGACCCGCGCGTATTGGTACCAAGTGATTCAGCGGCAGAACCGGCGATAGTTCTGCCACCACCGAATGTTGATAACAGCAGGCAAAATAATAATCTTCCTTCGATGCCAACACCTGTGGCGGTTGGAGATCTTGGTATAGTTGAGGGGCCAGTCGCCGGAACGCTAAATGATTTTAATGGCGGTCTTGGTCAAGATATGTGGGCCGGCAGCAATCGCAGTGATGTTGAGATGTTGTTACGGCGGGCTCCCACAACTCTAATGTCACAGACCTCTCGATTACTTTTTAGAAAGGTACTTTTGACGGAGGCTCCTCTGCCTGTGGGTCTAGGTACTCAGCCTTTTAATGCATTGCGCATTCAGCTTCTGCTGGATGCAGGTGAACTTAGCGATGCTGGTGCACTTGCTGCCCGTATTCGTAGCCGCGATGCTCAGACTCAACGCATGCAGGCTGATGCGATGCTTTATGCGGGACGCGATATTGAAGTGTGTGGTGAGGCGACCAGCGAGAGATTACAGAGCGCCGAACCGTTTTGGGTTAGCTTACGTGCCTATTGCTATCATTTTGATGGCGACACACTGGCTCTGGAACTTACGCGAAGCGTGATGGAGCAGCAGGGTATAGCAGACGCCGCTTTTTTTCATCTTCTAGATGCTTTTGACGTTGAGGAGCAAACGCCTCCTGATGTCATAGCATCGCCAAACGCCATCCATGTACGTTTACTGCTACGTCATGACTTACCAATTCCTCTAAACGCGGTTTCCAGTCTTGGTATGCCTGTAAGTGTAATCACTGCGATGCTTCCTGACATGGCAATCGAAATGCGTCGACCTGTGGCGGAACAGGTCTTTCGGTCTGGGGTTTTACCAGCGAGTGTAATGGCTGATGTTTTTGATGCTACGGAGTTTGCATCTGGGGACCTAAACCTTTCGACTACTATTGCTCGTAGCGAACCCATGATGGCTGCATTGGAGCGGATTCATCATGCTCTTAAAATTGATGGTCGTGCGGATCGACGCGCAGAACTGGTGCACTTAGCTTTTCTTATTGGACGTAATGAAGGGCTCCTAGCACAAATTGCCGAACTCTTTGCCGATGATGCCGCAGCTATTTATCCCGCCCCTAACTGGGAAGCTTGGTCACCATTGATGATGCGTGGCCTTATTTTGGCTGAGCGCGATAGCGCTGCCGACCGTTGGTATGCCATGCTGAATCCTCAAATTCCTGCTCATTTGAATGCAGCTAGGGACACCACCTTTCTACTGTCTATTGTTCGGCGAGAGCAGCCTTATATTACGGACGCGCAGGGGCCGTTGGCTGATATAGCACTGCAGTCATTAAACCTTGGGGTCCCGCTGACAGACCTGGCGCGCAACACAATCATTCTTGGGCTGTTTGACGTATTGGGTTTAGATATGCCGCCTGAGGCTCGCTCACAGGCTCAGCAACTTGTGACTATGGGCTTTCCTGGGCGGAGCCCTCCGCCTTTTATTTTACAAAGAATCGAAAACGCTTCTTTGACCGGAAAGAAAGGCGAGCTGGGACTAGCCATTCTTGATGCCTTAGGACCGCGTGGGGCAAAGGACATGGCTCCAAATGTCATCGTATTTTTTGTACGAGCACTACGAACTGCTGGCATGATTGAATCTGCTCAAGCGTTGGCGAATGAAGCAATTTTTACCTGGCAGGATGGGTGAAGTGCCGCGTGGAATTGTACAACCGGCATCTCACACTGACGGAGCATTAATTGAATCTTTTTTGGATATGATGAGCGCTGAGCGAGGAGCGGCACATAATACGCTTTCCGCATATAGGCGTGATCTCATTGATTTCTCGGTGAGTTGTGCGCGCCAGCAATCAAATCTCGTTCGTGCATCACGAGATATAATTCGATCATATCTTTTCGAGCTATCTGACGCTGCTTTAAAGCCATCTTCTCAGGCACGAAAACTCTCAGTACTTCGTCGGTTTTACGGCTTTCTCTATAGTGAAGGGCGGCGTGCCGATGATCCGTGCAGTGCAATTGAGAGTCCACGGGCAAAGCGGCCTTTGCCAAAAATTCTTTCAGCCCAAGAGGCGCTGCAGCTTATAGAGGCGGCGCGTACAAACAAACTAAAATCAGGCGAAATGAACCCCGAGCGAGCTCGGCTCCTTGCTATGGTTGAAGTGCTTTATTCCTCAGGTCTTCGTATCAGTGAGCTTGTTTCACTTCCATTATCATCGATACGTAAAGATGAACGATTTATTCATGTGCGGGGCAAAGGTGGACGTGAGCGTCTTGCTCCACTAGGTGGCGAAGCACGAGTTGCCTTAGATGACTATTTGACAGTTCGTTCAGGGTTTATCCCGGCCGGAGATAAAACAGGTCATGCTGCTCGGTATCTTTTTCCATCACGCGGTCGTAGTGGACATTTAACACGCCGGCGGTGTCATCAGCTCCTAAAAGAATTGGCATCAAGTGCGGGAATTGATCCTGACCGACTTTCGCCCCATGTATTGAGACACGCCTTTGCTACACACCTTGTGGAAGGTGGTGCAGATTTGCGTAGTGTACAATCAATGCTTGGCCATGCCGATATAGCGACGACGCAGATCTATACTCATGTTGCGCAAAGCCGTTTGAGGAGGACAATGGAAGACTCACATCCATTGGCAAAAAATCGACGTACCACAAAAAAGTGATGATTAACTATCTAAATCAAAGACATGATGTAGATTGAATTGACAATGCTTGGTGCCCTTGCCTATCTCTAAGCAATAATTCCTTAGGTATGTGATGAACGTTTTTCTAGAATTTGAACGGCCGATCGCTGAGCTTGAAGGTAAGATCGAGGATTTACGTCAACTTGGTTCCGACGATCAAGCTGTTTCCATTGACGATGAAATTGTGCGGTTGCAGGCTAAGGCTCAACAGCTCATAGAAGAAGCCTATGCTCGTCTAACGCCATGGCAGAAAACGCAGGTTGCGCGTCATCCAGGGCGACCGCATTTTTCTGATTATGCCAATCGTCTATTTGAAGATTTTGTTCCACTTGCTGGAGATAGGCTTTTCGGTGAGGACAAAGCCATCGTCGCAGGGCTCGGACGTTTTCGTGGTCAATCAGTTGCGATCGTGGGTCATGAGAAGGGTAGCGATACTAAGACAAGATTAAAACATAATTTCGGAATGGCGATGCCGGAGGGCTATCGAAAAGTTCAACGTATTTTAGAGCTTGCAAACAAATTTGGGTTTCCCGTGATCTCGCTAGTTGATACTGCAGGAGCATATCCAGGAATTGGTGCTGAGGAGCGCGGACAAGCAGAAGCCATTGCCCAAACGACCCAATCATGTCTTGGTGTTCGCACCCCATTTGTTGCTACCATCATTGGTGAAGGTGGCTCTGGTGGCGCGGTAGCAATTGCAACTGCAAATAAAGTGTTGATGTTGGAACACTCTATTTATTCGGTAATTTCCCCAGAAGGCTGTGCATCAATTCTTTGGCGCAATGCTGAGAAGGCAGCTGACGCGGCCTCGGCAATGAAGATTACTGCTGAGGACCTCCTTAAGCTTGGCATAATAGACACTATAATTATTGAACCCAAGGGGGGCGCTCACCGCGCTCCCAATCAAGCGATTGATAGTGTCGGTGATGCCATTGAAACCTCTATCAATGAGTTAAGCAGTTTCAGCATGGATGAACTGCGGCGATTACGACGCGAGAAATTTCTTCAAATAGGCAAGTTAGACAACGCATAGGCGCTTAGTCCTATCGTTGCAAAGATGCTAACGGAAGCAGCCCAGTTCGTTCTGTTACGGATGCCTTCCCATGCTATAATCAATGGGCTGATCCACATACCGCATTTGATAATTGTTGCAGCGTCTAAGAAAAATGCGCGTGTAAAGGGACTAACGTTTCTAAGTAAGGGCGCCGTGGCAAAATTTGAATTTTTTTCCTGAACCACAGGGGCAGGGCGCATTGCGTCCAACTCGCCCCCAAGTACTTGGATCGTTTGGATCTATGGCACCTTCGGCTACACGTGAACGCAAACCACGTGTTAAATCTGGCTCACGGCTTCGAGTGTCCATCTCATCTTCTCCGGTCAGCGGATTGATGTGATGTCCCTCCATTTTTGGTAATTCACGTTGCTGAACAGGCTGTTGTTCACCGACATTAATGTTGATCGTCATTAATTGACGGACTGTGTTTGCACGGAGACGCGTTAGAAGACTCTCAAATAGTGAAAGTGCTTCGCTCTTGTATTCATTTAAAGGGTCACGTTGCCCATAACCTCGTAAGCCCACAAACTGCCTAAGAAGTTCAAGCTGGACAATGTGTTCACGCCAATCAGCATCAAGGGTTTGAAGTAGGATCGCCTTTTCCACATAGCGCATCACATCTGGCCCAAACTTTGCTGCGCGCTCTGCAGCTCGAGTTTCAACTGCTCCGCCAATACGCTCAAGTATTTCTTCGTCCGCAATACCTTCTTCTTTAGCCCATTCTAATATTGGCAAGCTTAACCCAAAGGTTTTCTCAACCTCATCCTGTAAATCTTGTGTGTGCCAATGTTCGGCATAGGCATTTGGAGGAATATGTTTAACAACTAACTCTTCAACGGTCTCCTCGCGCATATCGTGAATTGTTTCATTGACATCATTACTACTCATAATCTCGAGGCGCTGTTCGAAGATAACCTTCCGCTGGTCGTTCAAAACATTGTCAAACTTTAAGATATTTTTTCGAATCTCAAAGTTGCGTGCTTCAACCTTCTGCTGTGCCTTTTCTAATGCCTTGTTAACCCAAGGATGAGAAATGGCTTCACCCTCCTGTAGGCCTAAGCGCTTTAGTGCAGAATCCATCATTTCTGAGCCAAAAATACGCATGAGTTCATCTTGGAGGCTTAGAAAAAATTTTGAGGCGCCAGGATCGCCCTGACGGCCGGATCGTCCCCGCAGCTGATTATCTATGCGTCTGCTTTCATGCCGCTCGGTACCTAGAATGTATAGACCGCCGGCCTCAATGACCTTCTCCTTATCCGCGGCTGTTTCAGTGCGGATGCGTTCTCCTATTTTATCATGCTCCTGCGTATCCTTATTGTCCTGGCATGCATCCATTATTTTAAGTTCGGGATTACCGCCAAGTTGAATATCGGTGCCTCGGCCAGCCATGTTCGTCGCGATGGTTACGGCACCTGACACGCCTGCCTGGGCGACAATCATTGCTTCTTGTTCGTGGTAACGTGCATTCAGCACGGCGTGAGGAATTGGTACCTTTTTAGTTGAGACAGAAACTAAATAGTCGCCCGCGTCCTTCAGTTCTTTTGCAAGCTCGACTTCCTTCTTCAGACGTTCCGCCTGTCGAAGTAGTTCTTTACCGGTTTCACGGATATATTTTCGGTCATTCAGTCGCTCATCAAGCAATTCAGACTTTTCAATCGAAGCCGTTCCAACAAGCACTGGTTGGCCCCTACGTTGGCACTCTGCAATCTGCGCAATGATTGCACGGTATTTTTCTTCTACGGTGCGATAGACTTCGTCGTCATAGTCGACGCGCTGAATGTCTTGGTTGGTTGGTATCTCTACGACATCAAGCCCGTAAATATCCATAAACTCTGCAGCTTCAGTAAAAGCTGTACCTGTCATGCCTCCCAGTTTTGAAAAGAGGCGAAAATAATTTTGGAATGTGATCGAGGCTAGCGTTACGTTTTCTGGCTGGATTTTAACATGCTCTTTTGCTTCCAACGCTTGATGAAGACCATCAGAGTATCGACGTCCTTCCATCATGCGACCGGTAAACTCATCGATGATAACAACTTTGTTATCCTTGACGATGTAATCACGGTCTTTTTGAAAAAGTTTATGCGCTCGTAATGCTTGGTTAACGTGATGAACGAGAGTGATGTTGTTGATGTCGTAAAGGTCGCCTTCCTCAAGAATTTCTGCTTTCTGAAGAATTTCGACCATATGCTCATTGCCTTGGTCTGTGAGAGTGACCTGGCGTGACTTCTCTTCAAGCTCAGAGTCTTCGTCACCAAGTTGTGGAACTAATGCATCAATTGTTACGTAAAGTTCTGAATTGTCTTCAGTGGGGCCAGAGATAATTAGCGGCGTACGTGCTTCGTCAATCAGGATGGAATCAACTTCATCAACAATCGCGAAATGGTGCCCGCGCTGCACCATCTGATTGACGCTAGACTTCATATTGTCGCGCAGATAATCAAACCCAAATTCATTGTTGGTTCCGTAGGTAACGTCTGCGGCGTAGGCAGTTTTTCTATCTGGATCCGAAATGCCGTGGACAACTACGCCAACCGTTAGGCCAAGGAAGCGGTAAATTTGGCCCATCCACTCAGAATCACGTTTAGCGAGGTAATCATTTACTGTAACAACGTGAACGCCTTTGCCTGCGAGTGCGTTCAAATATACCGCTAGAGTAGCAACGAGGGTCTTGCCCTCGCCAGTTTTCATTTCAGCAATTTTACCTTCGTGTAGAACAACTCCACCAACCAGCTGGACATCAAAATGACGTTGTCCGAGCGTCCGCTTAGCCGCTTCACGAACTACAGCAAACGCTTCTGGCATGAGCTGCTCAAGGGTTTCACCCTTTGCGTGGCGCCCTCGAAAGACCTCTGTCATCTCACGAAGTTCGTCATTACTTTTGCTCTCGAAGGTTTGTTCCAGAGCATTGATTTTCGTGACGATAGGGGCCTTGGCCTTGACCTTACGATCGTTGGCAGAGCCAAAATAATGGGAAAGATTGAAGCCCAGCATGAAATCCTCTCGCCGCCCGGGGGTAATAAACACTGGGCCAGCGGGCAACGAAATAGTGTTAATTCGCCCAGAAAAGCCTGATCCGGAGAGGAAACAGGCATGGCAGAGATAAGAAGCAGGTTCCCCCTTGTCAATTCGCTGTAGTAGGGCCTATTCCCGAGCTAAGAACAGGCACCAGCTAAAACTTTACCCGAATGCGAGGAGGATGGCGGGCAATGGCCAATAAAGAGATTAATAAGGCTAAGGGAGCAAAGCGTAAAAGCTCTGCCCAAAAGGGGAGATTGTCACCTTCACAGTCAGTGTCAATCTCTCCACTCGCACCAAAATACTCGCCAAAACTACCACCTTTGGCTGGCATTAGGCTGGCAACAGCTGAGACAGGGATCCATTATACGGGGCGGACAGATCTTTTATTGGTAACGCTTTCAGCTGGAACTCAAATTGCAGGCCTCTTTACTCAGTCTAAGACAGCATCCGCTCCAGTAGATTGGTGCAAGGAACAATTGCCTCACGGCAAAGCGCGAGCGCTCGTTGTGAATGCTGGAAACGCTAATGCTTTCACAGGGGCGGCAGGTAAAAAAACCGTTGAAGAAGTAGCTGCCACCACTGCATCAGTGGTTGGTTGCACTTCTAAGGAAATATTTCTTGCCTCTACTGGGGTTATCGGTGAGGCACTGTCACACCAGAAGATGACAAGGGCTCTAAGCAATCTTGGAACGTCTGGTTCCGCCGGTGATTGGCATCCGGCTGCGCAAGCAATCATGACGACCGATACATTTCCGAAATTAGCAACTGAAAAGGTATTTATTGAGGGTCGTAGCGTTACGATCAATGGCATTGCTAAAGGGTCAGGCATGATCGCCCCTGACATGGCAACGATGCTGGCATTTATATTTACTGATGCGAACCTTCCTGCATCTGTTCTTCAGCAAATACTAACAGAAGGCGCAAAGACGTCCTTCAATTCCATTACTGTTGATAGCGACACCTCGACCAGTGACACGCTTCTCCTCTTTGCTACCGGTAAAGGAGGGAGGCATTCTGAAATTACTCGAGCGAATGACAAAAAACTAAGCGCCTTCAAGAAGGCGCTTGGTAACGTACTTCTTAATTTGGCACTCCAAATAGTCCGAGATGGTGAAGGCGCGTCAAAGCTAATCCAGATTGATGTTAAAGGTGCCGCCGATGAAAACGCGGCGCGAAACATTGCAATGGCTATTGCTAAATCGCCCTTGGTAAAGACTGCGATCGCCGGTGGTGACGCAAACTGGGGGCGAGTAGTGATGGCTGTGGGAAAAGCTGGTGAAGAAGCCAACCGAGACAAGATGAAAATTATTTTTGGACGGCACCTTGTAGCTGAAAATGGTGTTAGGTCTGCTCAGTATGATGAAGGTAAAGCCAGCAAAGCCGTCTCTGGACAGGAAGTGAAGATAATCGTTGATGTGGGAGTGGGTAAGGCATCGTCACGTGTGTGGACTTGCGACCTGACTGAAGGCTATGTCGATATCAACACACGTTATCGTTCGTAGTAGTCGTTATATTGTCTATGGTTCCGGTAAGAAATTTGTCGATTCCATCTAAGGTTAATAAATGCCTGAAAGTCTTCTCCTTCTTGTCGCGGCTTGTGCACTTATTGATACGGAAGATCGGGTTCTTATCACTCAGCGCCCTGAAAACAAACCAATGGCTGGGCTATGGGAATTTCCTGGTGGCAAAATTGAGAATGGGGAACGCCCGGAACAAACTGTCATGCGTGAGATGGAGGAGGAGCTGGGCGTAATCATTAGTGAGGATAGCCTTTCACCATTTACATTTGCTTCGCATGCCTATCCAGAATTTCACTTGCTCATGCCGTGCTTCCTATGTCGACGGTGGAAAGGAGATGTTATTGCTCGTGAAGGTCAACAAACCGCTTGGGTGCATTTAAAAGACCTTGGTCACGAGAATAATTTATTTCCAATGCCTCCTGCAGACAAACCGCTTATTCCACTAATAAGAAAACTGCTCTAATTGAGCGATATATGCACTTTCATAAACCTCTCGGTTTTTCCCCCGATGGGTGCTCTTTGGTGCCGAGGGCATCAGCCAGTCGCATTTTGGCCGATCCAGGTCGTAATGGTCTTTGCTGGCTTTCGTGAGGTGCCCAACCAGTAAGAAAAATAGTCTCAAAAGTAGCTGGAATGCGATCATCGGAATCAGCATATCCATCTACATATTCCTCAACAAGCGAGCCAAGCAGCCGACGAGTTAACGGCGTCCTGGTTCGCGCAGCAAGAACGTTGGTTTCACCCATTGCTCGTAAATCCGTGAATAATTTTACTATATCACGATAACGCAAAATTGTACGTTCGATGTCTGTTACGGGAAGAGCAAATCCTGCTCTTTGTAGTAGACTGCCCAATTTGAGCATGTCTGCAAAAGGTAAAACACGCGGAGAAACGCCGCCACTTATTTTAGTTTCGGCATTAGCGAAAGATACGCGTAGCTCACTAAGCGTATCACCTCCAAACATCGCTGCAACAAAGAGTCCGTCAGGCTTCAATGCCCGACGGATTTGAACAAGTGCGCCTGGCAGATCGTTAACTACATGCAACGAAAGCGCACTAACGATGAGATCAAAGCTTTTTTCAGCAAAGGGAAGGGCATCCTCGTCGGCTACGACCCATGAATCAGAATTTTGGATAGGTTGTACTATCCCCGCATAGGTCCAGTTTTCAGCTAAATTAGTTAGTTTATGACTTGGTTTCTCATAGCATCCAAGATTCAGAGCGTCTGTAAAACGTCGATTTACAATAGAGACACGTTCGGCAAGTGCCGAAATAGCCAGATCTGCTAGGAGCGTTTCACCCCCAGCCTTTCCTGCCCGTTTGCGCTGGGCACGATAGGCAGACCGATCAAAAATTAGAGGCGGTGTATCAGTCATAAACTAGCCATAACATTGGCATGCGTTGTAAGGCCACGCTTAGGCGCTGTATGAAGGGTTGATCTTATAGAGATTGCGTTTAACCATGCCAAAGACCGTTATCTACACAACAAGCTCCTGCGGATATTGTGTTCGCGCGAAGAGTCTCCTCGAAAAAAAACAAATTCATTTTGAGGAGGTTGATGTAACCTATGATCTAGAAAAGCGCCATTCCATGATGGAAAAATCCGGCGGGAGAATGACTGTGCCTCAGATATTTATCGATGAGATTCATGTAGGCGGGTATGATGATCTGTACAAGCTCGAACGCTCAGGGCAACTTGATCAATTGTTTAACGTGGCGTGAGTCGCACATGAAAGAGCGCAATATTCGTGTGGCTTGCATTCAGCTCTGCTCCGGCGACGATGTATTAGAAAATGTTAAAACGGCCTCTGATCTTATACGCGACGCAGCATCTAGTGGTGCTAAATTCATTGCCACCCCTGAGAACACTTGCCTCATGGCACCCGATGGCGGTTCCAAGATAGAAAAAACTTTTTTAGAAATTAATGATCCAGCGCTCCCAATATTTTGTGAACTTGCGGTCGACTTAAATATAGATTTGTTGATCGGGTCACTTTCGATTCAAATCTCGGACTCCAAGAGTGCTAATCGTTCTTTTTTGATTGGTGCCGACGGAAAGGTAGTTGCACGTTATGATAAGATTCATTTGTTTGATGTGCAGCTCCCGTCTGGTGAATCCTACCGGGAATCAAATACAGTCGAAGCGGGTGACAAGGCCGTAGTCGCTACATACCCCTGGGGTAAGATAGGGATGAGCGTGTGCTATGACCTCCGCTTTCCACAGCTCTATCGTGACCTCGCTAAAGCAGGTGCTGACATAATAACCGTTCCCTCAGCATTTACAGAAACCACGGGGCGTGCTCATTGGCACCTATTATTACGTGGGCGTGCAATTGAAAATGGATGCTTTGTGATAGCGCCAGCTCAAGGTGGTGCCCACCCAAATGGCCGCAATACCTATGGACATAGTTTGATAATCAACCCTTGGGGTGAAATTTTAGCTGAGGCAGGAACAGAACCTGGGGTGATCTTTGCTGACCTGAATTTAGAGGATATTAGTGCAGTTCGCGCACGATTGCCTTCTTTACAGCACGACCGTGACTACGCACCGCCAAAAAATCATACTTGATTAACGTAGTTACAAGCGTCAATTACAGAGTCTAACGAATAGAATACCAAGGGGTTATCAATTGATTGCCTATAGTCTTTCCTGTTCACGTGGCCATGAATTTGATGGTTGGTTTAAGGATAGTGCGGCCTATGACGCACAGGAAAATGACGGTGCATTGGTTTGCCCAATATGTGGCGATTTAAAAATTCGAAAGGCGATTATGTCGCCATCAGTTTCAAAAAAGAATGCGTCTACCCTTCCCGCAACCAGTGCTGACGCTGTTCGCCAATATACAGCTGGACTACAAAAGTTTATCCGGCATAACGCAGAATATGTCGGGCCGCGTTTTGCAGAAGAAGCACGAAAAATTCATTATGGCGAGGTAGACGAGCGCCATATCTATGGTGAGTCAACGACATCTGAGGTGAAAGAATTGATTGATGAGGGAATTGAAGTTGCACCATTCCCGGCTGATCCTGAAAAAATGAATTAGCAGTTGAGAGTCGTGCAAGAGAAACCTCCACAAAGCGCTGCTAAGTTCGTCCAACCACGGCCATATAGTTGACCCCCGTATCAGAGGAAAGCCGCCACCCCCAGCGTATGGGATCAAACACAACCCCTTGCAGATGATTCACATGGAGCCCGGCCGGTTCTAGGTAATTCGTTAACTCTTGTGGACGAACAAAACGGTTCCAGTCATGCGTACCGGGTGGCAACCAACGAAGGATGTATTCAGCGCCAATCTTAGCAAGCGCCAAGCTTTTAATTGTCCGGTTCAAGGTTGCAAGAATCATAATTCCATTTGGAGCAAGGAGGTTTCTACACGCTTTAAAAAAACTGGAAAGGTCAGCAACATGCTCAATAACCTCCATATTAAGTATTAGATCAAAGCTGCCTCCTTCTTTATTTAGGTTTTCGGCACTAATCGCGCGGTATGTTAAAGGCAGGCCCAAACCATCTGAGTGGGCTGAGGCTATGGAGATGTTCTTTTTGGAGGCATCTATCCCAAGAACTGTGAATCCTTGCCGGGCCATGGGCTCGGATAAGAGACCACCACCACAGCCAATATCTAGCAGCGTCTTGCCCTCGAAAGGACGTAAGTGACCAGGATCACACCCAAAGTGTTTAGCCGCTGTTTTACGGATGAAGGTAAGCCGAACAGGATTAAACAGATGAAGAGGCCTGAATTTACCACTTGGGTCCCACCATTCGTTCGCAAGGGCACTGAACTTTGCTATTTCTGCCTTATCGACTGAAGGCGAATTCGTAGATGAAGAGGCAGATCTCATCGCTGTAACGCTCTTAGTTAGAAATGTCGGTTGAGCCTTTGAAGCCCGGCGTCTATGTATGGCGCGCAATACTTGCCTGCGCCAGACCCCATAAATATGTCTAAAATCGTAATGAAATTTGGCGGAACATCGGTTGCCGACCTAGACCGCATACGCCACGTAGCAAAAATAGTTAAGACCGAGGTGGATCAAGGCCACCAGATTGCGGTCGTAGTCTCCGCTATGGCTGGGGAGACCAATAAGCTGGTTGGCTGGACTCAAGAGCTAAGCGCTGTTCATAATGCCAGTGAATATGACGTCATACTCGCATCTGCTGAGCAGGTTTCGGTAGGTCTTGTCGCAGTTGCGCTTGGTGCGATTGGTGTTAGTGCACGCTCCTGGCTTGGTTGGCAAATTCCAATTCAAACTTCAGACATACACGGATCAGCCCGTATATTGGATGTCCAGACTGATTTGTTGAATCAGTACTTTGAACAGTACCAGGTGGCTGTTATTGCTGGATTTCAGGGCATTACTGATGACAACCGGATTACAACTCTTGGGCGAGGTGGATCTGACACCAGCGCCGTAGCGCTTGCAGCAGCTTTGGATGCGGAGCGGTGTGATATTTACACTGATGTAGACGGTGTCTACACAATGGATCCGCGAGTTGTTCCAAAAGCAAAACGCTTAGAACGCGTATCTTATGAAGAAATGTTGGAACTGGCATCGTTGGGCGCCAAAGTCTTACAAACACGGTCAGTGGAATTGGCGATGCTTCATCGTGTTCCGCTCAGGGTATTATCGGCTTTTGATGATGATCCTGGTGGAACGCTTCTTTGTGACGAGGACGATATCGTGGAACAGAACCCGGTAACTGGAATCGCGTATTCGCGTGACGAGGCCAAGATTACACTTTTGCGTGTACCTGATCAGCCCGGTGTCGCTGCGGCCATTTTTGGTCCACTCGCGGATTCGGGCGTGAATGTAGATATGATTGTTCAAAATGTTTCTGAGGACGGTCAAAAAACAGACCTGACCTTTACTGTTAATCGATCTGAACTGGAGATTGCACTGCTTGCCATACGCCAGGCAGAAGAAAACATTGGCTATGAAGACTTAGTTCATGATGCCAAGGTCGCGAAAGTATCCATCATCGGCATTGGTATGCGTACTAATGTGGGAATAGCGCAAACAATGTTCAAAACACTGTCTGAAAAGGGGATCAATATTCAGGTAATCTCCACATCCGAGATAAAAGTCAGCCTTTTAATTGCAGAAGAGTGTGTTGAGCTAGCTGTACGAGAACTTCATTCGGTATTTGATTTAGATACGAAATAAGATTCTGTTTCTGATGTTTATGCCACACAGGGCCCGAAAGATTATCTAATACCACTCCCTCTCGCAGCTGGCGGCCCAAGGGCTCTACTCCGCCGCCTGCGCAAGAACGGCTCAGTCAGTCTTTACCCCCCCCAAGCACTAAATTCTCACTCTCAGGTAACAAGTTTTGATCGAGATATTGTAGCATCTAGTTTGTTCTGATTTAATCCACAGATCAGGGATGCGTATTCTTGTGAGTAATAGTTTATTCTTATTATTCAGTGGGTTGGGGGCAGGTGGAAAAAGTCACTCTACTATCTACTGACAAAGCCGACAATTTAGACGGCCGGCGCTTGCATCTGCGTGAGATTAGCCCTGATGTAAATGCGCCCCTGGAGACCGTTGGGCAGGATTTGAATACCGCTAGGAAGCGCAAAGGCGATGACCTGACACTAGTCTCTAGACGCCTTAAAATTCGCAAAAACTATCTAAATGCTCTGGAGGAGAGTAATTTTGATCTTCTTCCTGGACGCACTTACGCCGTCGGATTTGTTCGTTCCTACTCGCAATATCTTGGGTTACAAACTAATTCGGTGGTAGAGCGCTACAAGACAGAAATCGCCGGGTATGAGGATGTTGAAGAGCCTGAGCTTTGTCTTGCGCCTAAGGTGGAGCGTAAATTTCCACAAGGAACTACTGTATTTATAGTCTTGCTTCTGATCAGCGTGGTTTACGGCGGATACCAACTTCAGACAGCCGCTAAGCAAATGCTAAATGAGCGTGAGACAGCCATTCCGGCCCGGCTTGAGGCGGTAGCCTCTGACCAGCCTGTTACAGACACTGCTCCAACGCTCACTCAGTCAGAATTGGTTTCAGCCACAGCGGTTTTACGGCCGATAGCTAAATTTAAAGAACCCGCGAATAATGAATTTTTAGCTGCAGATATACGGAACGCCCTTCAAAATTTGCCCGTGGGGGACGTATTGGGACTTAGAAACGGCAATTCCCGTATTACGCTTCGAATTCATGAAACAACCAGTCTTCGCATTGTTGGCTCTAATGATACGCTCTTTATAAACCGGACCTTGAGTCCAGGAGATACTTATCGGGCCCCGGATGTTGCAGGAATGAGGATATCGGCCGCGGATTCCGGGGCGGTTGAGCTCTTGGTTGATGGTAAGCCAAGTGGTTTTTTGGGTGCTCGTGGCGCTGAAGCCAATGCGCTTTCGCTTAATTTGCAAGATATAGTAGACCGGGCGCAATAATCGGCTGACTGAGACCGCTAATCAGTCAGGTCTCTTGGCGCAGGTATTAAATGAGCATTCGTCCCTATCGTGATATCACGCGGCGTAAGTCGCAAAAAATACGTGTTGGATCCATTGAGGTGGGGGGTGACGCACCCATCACGGTGCAGTCAATGACCAATACTGTTACCAGCAATCTCAGCGCGACCATTGGCCAGATCAAAAGGCTCGAAGATGCCGGTGCTGATATCGTGCGGGTATCCTGTCCTGACAAAGATGCGACGCAAGCATTGAAAGAGATTATTAAAACGACGTCGGTTCCAATCGTCGCTGATGTTCATTTTCACTACAAAAGAGCTATCGAGGCAGCTGAAGCGGGGGCTGCTTGCCTGCGTATAAACCCTGGAAATATTGGTTCCGCCTCAAGAGTCAAAGACGTTGTTCAGGCAGCAAAGGATCATGGCGTTTCAATGCGTATTGGCGTCAATGCGGGCTCTTTGGAACGAGACCTTCTTGAAAAGCATGGTGAGCCATGCCCTGAGGCTATGGTGGAAAGTGCTCAACGCCATATGCGCATTCTAGAAGACAATGATTATTTT
>Ga0315338_1001295_pt1 | contig 33211 bp, 30 predicted proteins | sample ASW8metaG_FD_204518 | JGI IMG/M metagenome (GOLD analysis project Ga0315338, IMG submission 204518) | Ammonia-oxidizing marine archaeal communities from Monterey Bay, California, United States - ASW #8 | ecosystem: Environmental > Aquatic > Marine > Coastal | place: USA: California | collected... | reverse complement strand
TTCTAACCATCAACATGGAAATTGGACTGATTACACCGCCGGTCGGTTTGAATCTATACGTTATTGATGGAATTGCACCAGATGTGGGGTTACCAAAAATACTACGTGGTGCCCTACCATATGTTCTTTTAATGGTCTTAGGAATTGTCCTACTTTGCTTCTTCCCACAAATTGCAACGTGGCTGCCAGATCTTGTCTTTGGTTAATCTTGCTGTCAAGAAAACATTTTTGTGTAGAGTGCGGCTATAGTGTGTCTTGTTAAACTTGTCACCACGTTATAACTTTATGTTCGATATCAATAATATTCGCACGGCTTATCGATTATACATGCGGCCCGCTACCAGTTTTTTCGTATGTAGCGCGATACTGCAAGCCCCTGCAATCGCCCAAGAAACATCTACGGGTTTATTTAATTTCGATGCGGCATTGGAGTCCGCTCAAAATTTACCTCGGATGCGAAGCTTGCTTGTAAGTCAGGATGGAGAAGTGGTATTGGAACGTTATTTCAATGGCGCAAACGCTCGTCGTGGAACTAATGTCAAGTCAGTTTCAAAAAGCATTATCTCCACACTAATTGGAATCGCTATTGAACAGGGACATATACCTAGCGTCAAACAACCAATTGGCGATTATTTCAGCGCACAACTCTCAACCAATGAAGACGCTCCAAAAGAAAGTATTACCATTGAGAATCTTTTGACCATGCAAGCGGGTCTTGAAACTACTAGCAACCGCAACTATGGCGCATGGATAGCAAGCTCTGACTGGGTAGACTCCGCGCTCCAACAACCGCTCCACCTCCCCCCCGGCAGACTTATGGAGTACAGCACCGGAAATACTCATCTACTTTCGGCCATCCTCACCGCTACAACCGGTCAAAGTACGTTGGAATTCGCGCGAAAAGTGTTGGCTGAACCATTAGGATTCTATCTACCTCCCTGGCCTCAGGATCCTCAAGGCATATATTTTGGCGGCAATGATATGGAACTAACACCTCCTCAAATGCTCGCATTTGGGCAGTTATACCTGAATAACGGACAAGCCAATGGCACTCAAATCATTCCAAGAGCGTGGGTTGAGAATTCGCTTATTCGACGTGCGCAATCACGTCGTGACCGTACTCGATATTATGGTTACGGCTGGTGGAGCCGTGATATGGCAGGCCACGAAACCTCATATGCCTGGGGATTCGGTGGTCAGTTCATTTTGCTGGTGCCAGAACTTAACCTAGTGGTGGTGACTACTTCATCCAGTAATCCCGGGCCAGAACGCCGTGCACACACCCGACGTATCTACGACTTGGTAGAACACGAGGTCATAGCAGCTGTATCTGAGCAACTTGGATACCCGCCTGTTTTCACGCAACAGACGCGTACTGACTATTCTTCTTCAGGGCAGTACTGATAATTGTGCAATGGTTCGCCTAGTGCTGCGTAGGTCACTCTAGACATAACGGGTCGCGTAAATACACCCGGATCCGTTACCGTTATCTCGTAATCTAGGTGACTTCCGTCTTCGCTCAGGATAAATGACTCCACCAACTCAACACGCTCACTCTGAGGAGTGCCGTTATCGTCAAAATAAGGCCAATCAATCCGGGTTGTCTTTATGTCAAGAATTTGCCCATCCCATTGGCCTACAGAATACCCCTGTTTTGTCGCAGACACGGTATTGGGATCTAAATCTTGTGACAGATGAATAGTACGAATGACCGTATTCGATAAACTGAGCACGATCGAGTCACCGTTATCTATGAATTCAATCGGGAATGGGTTGGGCATAATTGCTGGCATACCGTGGGTAACGCATTGAAATGCAGGATTATCATCTACGGGGTGCCACTCAGCTTGTCGGACTGCCGCTTCTGCAGTTAAGGGCAATTCTCCAAAATTGAGTCCGTCACCTAGGGCGGCTCGACTCCAGACACGGAAGAGTCCAGTTTGCCTTTGTTCTGTATTTTCACTATCACCAGATGAAGGACTTCTGCCATCGGATGTTTGCGTCCAACGTGGTTGGGCGCCACGTTCCAATACCTCGTAGCCGTCCTCTAGAAGCATGTTTGCAACTTGGATCCATTGAGGTCGACGAGTAGAGCGATAACCAGCAACCCGAACATATGCTCCCTCACTGAGCATCTGTTCGCGTACCCCCACACGTTCAAGCACATACACTGCTGAGCCTTCCAGTTCCAAAAGCTCTGCCTGTCCCTCTGAAGACGTCGTTTTGAGTGTATAGCGAGGATGCGGGTTGCCCCAATAGACGCTAATCAACTCGCCTTCTAGCTCAACAATAGAGCTGTGGTCATACTCAGCTGTGGAATGATGCGCCTCGGATACAGGCCAAAAAATGGCGCCGCTGAGCACCGGCACCAGATACCAGCTTTTCTTCATCATCAGAGCATCCCTGTACAGTCTTTTTTGTGAAGATTCGTAGTTCTATTAAGCACAAAACAATATTCAGCTCATCGTTTCTTCATCCGTGATTTTAGCTGTATCCGCATACTCTTCAATTTGTGCCTCAACATTCAGTATTAGACCATTTACTGCTGTTACCCGGACTATGGTGTTAGTCGGTAGTCCACGACCATCAATTAAGCTAGCATTCCAACGTTCCCCGCGAATACGAACTTTCATTAGCTCGGCACCTTCTTTATTTTCCACCACATGGCCAATTTCACCAATAAGAGGATCTTTAACATCCTCTGGCAAGACCTGAGTATATTTTCGGAATACTGCGCTCTCAAAAACACTCTCGTACAACAAGAACCCGATGATTGAGATCACAACACAAGTAAGTAGGATGCCACTGATTACTTCCATTATTTTTTACCGAGTCTATCAATACAAGTACGTAAGATTCATTCAATCGTAATTCTACATTTCTATCGGCACGGAACGTACCAACGCAGGGTAGTGATAGTAGAGAGTGCCAATACGTGCAACATAATTGACGTAAAGAGCTGCCCATAGACCATGATTTGCTAACGGAGTTAATACCCACCATGCGGCTATATAGATAAGAAAAGAAGCTAGCATAGCGTTACGCATTTCTGCCGAACGCGTAGCTCCAATAAAAATGCCATCTAACTGAAAAGCCCACACCCCCAGCAACGGAGCTCCAACAGCCCAGGGAAGATATATTCGAGCAACGCTACGGACGGCCTCGTCGGTTGTTAAGAGATCAACAAATGCCGTACCGTACAAAATGATAGACCCCGACAGAAACAAGGCTACTCCACCAGCCCAGAGGGTCGTCATTTTGGCCGCAGCGGTTAATGCTGCTCGATGTCCTGAGCCAATCGCCCTGCCAACCAACCCCTCCGCGGCAAATGCAAGCCCATCTAAAAAGTAAGCGCTAACCGAAATTAGGTGCATTAGAACAGCGTTTGCTGCAAGAATTACATCTCCTTGTTTTGCACCTTGCGCCATAAACCAGACAAACACGAAGATGAGTGCAAGAGAGCGAATCATGATATCGCCGTTGACAACGATCGTGCGTTTGAGCCGATGGAGAATTAGTAGGTTCTCTCGAGTCCAACAGACATTAAATTTTTGCAAATAGCGAATCGCTATAACCAAACCAATTAGGGCCGCTCCCCATTCAGAAATCAGTGTACCGAATGCAACCCCTCTTACATCCCATCCGAAGCCAAGAACGAACAATACGTCCAATGCCATATTGGTTAAGTTAAGGACCAACTGCAGAACAAGTCCGATATCAGTGCGCCCTAGACCGATGAACCATCCGAGCAATGCATAGTTTACTAGGGTCGCCGGTGCCGCCCAGATTCGAATGTCGAAGTAGCTCCTAGCGAGATTTTCCACTCGCTCGCTACCCTCTAACAAAACAAATGCCACCTCACGGACTGGCCATTGCAGTGCAATGAGCGCAATCCCGACAATGAAGGCAATCAACAACGCTCTGCCAAGACTCGCAGCGATTTCAGAGTTGTCCCGCGCACCAAGTGCCTGGGCAGTGAGCCCAGTGGTCCCCATGCGTAGAAACCCGAACGCCCAAAAAACAAAACTAAAGATTAGTGAACCAACGGCAACCGCACCAATGTAGGCTGGATCAGGAAGTTGTCCAACGACACCGGTATCAACCACACCAATCAACGGTGTAGAGATGTTAGAAAGCATAACCGGCAAGGCAATCGCAAGGATCGCCCTATGGGTTAGTGGTGTTTTCTCTTCGGCGGAGTTAGCTGGCGGCACGCGCGCTTAAGTTCCCGTACCGCCACGCATTAGTTGACAGGCCGAAATTTCTGAACTCTTCTACCCGTGGCGGTTTCAGCAACATATAAGCTTCCCTCGGAATCGACGGCAACTGTGTGGCCGTGAGTAAAATTGCCCGCCTGGTGTCCAGGACGCCCAAACGTCGAGAGTATTTCACCACTCTTATGGTCGAGTACGTGTACCTGCTCGTTACGCCCGTTCATCACGTACAAATGTTGCTGTTCCTCGTCCGGAGAAAAGGCCACCGTCCAGGCAGTCCCGCGTGGATCTGGTAGTGCATCGGTGCCAGTCCTAATCCATATATTCCGAATAAACGCGCCCATCTTGTCAAACACCTGAACTCGGTCACCTTGGCGGTCACAGACATAAATGAGCCCTTCATTACTCATAGCAATGCAATGCACAACTTGCGCAAATGTGCCAGGAGCACCCTCTTCAATCTCTTGCTGAGTTGCCTGGCGCCCCCACTGGCGCAGAAAGCTTCCATCCTTGTCGAAGACAGCAATACGTCGGTTACCGTATCCATCAGAAATATAGATATCGCCATTGCCCGGATCAACAGCAATTCCCGAGGGTCTATTTAATTGATCATGCGCTGCATTTAAAGCTTCACCCTGCCGAGAACCATCCGTTGTATCAAACTTACCGCGTTCGCCTATCTGCAAAAGCAATTCACCTTCGTGGCTATACTTCTGGACGATTCCGTCGTTATTCCCAGCAACATAAACATTGTCTTCAGTATCAAAAGCGCATCCGTGGATTGAATCAGGCACAATCTCAGGATCGCCCCATGCTCTCACCATATTGCCAACCTTATCGAACATGATGATCGATGGAGTTGCCATCGAAGTTTCTTTTTCTTCCTCGGTTATGTTGCGCCGATCCACAATGACGCTATGGTCATGAGAGTCGACGCAATTTCCTCCAACTTGACCATTAATCCAGCCTGCAGGTAGGGGTCTAGGCCAGGACGCATCAACCTCAAACCTAGGCGCATCCTGCGCAGCAACAGTTAAGGACCCTAGTGCCAGCAAAACCACTATCTTATTCATACGGATTCTCCCCAGACAACAGCCACCAGCGTTGGATAATAACCGCCAAAGAGCGGCAAGTTGACTAATTTTATAAAAACCCTGTTGTGACTTTCGAACACAATTTAGATTAGAGATTAAAAATTGTGAATTGGAGCGGGTGAACGGGTTCGAACCGTCGACCTGCACGTTGGCAACGTGCCGCTCTACCAACTGAGCTACACCCGCATACGAAGTGGGATGGATTGTAAATCAGTATACCTGGAGATACACCCTAAGCCTGCTTATTAAACGCCGAGCCCCATTTGTTCTAACGCTGCATACCCTAGCAAACCATAGGGATTACCCAATGTAACGCGAATTTCAAAATGGTTATATCCAGCACCTATGAGGCGTCGGACAGGCTTTCTTCGTGCCTCAATCGCAGCGGCAAAATCTTTTGCCTGTCGCTGAAATTCTGGCGTCTCCGAAGTACCGTTAGCGATGATAACCGGGGCATTTAGATGATCTATATGCCGCTGCGGACTCAGCGCATCCACTACATCATCCGTCAAATGCAAATAGCTATCTCGCCAGGAGAGTCGCACTGGCTCAAGATCAAACATGCCGCTGATGCACAGCCCACCCTTAATCAGATTTTCTGGTAAGTTGAAGGTTCCCGACCAATCAGTCGTTAGGACAACAGCTACAAGGTGTCCGCCCGATGAATGTCCTGAGACATATATACGCTCAGGGTTGCCGCCAAAACGCTCAGCATTCCCATACGTCCATGCGACAGCCTCTCTGACCTGTCGGGCAAGGACCGGTAAACCACCATCTTCCTCAACAACGGAGGAAAAGTTGGGAATTACCATCACAGCACCTTTACGAACAAAAGGCTCAGCCATATAGGCATAATTTCTTGCAGCCCCAAAACGCCAAGTACCACCATGAAAATGTATATGAATTGGCGCATTCCCCTGACCTGGGCTATAGACCTCTAGGTTCTCTGTGGCTCCTGCCCCGTAAGCAAAACGCTCAGGTTCCCCCAAGCGAGCAATTGATGCTTGGTTGCTGAGCATTTCCTGCTCAACGATTTGCTCCCGATTAGAAGCGTAAGCGCTCTGATCGTAAGCCGCATCCAATTCCTCCTGATTCATCCCAAGCCATACGATCGGTCCTTCACCCCCAATTTGCTGACCCGAAGTCCGAGCAATAGGAAGAGCTCCGCAAGCACCCACAGCCCAACCTGCGGCCTGAAGAATATTGCGTCGGCTAGTTCTTTTACCATTGTCTTCAAATTTATCTTTTGTACTCATTATCCCTTGCCCTCACTGCATTGTTCGCAACATATTTTTGTGTAAGGGTGACTCGTCAAAAATCCGACCGCATTATAGGCCATGCTGCTTTTAGGTAATCTGCCATAGACCACAGAGTTAGTCCTGCCGATACAATAAGGAGAATCACACCAATCTCGTACACTGGCACACCAAAAAACGCTTCTTGGTATAGCATAAAACCAATGCCAAACATTTGAAGCGTTGTTTTCCATTTCGCAAAAAATGTGACTTTGACTTGTGCGCGGGCCCCGAGTTCAGACATCCACTCTCTCAGTGCAGAGACTGCAATCTCCCGACCAATGATAATTGCAGCTACACCCATTAGCACGAGAGTTGGATTATCCTGAACCAGCACTACCAGTGCAGTTGTCACGATGAGTTTATCGGCAACTGGGTCAAGAAACGCACCAAATTTTGAGGTTTGATTGAGTTTGCGCGCTAAATAGCCATCAAACCAGTCTGTGACCGCTGCCAGCCCAAAGATAATGCCCGACGCTTGTCCAGCCCAAGTGAATGGAAGGTAGTAGACCACTACGATCAGGGGGATAGCCATAATCCGAAAAAGCGTCAATACGTTTGGAATTGTTAAAGGCATTGACTAATCCGAGTGAAAGTATCCGTATATTAACTGGGCAAGCTGACGGGAAATACCCCTCACTTGTACCAGGTCATCTACACTGGCACGCGTAACTGCCTGCAATCCTCCAAACTGACGCAACAGCGCTCGACGCCTCTTTGGACCTAACCCAAGGATCTCTTCTAAGGGAGAAGAAGCTAGTTTTTTTTGGCGCCGAACACGATGTCCAGCGATCGCAAACCGGTGCGCTTCATCACGTAACTGCTGGATTAGATGTAGTGCGGGTGAACTCGCTGCAAGTTTCAACGGTTCCTGAGTGTTCTCCAGAAAAAGTCGCTCGCGGCCTGGTTTTCGCCCCTGCCCTTTTGCCACTCCTACGAGACAAACGTCAACTAACTGAAGCTCCTCTAGCACATCTACTGCCACGCCAAGCTGGCCTTTGCCTCCGTCGACTAACAAAACGTCTGGAATAAGTCCCTCGCCTTTTTTTACACGCTCGTAACGTCTCTTGAGCGCCTGTGCCAAAGCGCCATAATCATCCCCGGCTGCTACGTCCGCAATATTGAAGCGCCTGTATTCTGACTTCAATGGCCCATCAGATCCGAACACTACACAGGAAGCTACAGCGCATTCTCCACCTGTATGACTTACGTCAAAACACTCAAGGCGTCCCGGAACTTCGTCAAGACATAATACCTCCGCAACAGCCTCAAGTTGTTGTGTCAGTGTCGTATTCGACTTCTTTTTCAAAACTGCCGCATGTTCGGCATTGGTCAATGCCATCTCAATCCACCGTGCTCGGTCACCACGAACACGGTGTTTTATTTTTACGCGATGATTTATTTTCTCAGTAAATAAATCCTCAATTGCATCGAGATCTGATACAGATTGACTGATCAAGATTTCTTTTGGTGCATCCCTCTTTCCGTAATACTGAAGCAAAAAAGCACGCATAACTTCTTCCATATTTGCTTTTGCCGTGCTTTTTGGGAAATAACTCCGAGAGCCCAGCAATCTTCCCCCTCGAAAGCACATCACAGCAACGGAATATATATTTTGTAAAAAAACTAACCCGATAACATCAAAATTACCGGTCACCCGAGATACCAACTGCTGCGATTCTACGGTCTTAAGCCTAGCTATTTGATCGCGGTACTGTGCAGCAAGCTCAAAATCTAATTGATCAGAAGCACGCTCCATACGTTGCGCCAGACTTTCTGTCACTACCCCACTTCGCCCTTTTAGGAATAATTCTGCATCATCTATATTCTGCCGATACTTTTCGGTAGAAATGAGGCCAACACAAGGTGCTGTACAACGTTGAATTTGATACTGCAAGCAAGGACGCGTGCGATTCGCAAAATAGCTATCGTCGCATTGACGTACCTGAAAGAGTTTCTGCAACTGGCTCAGCGCCTCTCGAACTGAACCAGCACTCGGGTAGGGCCCAAAAAGACGTCCTTCTTTCTTACGTGACCCGCGGTAGAAAGACAGGCGCGGAAACTCCTGATCTGTGCTGATATGTATGTAGGGATAACTTTTATCGTCTCGTAATAAAACATTGAATTTCGGCTTATGTTGTTTGATTAAGTTATATTCAAGCATTAATGCCTCAGTCTCCGTACGAGTTACCGTTACCTCGATATCAGCCACCTGCCGCAACATTGCTATAGTCTTAGAGTCTAGAGATCTTCCTTGAAAATAACTCCCGACTCGCTTCCGCAGATCTTTAGCTTTTCCCACGTAGATAACTTCTCCGTTAGCACTAATCATTTGGTATGTCCCTGGACAATGAGTTAGATTCACAAGAAGTGATTGGGGATTAAACGTTGTAGCTGCGTTGGGTGTCAGCCCCTTGCAGGATCGCGCTTGCAGCTCTTCTTTTTTCATACCGAAACTGTAGCCAGCTCTTTTGCTAGCGCCAATGCCTCTCGAAACATCTCGGCTGTCAAACGACCAGTCTGGGTGTTATAACGGCTGCAGTGATACGAGTCGACCATCGTCCGCTGCCCCGGTAGCCGATGAATAACCCCATGTCCAAAACTGTACCCGCTAAGTTTTAGGGTAAACGCGCGCAGTATCGCTTGATGCGCAATCCCCCCTAAGGCAAATATGACAGCCCCATTTGGGAGTTCGTCAATCTCCCCTCTCAAGTAATCGTTGCAAGTTCGCACTTCGAGAGTTGTCGGCTTATTCTGAGGCGGCAGACATTTTACGGCATTAGTGATCCTGCAACCTAGAAGCTCTAGACCATCATCCATCGAAACCGATTCAGATTTAGTACAAAGATTAAGCTCAAATAAGGTGCGATATAGAAGTTTGCCAGCAAAGTCCCCTGTAAATGGGCGCCCCGACGCGTTTGCACCGTGGCGCCCAGGGGCAAGTCCAACTATCAGGAGATTTGCCTTTGGATCTCCAAATGCCGGAACCGGCGCGTTGAAATACTTTGTGTACCTAGCTCGTTGCTCTTTGAGATAATCAGCTAAGCGAGGGCAGCGGGTGCAACTCGGGTTGAAGGTAACCTTCACTATCCTACCTACCCAAGGATATTAGTACGACACACTATTCAGGGTTGTTTTGTTGGCCTGCTATACGCATGGCAACTTCCATGGCTTGTTCATAATTCAGGCGTGGGTCTACCTGCGACTTATAAGCACGAGCTAAGTCAGATTCCTTTAGCCCGCGAGCACCGCCAACACATTCGGTTACGTTTTCACCGGTTAGCTCTAGGTGAACACCCCCAAGATAACTTCCGGCTTCATTATGAATTCGAAACGCAGCCTGAAGTTCTGAAATGATGTTATCAAAATGCCGTGTCTTATAGCCTTCCGCTGTCGTTTCTGTATTGCCATGCATCGGGTCGCATATCCAAAGGACTTGGGATCCTGTGTCACGGACCGCTTGAATCATTCTTGGTAGGTGTTCATCTACATGCTTTGCTCCAAACCGTGTGATCAATGCCAAACGACCAGGCTCATTACTCGGGTTCAAAAGATGAATTAATCCTTGCAACTGTTCATTGCTCGCGCCAGTGCCAACCTTGATTCCAATGGGATTACTAATACCTCTGAAAAACTCAACGTGCGCACCGTCCAGGTCAGCCGTCCGCATCCCAATCCACGGGAAGTGAGTGGTTAAGTTATACCAACGCTCCCGATGGGGAAGAAACCGTGTCTGTGCCTGCTCATACGATAGGTGTAAGCCCTCATGGGAGGTATAAAATTCCACACGACGAGTATGAATCGCATCACCAGCAACGGATTCAAAAAACTCCAATGAATCAGACACTGACTGGACGAGTTTATGATACTCAGCCGACATCGATGACTTCTCCATGAAATCGAGATCCCAGTTCTCTGGGTGATGGAGGTCTGCAAACCCACCATCAATCAGTGAGCGAACAAAGTTAAGAGTTAGAGCAGCACGTTCATAACCACGCAACATGAGTGCAGGATCAGGCTCTCGGTCCTCAGCAGTAAAAGGAAGCCTGTTTACGAGGTCTCCACGGTAGCTAGGCAAAGCCTTACCATCACGAGTTTCTTCATCTGCGCTACGCGGTTTCGCATATTGTCCTGCCATTCGTCCCACACGGATGACAGGTTTTTTGAGCGCCATCACAAGAACCAAGGACATCTGAAGCAAGATTTTCAGTTTTTGGACGATATTGTCTGAACTACACTCGTCGAAATTCTCAGCACAGTCCCCACCTTGGAGCACAAAGGCCTCCCCTCGCTGCGCAGCCGCGAATTGACTCTTGAGAGACTCCACCTCCCAGCTAGTGACAAGTGGAGGTAGCTTACCTAGCTGGGCAACAGTTTCCTCTAACCGCGTGTTGTCCTTGTACAGCGGCTGCTGGCTGGCCTTGCGAGTCTGCCAGCTGGCTGGATGCCAAGTAATTGAGTTATTGGTCTGTGTCATAAGGGCGCGACTATACACCCGCTTAGCTCTTCCTAAAACGAAGTGTATCGAAAATATTTTAAATACAAGGCCGGTAGCACAATGCTGGTATCATGAACCCATGCTACCAGTCGCTTCCAGCTTGAGGCGCGGAGTCCTTACAGCCTGCTTGGTCTTGGGAGGTGCAATGTGGCTCCAGGCTCAGGAAAACACCTCAGACGAAATCTTAGCGCCTGTTGAGACCCAAACAGGCGGGATAGTTACGATTCTCCAAGTCCAAGGTGCTATCGGACCAGCTACGGCAGATTTTATTACCCGAGGCGTGGAAACGGCTGAGGAGAACGGATCAGCGCTGATGGTCATCGAAATGGATACCCCCGGAGGGCTTGATACGGCGATGCGGGACATTATCCAAGGCATCCTTGGTTCGTCAGTCCCCGTAGCAACCTATGTTTGGCCTCAGGGCGCACGCGCGGCTAGCGCAGGCACGTATATCCTCTATGCCAGTCATATCGCAGCCATGGCTCCTGCCACAAATCTCGGGGCAGCCACACCCGTGTCGATTGGAGGAACAGCACCAGCCACGCCCGACGATCTACCTACAGAGAATGAGGAAATACTGGACGATTTAGAAAGCGAAGATAGTACCGAGGCGGCTGAAAACATCGCAAATAATGAAGAGCAAACAGCTGTCCCTCCCCCGTCAACAGCCTCTGAACGTAAAGCAATTAATGATGCTGTCGCCTATATTCGCAGTCTTGCTGAACGCCGCAACCGTAATGCTGATTGGGCTGAAGAGGCTGTTCGTGCAGCAGAAAGTTTAAGTGCTCAAAATGCGCTTGAAATGAATGTGGTTGATCTCATAGCGAGCAATCGAACAGATCTATTGCAGCAGTTGGACGGCTGGGAAGTAGAGGTCAATGGCACCGAAATAACGCTCAATACGACAGGGTTGACGTCGGTTATGTTTGAACCGGACTGGCGCACGCAACTACTTGAAGTTATAAGCAACCCGACTGTCGCCTATCTCCTCATGTTAATCGGGATCTATGGCCTCATATTTGAAGGTTACAATCCTGGCGCCATCGTGCCGGGGGTTGTTGGGGCTATCTCTCTTCTGCTGGCTTTGTTTGCATTTCAGGTCCTCCCTGTTAACTATGCCGGGCTAGCGCTTATTATCTTAGGCGTCATACTGATGGTGTCGGAGTTCCTTGTTCCGAGCTTCGGTGCACTTGGAATGGGTGGGATTGCTGCCTTTGTTTTTGGGTCAGTAATTCTTATTGACTCAGACATTCCGGGTTACGGGGTATCTATCCCCTTAATCTTTTCCATTGCCTTAACAGGAGCGTTGATTCTGTTGGGCATCGTTTGGTTTGCAATGAAATCGCGAGATCGCCCCGTCGTAGCCGGAGTCGAGGAACTGCTTCGAACAACCGCAGAGGCACTTGAGGACTTTACTTCTCAAGGACAGGTTTGGGCACATGGTGAACGCTGGAACGCCCATAGTGAAGTCCCTGTTAAAAAAGGTCAGTCCCTTAAGGTCACAAAGATCAACGGGCTAACGCTATACGTTGAACCAAGCAACGTTAGTTAATTGTAGCGAAAAAAGAATAAAGGAAAAATTATGTTTTTCGAACTTCCCACATTGCTCATCGCACTCATCGCACTATTCGTATTCAGCGCAATTAAAATACTTCGAGAATATGAACGAGGTGTAATTTTTCTTCTCGGTCGTTTCTGGAAGGTTAAAGGTCCTGGTTTGATAATTGTCATACCTGGAATTCAGAAAATGATTCGGGTGGATCTCAGAGTGATCGTGATGGATGTTCCCACCCAAGATGTAATCTCTCGAGATAATGTCTCAGTGAAAGTCAGTGCAGTGATCTATTTCCGCGTTCTAGATCCAGAAAGAGCAATCATTCAGGTAGAAAACCGAGTCGAAGCCACCAGTCAACTTGCCCAAACAACACTGCGCTCAGTACTTGGGCGCCACGACCTAGACGATATGCTAGCTGAGAGGGATAAACTGAACGCGGACGTGCAAGAAATACTAGATCAGAACACCGAGGCCTGGGGAATTAAAGTCACAAACGTGGAAATCAAACACGTCGATCTTGATGAAAGTATGATTCGCGCTATTGCAGCCCAGGCCGAAGCGGAGCGAGCGAGACGCGCTAAAGTCATTCACGCAGAAGGTGAATTTCAAGCCTCGAAAAAGCTGGCCGAGGCAGCAAAAGTACTGGGATCAGAATCTCAGGCATTGCAACTGCGCTACTTACAAACTCTGACGGAAATTTCTAGCGAACGAAATACTAACACCATAGTGTTCCCGCTACCGATGGATCTAGTAAAACCAATTTTTGACAAAATGAACAAGTCTGATAAGGAATAAATATACCTTCACCACAAAGGTATGGGCTGAGTGTGCTCTAGATCGGCATGCTAATCAGATACACCGACGTCATTTTTTCTGTCGGCTAGCCCGCGCCTCCATGTATGCTGACAACTCGCCTTGTTTGGTGTGTAGGGTGTGCAGCCAGCGTTGGCCGCCAGAAGTGAACCCAGCCCAGTAACCAATTTCAACTATCTGAGGCTCGGTGAATTCAGCGTGAAGATCTTCCCAAAGTGCATCATCCGCAAGATTTGGATTCCATAGAACGGCATCCGTATATTGCAATGCCACTTTCTCTCTATGGCTAAACTGATCTGATCTCTTGTAATCCAGAAGCTCGCTCAATCGATTATTTGGGTCTTCTTTCGCCCCACGGGCGTCGCCCTGGTTGCTTCAGTAGTCGCAGTCTAGGCTATAAGCGATGTAGGTCCGAACAAGTTCTTTGAGGTCATGTTCAACAAAACCAACATTTTTTTGCTTATCGAACAGCAATTTTCTCGTGGTAGTAAACGCACGCATAACATCGGGTTGGTGTGCGCGAATAGATTGATTCTCAGGTCCTGGACGGCCTTTTTCGATCGCAACCTCAAGCCACTCACGCAGTTCCGGGTCTTCGATTTGATCTGGTGCAACGTAACTGATTCGTGCCATCGATTTTTATCTCTAGTTGGTTGCGGCAAGTTTAGGCGGAGAATTTTGAAAAGCAATGCCCTGACAGATTCACAGGCCATCTATTGGCACTTCGTTAGCTAGTTTCCCCCTTTGCTTTGCGCCAAAGCTCCTCTAATTCATCTGTGCTGTAATTCGCCCAATCACCGTCCCCGTTCTTCACATTACGCTCCACATTTCGAAAACGCTTTTCAAAACGATCATTTGCACTGCGCAAACACGCTTCTGGCTCAACATTGAGGTGGCGACACAAATTGACTAGCGCGAACAACGTATCCCCCATCTCAGCAACTACCGCTTCGTAATCTGCGCTGTACACAGCAGCATTTAACTCTTTGAGTTCCTCATCAACCTTATCTCTAGCCCCACCCCAATCAGGCCAATCAAAGCCAACACGGGAAGTTCGGCGACCGAGTTTCATGCCCCGCGTTAAGGCTGGCAAAGCCAACGGGACACCATCTAGAACACTATCAGAACTGCCCTTCTCCACAGTTTTAAGCGTTTCCCACGCTTCTGTCTGCGATTTCGCATCATCAACATGCTCATTCCCAAAAACGTGCGGATGCCTACGAATCATTTTTGTACAAATCGCCTCAATCACGTCACCAAATGCGAAAACCCCCTCCTCCTCTGCCATACGGGAGTGGTATACGACCTGGAGCAACAGATCTCCTAACTCATCCTTCAGATCCTCCATATTCTCACGCTCGATAGCATCAACGACTTCATAGGCTTCCTCGAGGGTGTAGGAACCTATGGTGGCGAAGGTTTGCTCCTGGTCCCAAGGGCAACCTTTATCTGGATCACGGAGGGTGGCCATTATCTCAAGTAGTTTAGAGATACTTTCTTTATTCATTTGTTTTTTCATTAGAAATAAGTGAAATAAACCCAATTAACATGGATGCAGTTGCTCCCCATATTCGATGCCCTTCATACGTAATCTCGTGCACCCGCATGCGCGCGCCAAGCCGTTCTCTATAAGTCACCCGGATATTGTCCTCCTCCAATAGAAACTCCAGTGGCACCTCAAAAACTTCGGCCACCTCAGTATCGTCTGGAACAGGCTGAAACTCAGGTGTGACGAAACCAACCACAGGCGTCACCAGAAAGCCCGTCACGGTCAAGAAGCGCCCTAAACACCCTGCCACTGAGACCTGTTGTGGATCCAGGCCCACCTCCTCATTGGCTTCCCGCAGCGCAGCCTCTACCGGCCCTGCGTCACCCAACTCGATTCGCCCGCCCGGAAAGCTTACCTGGCCAGGGTGGTCTTTCAGATGATCTGCCCGCTCGGTAAAAAGTAGCGCTAACCCCTCCGGACGTTCTATCAACGCGAGTAAAACGGCAGCAGGACTACGCCGCCTCTGCAAGTAATCAATGAATGGCTTTGGAACCGGGCCCTCGACATCCTGCAGTGCGCGAGTTAACGGGTCCATTTCAGACCCCATCCCTGCAAAGCGAGACTCAATATGCGCCCGCACCTGATTACTTTGGCTTTTAACCCTTAACCCCACCTTTGGCCAACTCAGCAGGATCGAGCAGTAATGCCAGTTCCTCATCGCTAAGATCCGTCTCCTCGGCGGCTACTTCCCGAATTGGACGCCCCTCTAGATATGCCTTCTTAGCAATCTCTGTACCTTTCTCGTACCCGATAACGTGATTTAGCGCCGTCACAAGAATAGGATTACGTGCCAACGCCTCTCCCAGATGCTCTTCATTTACAGTAAAGCCCTCGATTGCCATATCTGCAAGAGCCCGTGACCCGTTTGCTAATAGTTCTATACTCTGTAGAAGATTATGAGCGACAACGGGTAACATGACATTAAGTTGAAAGTTACCCGACTGCCCCGCTACGGTAATCGCCACATCATTCCCAATCACTTGCGCCGACGCCATTGCAACCGCCTCAGGTATCACAGGATTTACTTTTCCGGGCATGATGCTGCTGCCGGGTTGTAATGCCGGAAGCGCAATCTCAGCAAGCCCCGCTAAAGGCCCGCTATTCATCCAGCGCAAATCGTTCGCGATCTTCAAGACACTCACAGCTGTGGTTTTTAACTGGCCTGAAAGCTCGACTGCAGTGTCTTGACAACTCAGCGCCTCGAAATAGTTATCAGCAGCCTTAAACGCAATATCCGTACGGGAAGCTAACTGTGCTGCCACATGTGCACCAAATTTTGGGTGGGCGTTTATCCCTGTTCCAACTGCGGTGCCCCCTTGAGCCAAGCTAGCAAGTCGGGGGAGCGCGCCGGAAATGCGCTGATAATCAGCCCGGACTTGGGCTGACCATCCACTTAATTCCTGATCAAGGCGAATTGGCATGGCATCCATTAGATGGGTTCTGCCAGTTTTCACAATATGTGAAAGCAAATTCCCTTTGCGCTCAATCGTTCCTGCCAGGTGCTCTAATGCGGGTAGCAACTGCTCTGTAACGCCCAAAGCCGCGCTTACATGAATGGCCGACGGGATTATATCGTTGCTACTCTGCCCCATGTTAACGTGATCATTTGGATGGATGGGTTCATCAGATGCCTGAGCTGCCAAGCGAGCGATAACCTCATTTGCGTTCATATTAGAACTGGTACCAGACCCCGTCTGAAACACATCGATAGGAAAATGCTCATCGTGTTGCCCTTCAGCCACCTCCAGCGCAGCAGTCTCTATAGCGGCCGCTATCCCTTTGGGTAACAACCCTAGGCTCTGGTTAGCTACCGCGCCTGCCCACTTGATAAGCCCTAACGCCCGGATAAACTGCCTCGGCAGACGCATCCCACTAATGGGGAAATTGTTTACTGCGCGCTGGGTTTGCGCACCCCACAGCGCCTCAGCCGGCACCTCCAACTCACCCATGCTGTCACGCTCAACTCTATACTCAGTTGTCATGCCCGCTCCCAAATTCCCCGTTTCACATTAGAAACCCTTTAAGGTCGGAGATTATCGATGAAAAGTGTATGATGCTCACTCCGCTACTGCTTGTATAGGGATGACGAGCAACCCCGTGGATCCGGTTCCTCTTACTGCTCTTTCGCCATTAGATGGGCGCTACGCGTCCAAAGCCGAGCCCCTACGCGACTATCTCTCTGAATCTGCGCTCATTCGCTATCGTACGTTAGTGGAGGTCCGCTGGTTCCAGCACCTAGCGAATGAAGCTGATATCCAGGAGCTTGAGCCGTTGGATGGTTCCATCAATGACGCGCTGAACCGCCTGGTCGATAACTTTGACTTAGAAGACGCCCGCCGCGTAAAAGCCCTCGAAGCCGAAACTAATCACGATGTGAAGGCTATTGAATATTTTCTGAGAGAAAAACTATCCGCAGTATCAAGTTTCTCTCCCAAACTGGGAGCCTTCCTTCATTTCGCATGCACTTCTGAGGATATCAACAATCTCTCATATGCCCTTATGCTCCGTGATGCCCGACAATTGGTCCTGCTGCCGGGAATGAAGGCACTCACAGATGACCTAAAAACCCTTGCTCATGAATTCGCCGATATAGCTATGCTGTCCCGAACACACGGCCAACCAGCTTCTCCGACAACTCTAGGCAAGGAACTCGCGAATTTTGCCCACCGACTCTCACGACAGTCTGATAGTCTCAGTGCAGTAGAAATACTCGGCAAATGCAACGGCGCGGTCGGAAACTTTAATGCTCATGTTGCCGCCTACCCGGACGCAGCGTGGATACGAATCAGCAATCAATTTGTGAAATCTCTCGATCTTAGCCCCACCAACTACACCGCTCAGATCGAATCTCATGACTGGATAGCCGAGTACTGCCATGCGCTCGTGCGCATGAATACAATCCTACTTGATCTCTGCCGAGATCTTTGGGGTTACGTTAGCCTGGGCTATTTTCGCTCTCGTGCCGTAGCCGGTGAGATAGGATCTTCTACTATGCCCCATAAGGTGAACCCCATCGAGTTCGAGAATGCTGAAGGAAATCTGGGTGTGGCGAATGCGCTACTCTCATTTTTGGCAGAAAAACTCCCACAATCCCGATGGCAGCGTGATCTCAGCGATTCTACCGTATTGCGGAATTTAGCCGTTGCACTTGGTCACGGCTTAATTGCCGCAGAGTCCTGTCGACGTGGAATGGGTAAATTAGAGGCAAACCAATCACGCATCCAAGAAGATCTTAACTCTAGCCCAGAAGTGCTTTCGGAGGCAGTACAAACAGTTATGCGCCGTTATGGCATTACGGATGCCTATGAGCAGCTTAAGACCCTAACCCGGGGACAAAAAGTAACTCCTGAGACGCTCGCGAGTTTCATCACAGGTCTAGACATTCCTGAGGAAGCACGAACACAGCTCTCAGCGCTAACTCCTGAAAAATATGTTGGACTAGCTAGCAAACTTGCCCGAAAAATATAGCCGGGAGCAATATCTGTTAGGTCGTCAGTAGTAATTCACACCGAAGAATCTGATACCCGCAAAGTAGCAGCAATGCTTCGAAACCTCTCTTCGAATCAGCTCAGTCCAGTAATTGATGACCGAAAAAATCGCTATCACTGTTGCCGCCGTCATAGAACAAAACCATCGTTTTCTCTTAGTTGAAGAGCGATCAAACGAACATATAGTTTTTAACCAACCAGCCGGACACCTGGAGCCTGGTGAGACCTTGCTCGAGGCCGTTACCCGAGAAGTCTCAGAGGAGACCGGATTCTCTTTCCAGCCTATTGCACTACTGGGCTTCTACCTCTGGAATAATAAAGAAGCAAATACAGCATTTCTGCGCTTAGCGTTCGTTGGCGATGCTTATCCGCCCAACACGACACCGATCCTCGATGAGGAAATTATTGCGACTCATTGGCTAAGAAAAAAAGACATCCTCGCAAAACAGTCGCAACTGCGAAGCCCTCTCGTCTTACGCTGTATCAACGACTACCTGGATGGAATTCGCTACCCCCTTTCCATCTTAAAATACTTATAAGCTAGCTATTTGCCAATTTACGTGGGGTGCCTCAGATCTTAGTGTGATGCGAGCACTTACGCATGAGAATACGTTCCGGTAGTTTCTTCTGTACTCAAAACAGTTCCTACACCAGGATACCGGTAGAATCATCTCCATGAGTCGCAATGAACCTGCAATTATTGCTTTATCAGGCGGTGTTGATTCTGCCGTTAGCGCCGTACTTCTTCGAGAGGCAGGCTATAGCGTGCAATGTTTACACATGAGTAACTGGGAAGATGATGAATATTGCGAGGCCGCTAAGGATTTCCAGGATGCTAGGCGTTTGTGCCAACAACTTAATCTACCACTCCATCAGGTAAACTTTTCCGACGAATACAAAGAACTAGTCTTCGCTCATTTCCTAGATGAATACCAACGCGGGCGCACGCCTAATCCTGATGTTTTGTGTAATCGAGAGATTAAGTTTGGTGTCCTGCGAGAATACGTACACCGCCTCGGAGGCCATTGGCTTGCGACTGGACATTACACTCGCATCAAGCGGAATGGGGAACGATTCGAACTCCACAAAGGTCAAGACCCCGACAAAGATCAAAGCTATTTCCTGCACGCTATTAGAGAGAGCGATCTAACGAACGTTCTTTTTCCACTGGGAGATAAGCTGAAGAAAGAAGTACGCGCAATAGCGCGAAAAGCCTCATTAACCGTAGCAAATAAAAAAGATAGCTCAGGAATTTGCTTTATTGGCGAACGACCGTTCTCTAAATTTTTGGGACAATATCTACCAATGAGCCCGGGCGAAATTAAGGATCCTCAAGGCCAATGTTTGGGTACTCATCTAGGACTACCGTATTACACCCTTGGTCAGCGCCGCGGGCTTGGTATAGGTGGACTGGCAGCCCAATCTCAAGATGCCTGGTATGTAGCCGATAAGAATACCGACACTAATGAACTTATCGTCGTCCAAGGAACAAACCATCCGCGCCTCTATAAAAACTGGTTGACGGCGAACTCTATGCATTGGATAAACAGCTCGCCTCCTGGATGGTCGAAGGGGGTCACGTTGAAGTGCTGTGCCAAAATCCGTTATCGCCAAGCGGATCAAGCCTGCACCGTAATGATGGGAAACGGTGGCTCTATTGAGGTGTACTTTGAACAACCACAACGTGCTGTTACACCTGGACAATACGTCGTCCTGTATAGAGGATCGCAGTGTCTGGGGGGGGCAATTATTGACGATGCTGAAATGCGTGCCCCTCCCCTTGAAGCAGCAGCGAGCTAAACGCCTTGCTATAATTCGCGCGCCCAAATCCCCCGCAACGACTTAAGGAACCATTCATGGCTGATTCCTTTGGCGCACGCCAATCACTTAAGGTCGACGACGCGCATTACCAGATCTTTCGCCTTGATGCGATAGGTAACGATCGGGTGCACCAGCTGCCGTACACCTTGAAAGTGCTGCTCGAAAACCTCCTTCGCCACGAAGATGATACAAACATCTCAAGCAGCGATATTAATGCTCTGGCGGCATGGGAGGCGAAAGCTGAACCAGTAACGGAAATTGCTTTCACGCCAGCACGAGTAATACTGCAAGACTTCACCGGCGTCCCCGCAATCGTAGACTTGGCTGCCATGCGAGATGCTGTCTCTGCACTCGGTGGTCAAGCATCAGTCATCAACCCACTTTCCCCGGCCGAACTGGTAATTGATCACTCTGTGCAAGTTGACCATTTCGGCACGGCTGGCTCGTTGAATGAAAACAATGCCATCGAATTCCAACGTAACAAAGAACGTTACTCATTTCTTCGTTGGGGTCAGAAAGCATTTGATAACTTTCGTGTAGTCCCGCCCAACACTGGAATCATTCATCAAGTAAACCTGGAGTTTCTCAGTCGCGTCGTATTTGACAGCGTCCACGATGGTCAACGGCTTGCTTATCCAGACACATTAGTTGGCACGGACTCCCACACAACTATGATCAACGGTCTAGGCATTCTTGGTTGGGGAGTTGGAGGAATCGAAGCTGAGGCTGCGATGCTTGGTCAGCCCATCACAATGTTAATCCCACAAGTAGTGGGTTTTGAACTCAAAGGTGAGTTAGCTGAAGGCTCGACGGCCACAGATCTAGTTTTAACAGTGACCCAGATGCTGCGTGATCGAGGTGTTGTCGGTAAGTTCGTGGAATTTTTCGGCAATGGGCTGGATCATCTCCCACTCGCGGATCGTGCCACGCTGGGTAATATGTCCCCCGAATTCGGTAGTACCTGCGCTGTATTCCCAATCGATGCCGAGACCCTGCGCTATCTCGAACTATCAGGCCGACCCGCTGAACAGGTTCAGCTAGTAGAGGCCTACGCTAAAGAACAGGGTATGTGGCGAGGGCAAAATCATACAAACTTTAGCGATACGCTGACCCTTGAACTCGGCACAGTAGAACCGAGCCTGGCAGGGCCAAAGCGCCCCCAAGACCGTATTCCACTTCGTGACGCAGCGGCTAAATGCAAAGAACTCATAAGCCCGGTTGCCGAAGAACATCGCAGTGCTGATATATCAAAATCAAAAGTCATTAGTGCTACTGAAGAATTCGATATCTCTGATGGCGCAATTGTTATTGCCGCTATTACCAGTTGCACGAACACCTCGAATCCAGCTGTGATGGTTGGCGCAGGACTTTTGGCCAGAAACGCTGCCGCAAAAGGCCTTAAATCTAAACCCTGGGTAAAAACATCACTCGCACCTGGCTCCAAAGTCGTGACCGAGTACTTAAAAAAGACAAATTTACTTGACGACCTGGAACAGCTTGGATTCAATGTTGTAGGCTACGGGTGTACAACTTGCATTGGCAATTCAGGCCCACTACCAACGGAAATTGCAGAAACGATACAAGCGAATGACATCATTGGCTGCTCGGTACTATCTGGAAACCGAAACTTCGAAGGACGCATTCATCCTCTCGTTAGGATGAATTTCCTCGCCTCACCGCCCCTGGTTGTTGCGTACGCCTTGGCCGGTAATATGCACGTGGATCTCTACAACGACCCATTAGGTGAAGACCAGGATGGAAATCCAGTTTTCCTACGAGATATCTGGCCCAACTCACAAGAAATACATGACCTCATTTCAGCCAATATTGATGCCAAGATGTTTGCAACGAGTTATGCGAACGTTTTTGAAGGAGATAAAAACTGGAATAGCCTTGATGTTTCTGCTGGCGAAAACTACGCTTGGGATGACACCTCAACCTACGTTAAGAACCCCCCTTACTTTAAGAATATGACACTCACTCCAGATCCGGTGGGAGATATTCACGATGCTCGTACGCTAGCTTTGCTCGGTGACTCCGTGACAACTGATCACATTTCCCCAGCAGGAGCAATAGCTGCTAATAGCCCCGCTGGGGATTACCTACGTGAACTGAATATTCAACCCAAAGATTTTAATTCCTATGGCTCCCGCCGCGGCAACCACGAAGTCATGATGCGTGGTACGTTTGCTAATATCAGGCTAAGAAACCAACTAGCACCTGGCACTGAGGGGGGTTGGACAACTCATATGCCAAGCGGCGAGCAAATTAGCATCTTTGAAGCCTCTGACCGATACCGACAAGAAGGTATACCACTGATAGTTATAGGCGGTAAGGAATATGGGTCGGGATCATCTCGGGACTGGGCCGCAAAGGGGACACAGCTACTGGGTGTACAGGCCGTACTCGTGGAAAGCTACGAACGAATTCATAGGTCTAATCTCATCGGCATGGGTGTTTTACCCCTGCAATTCTTGGACGGCGAAAACGTCAATTCATTGGGACTTGACGGGAAAGAAACTTTTGACATTAAAGGGATCAATGAGGGACGCGCCGATCGAGTCACTGTGATAGCGACGAAGACGGACAGTAAAACGGTTACTTTCGAGGCTCAGGTTCGCATCGACACACCAAAAGAGCAGGAGTACTACGTTAACGGGGGAATACTCCATTACGTTCTACGTCAGCTGGCAAAAGCCGACCGAGCTGCTTGAGCAAGCTAGAACACTCATCGGCTGAGCTGCCTTTGACACTTGCAAGTGTCTTGATTGAAGCCAAACGATGGGTAGTGATGACCGGTTCCGGTGTATCGGCTGAGAGCGGTGTGCCTACCTTTCGAGATGCTCAAAGCGGTCTCTGGGCGCAATATGAGCCACAGCAGCTAGCTACGCCAGAAGCCTTTGAGAGCAATCCAGAAATCGTCTGGCAATGGTATCAGTGGCGCCGAAAACTCATCAGAAAAACCACCCCAAATGCAGCTCATACGGTACTTGCTAGGCTGCAACGACTTAAACCTGAACTCATTCTAGTGACTCAAAACGTGGACGGGCTCCATCAGCGCGCAGGAAGTACAGAGGTAATCGAGTTCCATGGCTGTATTGAAAGAAACAAATGTTTTGGTTGTGAAAAACGGGGCCCCAAAAGCGACTCCTCATACCCTCCTACCTGCAACACCTGTAACGGTTTGATGAGACCGGATGTCGTATGGTTTGGTGAGAACATCCCAACTGCTGCACTGACCGCGTCATCGGATGCAGTCAATGCATGTGACGTATTCTTCTCAGTTGGCACCTCTTCTCTGGTATACCCCGCGACAGCACTAGCTAAAATGGCGTTAAGTCGAAAGGCAACAACAATTGAAATCAACCCTAATTCAACACCGCTTTCTACCCGTATGGATTTCACGCTTCAGGGGCCTGCTGGGCTCTGGTTGCCAGTCATTGCCAGCCTTTTTGATAAAAATAGTTGAACTACCGAATTTCACTTCGCGGAAATAAGTCCGCATTTTTTATACTTTTATTCTGGTGGCCCACTCGGCCAGTCGTTAAATGGAAACGGTTGCTCTTCTGTCACGAAAGTTAGATAAGCTACTAATTGATAGGAATAGGTAGCTAAACTCTGGCCAAAAGCCCTAAGCCGACTATTGCTCGCCCCTGTAAATAAAACGATGACAAACTGGGTGGCCACGACAGCCGCCACCACCAATCTAGAGACACTCCAGATCGCAGCAAATAAAATCATGAACAAAAGCCTTAGCCAAGTCGAACGTGATTTTATGTTTTCTTCAAGTTTACTTTCCTCATTTACGCTGCCTTCGCCGCCTTCGTCACTTCCTGGCTTAGCGTCTGGATCAGGCGACACATAATCCTGTGGTGGTTTTACATCACTCACTAAAATCCCTCTTATCCATTAGATCCGATTACCCAAATAATAATCTCTTATCCAACTTAGTATTGCTAGCTAATATTGCCCTTAACCTTACGCACCGTCACAATCCAGATATGATCTCACTGATTGATATCGGTGCGAACCTCACCCATGACAGCTTTGATCCGGATAGGAGCGAAGTTCTTGAGCGTGCTCAAGCCGTGGGTGTCGACCGGTTTATTATTACAGGCACATCAGTAGCTGAAAGCACCCGCGCACTTAAGCTTGCAAAAGAATACCCAACGAAGCTATTTGCAACTGCTGGCATTCATCCTCATCACGCCAAAGACTTCAACAAAGGTTCCACTGAAGACCTTCGCAAGCTGGCAGCGTATGATGAAATTGTAGCCATCGGCGAGTGTGGTTTGGATTTCTATAGAAATTTTTCACCTCTCGAACAACAAAAAAAAACGTTCGCCGCGCAATTGGAACTCGCCGCAGATATCGGTTTACCGGTTTTTTTGCATCAACGTGCAGCCCACGATGACTTCATTGCCCTACTCCAACCAATACGCGATCAACTGAGTGGAGGTGTTGCTCACTGTTTTACTGGAGGATTGGAAGAGCTAAAAGATTATCTAGATCTGAATTTGTATATCGGCATCACGGGCTGGCTTTGCGATGAACGGAGAGGGACAGAGTTGTTAAAAACCGTGCACCAAATCCCTCTAGACCGAATACTCATAGAAACTGACTCACCCTACCTCCTGCCCAGGAATCTACCAACAAAACCGCACAACCGTCGAAATGAACCCAGGTTTCTGCCGCACATTCTCGAGCGACTAGCTACGGCCATGAACAGGCCTCTAGAAATCGTTGCTGAAGCAACTTGTGTCAATGCAGAAAGGCTTTTCCGTCTTAAAAGCTAGCACCCAAGCTTAGTCTGAATATCCGCCTCAGGAATCCCCATCAGATGCTTGTTTACAAGCATTGCGAACACGTTCCCAATAGGGAAAGAAAGCATCCATAATACTTTCGAGAGCAATCTTTCCGGGTTTTTCATAGCGGTCTAATAATTCGTCTGGAAAAATAACATCCATTGGACGCCCTTTAGCGAACTCAGGAGCCCCTAGAAACAGGATGTGTCCTGTAACAGGCACATCCTGCACTAGTGACCGCAAAGCACTAATTCGATAATAAAGTGAGCGCTGGGGGTTCTGAATAGTACTGCGGTCTTGTGGTGAGATCACTGTCCATTCGTCCATGCGATCACTAGAAAATATCGAGCCCCTAATGGTTTTGACATCAAGAATCACAAGGCCCCGCCCCGTCAACAATAAATGCTCAATGTGAATTTCCCCCCCCATGTCGTCGTCTACCACTATGTTGCTGAGATGATCTACCCCGATTGCGTCAAGCAACTTACTCAATTCATCCTGAGAACTTCGTTTTCGCACCAGACATATCAATAAGGGCACAATAAATAGTAGCAACACACCAGATAGCCATATCTGGTTTTCACTAACTATTTGAACAATGTCTCTCACTTTTTTTATAGTTACTTCAAAGCATCTAATGCGTTGGATAATAGATCCAACTCTGGGTCGAGTGACTCATTGTGTGTTGGCAGAGCTAGTAAAGTTGCCAAAGCAGGTGGTACTGGGACTGTCGTCCCGATGATCTCCTCAACGATATTGTCAAATTTGGCAGGATGCGCTGTAGCTACAATGATCCAAGGTTGTCCCGTGCGACGGCTTTCTGGAAGACTATCAAAAACTCTAAATCCTGTAGCAGTATGCGGACACCACACCCTGTCCCGACGTGAATAGTCCATCGCGATTTGTTCACGAATAGCAGAATCATTCACGGGATAGGCCTCTATAGAAGACCGTAACTCACCGAAATCCGGTATCAAGTGCTGCAGACGTTCCATATTACTTGGGTCACCAACATCCATTGCAGAGGCCAGAGTTTGAATGCTGTCGCGAGGCTTCCAGTCACCGGTCGATAAAAACTCAGGTATCACCCGATTAGAGTTGGTTGCTAAAACAATATCGCGTATAGGCATACCCATTGCTCTAGCCCAAATACACGCTAGTGCATTACCCAGATTCCCAGTTGGCACAATAAAACTGGCGCGGTTTCCGTGCTTTCGCCAATGCCACAAACTTGCTGCAGCGTGGTAGACCATCTGAGGAAGTAGGCGCCCCATGTTGATGCTGTTGGCAGCGCTCAATCTATGGGATGTGCTGATCTGCGGGCTGGTGAAGGCGTTTTTTAGTAACCCCTGACACTGGTCGAAAGAGCCATTAACCTCGAATGAGTGGATATTCCCCGTCCAACAAGTCAATTGATGCTTCTGACGAGGAGAAACTTGGCCGCGAGGAAATAATACGGCAACCCTCATTCCACGCCGACCATGAAACGCGGAAGCAACAGCTCCGCCCGTATCACCAGAAGTAGCAACAAGGATAGTCAGTGACCGTTTATCTTCGGGCGTAAGGTCAGGTAAAGCACGCTCCATGGCCGCAGCTAGAAACCTTGCTCCGACATCCTTAAAAGCCGCCGTCGGACCGTGAAATAGCTCAAGTACGGCTAACATCCCTCCATCCAACTCTTCAAGCGGGATGGGGAAGTTGAAAGCATCTTTACATATAGCCTCCAGCATGGGTGCTAATCGGGAACCTTTAAAGAAAGGCTCAAGGAGTTCCGCAGCTATTTGTTCAATGCGTTCACCGCGTATACGCTGCGGATCGAAACGCGGCAAATCTTTAGGAACATAAAGGCTGCCATCTGGGGCGAGTCCGCGACTGATAGCGCCGATGAGATCCGTCTCATGGCCTCCTAGCGTACTTAGATAACGCATACCTGCGTTATTAGTCATGATTCGCGCTCAGCATCCTGGACAACCGAAGCAGGTCGGCAAATATGCCTGCTGCGGTAACATCTGGCCCCGCGCCTGGCCCACGGATAATAAGTGGGTTCTCGCAATACCGCCGAGTCACGAACTGCACAATATTGTCCGTCAAATTAATATTGGCAAAAGGATGGTCCAAAGGATACGCCTCTAAACGGACGCAAGCCGTGCCTTTCTTTAGATTTACATCTGCCACATATCGCAGGACTTCGTCTTTCTCACTCACCGACTTAAATCGAAGTGCCAAGGGCTCGTCAAAATCGACAAGCCGCTCTAGAAACTCTTCTACAGAAGTATCTGTTAGCGCCTCAGGCACTAGATTTTCCACCTGGAGATCGCTAAGTTCGAGACTCAGACCCGCTTCTCGCGCAAGGATAATGGCTTTTCGAGCCACGTCCATACCAGACAGGTCATCTCTCGGATCAGGCTCCGTATACCCACGAGCTCTCGCGTCACGGACAATCTCGGAGAATGAACGAGTACCGTCAAATACGTTGAATAAATACGCCAACGTACCCGAAAAAATCCCGCTGATGCTTTCAATTTCATCACCGGTTTCAACTAGATCTTTCAAAGTCTGGATAACAGGTAATCCGGCACCAACGGTAGCTTCGTATAAAAAATGCGTGTTCGCCGCATGAGATGCCTTTTTTAGACGATTGTAGTCCTCCACCGGACCACTGTGGGCCCGCTTGTTTGGGGTAATAATATGAATCCCCCTCTCCAGCCACTCAGTGTATTGCCCCGCTATACCGGGGTCAGCCGTACAATCAATGATCACCGCATGAGGGAGGTGATCCGCCTGTACGTGATCGATGAATCGAGGAATATCCATATCCTCTCCGCTGATGACAGCATTCCTCCAGTTCTCAATATCAATACATCGTTCATCTAGAACCATTTGTTGAGAACTAGCCACTGCCCGCACCCGTAAGTCCAAGTTGAAAGCTTTGCGCAAACGTGCAGCCTCTCCTGCCATTTGATCGAGAAGAGCACCACCCACAGAACCTGGTCCTATTAGTCCAATCGAAACTGTTTTTGCAGAAAGGTAAAAACTAGCGTGCACAGCACGCAATGCTCGTGTCATATCCTTTGCAGCAATAACCGCTGAAATATTGCGTTCAGAAGCACCCTGGGCAATGGCGCGTACATTAATGGCTGCACTTCCTAAGGTTCGAAAAAACTGCCCCGCCACGCCAGGCAAACCTGCCATGCCATCACCCACGATGGCAAGGACTCCACAACCTTTTGTCACCTCAACATTCTGAATCTGAGCTTCGCTGAGTTCCACTGAGAATGCTTGTTCAACTACGGTTTTAACAAGATCTGCTGATCCTTCCGGAACGGCAAAACAGATTGAATGTTCCGAGCTTCCCTGTGAGATGAGCATTACGGACACACCCGCATCTCGAAGCGCACCGAAAAGACGATCAGCCGTACCAGGCACGCCAATCATCCCGGCACCCTCGAGATTTACTAATGCGACGTTACCAACTCCACTGACCCCTTTGATCAGAGCCTCGTTTCGAGCGGGAGACTGTGTAATCCAGGTCCCAGGATGCTCTGGATTAAAGGTCCCTCGGATACGAATAGGAATTCCGTGGGCGATCGCTGGTGCCATGGTCTGCGGATGAATTACTCTGGCACCGAAGTAAGCAAGCTCCATGGCTTCGTTGCAGGAGATTTCATCAATGACCGTAGCCTCAGGAACTTCCCGTGGATCAGCACTCATTACCCCATCCACGTCGGTCCAGATATGAACCGCATCCACACTCAAAAGGGCCCCAAAGATAGAAGCGGAATAGTCGCTGCCATTGCGCCCAAGCGTTGTCTGCAGGCCGTCGAAATTCCGCGCTATGTACCCCGTAATGACCACGACACCAGCGAAATCATCGGGTATCGCTTTGTTTAGATGAAGTCGCGTCCGGTCCCACAAAACTATAGGGCCCATCTCTCCTGTCTCAACCACTAGAACTTCACGGGCATCAAGACATATAACCTGTTCCAGATCCTCGCAATCCCTAAGTAACGCCGATAGCAATCTCGCTGACCACAATTCTCCAAATCCTGAAACCTTATCGCGACTACGACGCGAGGCTGTCTTGGCAGGGGAAACAGTCTTCAAGACGTCAATGATATCTTCAAGATCTGACTCGAATTGTTCCAGGAAATTTGCTCTCTCTTTCGGCGACAACAGATCCGCAGCAATACCCTTGTAACGTTTGCGCAGTCCTGCTAACGAGTCTTTGGTGAGTTTTTCACCTGAGGTGCTCTCAATAAGCTCAAATAAGGCGTCGGTAACCCCCCCAATGGCGGAAACCACCACAGCCTTATTACCAGAGGGCTGACTCAGAACAATATCTACCACACGCCGAAAACACTCGGCATCGGCAAGACTCGTACCTCCAAATTTATGAACTGTCCAACCCATGCTAACCCCTGAAAACTGATCAGCCCCCGGAAATGGGGGGCGAGAATAGCAAAAAGCAGTGAGACAAGTCTTTGTTTTTTAATGCGCGACCCGGCCAAATACCGCAAAAAACCCTAGCTGTTCCATGTGAACAGGTTTAACTAGTTCGCTAAACGTATCTGTCGGCAAAAGTACGACTGAGAAACCGCTCTTAAAATAGACGCCCCAAGCCCCACACCCTGCATAATCAAGCGCGCAGGAATTTAAAATGAAACTCTCACCCAGTTAGGGGACATCAACGTAGTCTATGCAATTGTCGGTTCGAAGCACCTCACCTGGCTGCCAGTCCCAGGTCATGAAATTTTCTTTCTCAATTGGTGCCGTAAAATTAACAGGATCATTCGCCCAGAAGTTATACACAAGTTTATCTTCATCTTCGTTCAGGACAAACCTCTCGACAATCTCGATATCCTGGCTCTGAGGGATACCGATCAAAGGCGGCAAATCAAAAAAATGCCAGCTGATCCGGGTCGTCGTAACAATCAACGTGTTTCCATCCCACTGCCCTTGAGAATAACCCAGCGGCGATACGGACTCTTCGTTCGCATCCCCCTCCCCCGTCATATGGATAATTCGGGTTAGATTGAAGTTCTCCGAGTGCAACAGGATGTCATCCCTTTGCCTCCTGAACTCAATCGGGCGAGACCCCACAACAGTCATCACACGGGGCATTCCTGGAATCACGCAGTCGAGAACTGGGTCATCCCTGAGCGGATCATAACTTTCGTAGGCAGAAAGGGCTTCTGGTGTCAAAGGGGGAGACTCTAATACATCGTAAGGAGTTCCTCCCGTGTCTCGAATCCAGACCCGAAAAATGCCACCAGGTTCAACTGAATCCTGAATAGGCATAGTCTCTGCCCCTTGATCTCCGCCGATATAGTCTCCGGACCAGCGCGGCTCATCGCGCCCAAATATCATTTCAGTTCCATTTGGGAGCAAAATATGAGCGGTCGCTAGCCAATGCGCACGGCGATCAGACTTCCTGCCCACCGCCCTTACAAGGTCGCCCACTTTGATGTGCTCATCCGTTAATCCTCGGCGGGCAAGGGTTCCAGCATCTGAGCCCTCAAGTTGCCAGAGCACCTCTGTCCCGTCTGGACCTTCGGATTGGACCGTAACCATTACATGTGGATTTCTCCACAAAATTGCTGCTACCTCACCCTCGATTTCATGCATCTGCCCGCCAAAAAACTCTCCCCGACCGTGGTGAGCACTGACTAGCACGGGCGACAACAATAGTAAAACTAGAAACGCCTTTATCCAGCCTGTGACGATATTACTCAATGGACTCTTAATTCCTGCTGATTATTTCAGCTTCTTTCACCGTTAACGCAATCTTATCGTGCGGCGGCGATTTCATTTTTCATTTGGCTAATCGTAGCCGTGTAGTCTGTAGCGCCAAAAATCGCCGAGCCGGCCACAAAAGTATCTGCCCCTGCCTGCGCAATCCGTCGAATATTATCGACTTTTATCCCACCATCGACCTCTAGACGGATCGATTCACCAGACTCGTCAATCAACTTCCTGGCAGTTGCCAGTTTATCCAATGTGGTTTCAATGAATTTCTGCCCACCAAAACCAGGATTTACGGACATGAGTAAAACCATATCGACTTTCCCTATAACGTGCTTGAGACAGCTAAGAGGCGTTGCCGGGTTAAAAACCAAACCACTTCGACAACCCAAATCTCTAATCAGCTGTAGAGTCCTATCAGGATGCTCGCTGGCTTCAGGGTGAAAGCTAATGTAGTCGGCTCCAGCAGCTGAGAAATCCTCAACCAAACGGTCAACCGGCTTGACCATAAGATGTACGTCGATGGGTGCGGTAATGCCGTGCTTCCGAAGCGCTTTGCATACCATCGGTCCTATGGTCAGATTCGGTACATAATGATTATCCATAACGTCGAAATGAATCAGGTCCGCGCCTGCCTCCAATACGTCGTTTACTTCTTTACCTAACTGTGCAAAGTCTGCGGAAAGAATTGATGGAGCGATCCAGTCACCGCTCATAATGTCACCATAAAAGTTAATTTATACCCAAGTGCTATTTAGACTCTAGATTTATTGCTTGAGTGATTCTACTCTGACGGCTAGCTAAGCGGACACCTCTTTCGGAACAATTTCGAAGAGATCGCAGCCTTATCGGGGTAGAATTGAACCAAAATAACTAGCTGGAGTGGGCATGCCCTTTAATCATCCACGCCGCCATTTCATCGGTGGAATAGGTTCAGTATTTACTACTATCGTTGCATCAAAGTGGGCGCCACAATCCGCCTTTGCCCAGACACCACAATCACCAATTTATGCTTACGTAGGCTCGTTCACATCCACGGAACGCGACGGCCAAGGCGATGGCATCAATGTCTATCGAGTAGATCCGGCATCAAAAGACTGGACTCATATCCAAAACGTAAATCTCGTCAATCCGTCTTTTCTTGCTCTCGATAAGACCCGTCGATTTCTCTATTCAGCACATGCTGATTTGAATTACGCAACAGCTTTCTCCATCGACGCAACAAGCGGTCGTTTAAGACTGTTGAACCGACAAGAGACTGGTGGAATGAATGGGGTTCATCTTGCGGTCGATCAAAGCAATCGTTTCCTTGTAGTCTCAAACTACGCCTCAGGCTCAATGGCGCTACTCCCAATCATCGATGATGGTTCTCTGGGGCCGCTTGGCGATCTCGTTGAGCTACAAGGCTCACCCGGACCAGGTCAGACAAGTTCGCATCCGCACCATAACCCCTTTGACCCTCAAGGACGTTTCCTACTCGTCCCTGATAAGGGGTTTGATACCATTTTCGTTTTCCAGATTGACGTCGATAACGGCACTCTGGTGCCAGCTGAGATGCCTTCGGTAGCCACGCAACCAGGAGCTGCTCCGCGACATGCTAGCTTCCATCCAACTTTGCCATACGTCTACGTGATCAATGAACGCGACTCAACCATGGCCGTCTACGACTACAATTCTCAGAAAGGAACGCTTAGCCAGATACAACTCCTATCGACGCTGCCCGACGATTTCACGGGCCACAATACGACCGCCGAGATCGCCGCACACCCGTCAGGGCATTTCCTCTACGGATCGAACCGTGGTCACGATAGCATCGTCGCCTACTCAATCGATCAGATTAACGGTCTGTTGTCTCCGATCGGGTGGACGAGCAGCGGCGGTGAAACACCTCGATACTTCGGGCTTAACCCCACAGGAACTCAACTCTATGCCTGCAACCAAGACAGTCATAACATCGTAACTTTCCAAGTTGAGCAAACCACCGGCACACTAACACCAACCGGAAAAACTGTGGAAACAGGAAGCCCCGTAACTATTGTTTTCGTCTGAACGGCAGCGCTTAACGTGTTAGCCCGTTAACGGAGAACGACGATTATGCCACTCAGTCGCCTGCTCATAAGCGTGAGCGAGCGTCAGAACGTCCACCTCACCCAAGTGGGGACCGCTGATTTGCAACCCTATCGGCCATCCTTCACGACTAAACCCACAAGGCACCGAGATCGCTGGGGTCCCGTATAAATTAAACGGTAGGGTATTACGTATCGGATTTGGATTATCCGCGTCTTCATGGATTCTGCCTGGTAGCACTCTCTTCGTAGGCATGACTAGCAAGTCAAC
>Ga0315338_1001294_pt1 | contig 33244 bp, 34 predicted proteins | sample ASW8metaG_FD_204518 | JGI IMG/M metagenome (GOLD analysis project Ga0315338, IMG submission 204518) | Ammonia-oxidizing marine archaeal communities from Monterey Bay, California, United States - ASW #8 | ecosystem: Environmental > Aquatic > Marine > Coastal | place: USA: California | collected... | reverse complement strand
AACGCGCCGAGGATCAGCGTCCGCCCCGCCCGTGGGTCAGCGTGCCGCCAGTTGAGGTACCGCGCGTCCCGCACCGTCGCCACATCGAACGCTGCCCGAGCGCGATCCCAGAGCGCATCCGCTCGCTCATCGAACCGATCGATCACCGCGATCTGCGTGCCGGCCGGGGGCCGCCTCGTCGGTGCCGCGACACCGAGCAACGCACCGAGGACCCGTCCCAGCCGGGCCAGGCCCGCGACCCGGACGACCCGTCCCGCCTGCCGCAGCCCGAGCGGCCGGCCCCAGACTCGTAGCGCGCGGTTCGCGCGCCCCTCGTCGCCTCGCGTCGCGAGGATGCGCGCGTTCCGGCTCGGCGTTTCGATGCCGATCCGCCCGGGCTGAGGCAGCCGCACCTCCGCGGTATTCAGCGCCCGATTGAACCCGCGCCCCTGGTACTCCGGGCGAATCGACTTGTCGGCGCCGACATTCCCCAGCCACACCTCGCCGTTCACGTAGCAGTTCGAGAGCCAACGCAGCTCGACGGACATCACGCGCCCGTCCATCTCCCCGAGGGTGTGCGCAGGCTCCACCCCGACCGGAGGCTGCATCTTCCACTGAAGGTGCTCGAGGCGGCTCACCGGGATCTCGAACGACGGCCACTCGTCGAATGCCGCTTCGATCACCTCGAGGATCGCCGGCGCGTCGTCAACCGTCGCGCGCCGAAACACCGGCCGCGCCGAGGCAACACCATCGTCCGAGGCTGGCCGTTGGGCCAAAGCCCGTCGCTACCCCTCGAGCAGTTGCCGCAGCACGAACTGCAAGATCCCGCCGTGGCGGTAGTAATCCACCTCCACCGGCGTGTCGATCCGGCAGAGCACCTCGAAGCGCGTCTCCGTGCCGTCATCCGCGATCGCCGACACCGTCAGCGTCTGCTTCGGCTGCAGCGAATCATCGATCCCGAGGATGTCGAACCGCTCGCGGCCCGTCAGCCCGTGATGCTCGAGGTTCTCGCCCTCCGCGAACTGCAGCGGCACCACACCCATCCCGATCAGGTTGCTGCGGTGAATCCGCTCGTACGACTCCGCGATCGCCGCCTTCACACCGAGCAGCGAGGGACCCTTCCCGGCCCAGTCGCGCGACGAGCCGGTCCCGTACTCCTTGCCCGCGACCACGATCAGCGGCGTGCCCTCGGCGCGGTAGCGCTCGGTGGCGTCGAACACCGTCATCTCCTCGCCGTCTGGGAGGTAGCGGGTCCAGCCGCCCTCGCGCTCGACGAGTTGATTGCGCACCCGCACGTTCGCGAACGTGCCGCGCATCATCACCTCGTGGTTACCGCGCCGTGAGCCGTACGTGTTGAACCCGTCCTGCGGCACCTCGCGCTCCGTCAGGTAATCAGCGCCCGGGCTCGACCGCGCGATCGCACCCGCCGGCGAGATGTGGTCCGTCGTCACCGAGTCGCCCACCTTGAGCAGCACACGCGCCTCGAGGATGTCGCCCATCGAGCTCGGCTCGCGCGGCAGCTCCTCGAAGTACGGAGGTCGGCGCACGTAGGTGGAGTTCGGATCCCAGGCGAAGCGGTCGCCGGTCGCGCCCTGCAGGCCCGCCCAGCGCTCGTCGCCGGTGAAGACGTCCGCGTACTCCGACTCGAACATCCCCTTTTGCACGGACGTGCCGACCGTCTCCTGCACCAGCTGCTGCGAGGGCCAGATGTCCTTGAGGTAGACCGGCCCGTTGGACCCGTCGCCGAGCGGCTCGTTCACGAGGTCGATCTCGGTCGTCCCGGCGAGCGCGTACGCCACCACCAGCGGCGGCGACATCAGGTAACTCGACCGCACCTTGTTGTGGACGCGTGCCTCGAAGTTCCGGTTGCCCGACAGCACCGAGGCCACCGCGAGGTGACCGTGGTCGATCGCCTCCTCGATGTCCTCCGGCAGCGGCCCCGAGTTCCCGATGCACGTCGTGCACCCGTACCCAACGGTCTCGAACCCCAACCGATCGAGGTAGTCCGACAGACCGGCCTCTTCGAGGTAGTCCGTCACCACCTTCGACCCGGGAGCCAGGCTCGTCTTCACCCACTGCGGCGTCTTGAGACCCGCCTCGACGGCCGCCTTCGCCAGCAGCCCCGCGCCGACCATCACCTCCGGGTTCGAGGTGTTCGTGCAGCTCGTGATCGCCGCGATCACCACCTGGCCGTTCGCGAGGTCGAACGACGACCCGTTGCGGTCGATGTGCACGGCATCCGCGCCGGCACCTGCCTCGACCTCGGCCGCCACATCGCGCACCGCTGCGGCCTTCGCCGCGCTCAGCGCGATCCGGTCCTGCGGGCGCTTCGGCCCGGCCAGGCTCGGCTCAATCGTCGACAGGTCGAGGTCCAACGTGTCGCTGAAGACCGGCTCCGGCGATTCGTCGGTCCGGAACAGCCCCTGCTCCTTCGCGTACGCCTCGACACGGTCGATCAGCTCACCTGGTCGGTTCGTGAAGCGCAGGTAGTTCAGGGTCTCGTCGTCGACGGGGAAGAAGCCCACCGTCGCCCCGTACTCGGGGCACATGTTCGCGATCGTCGCGCGCGCCGCCAGCGACAGGTTGCTCACCCCGGGCCCCGTGAACTCGACGAACTTCCCAACCACGTTCTTCCCGCGGAGCTCCTCGGTCACCCGTAGCACCAGGTCGGTGCCCGTCGTCCCCTCGGGCAGCTGACCGGTCAATCGCACCCCGAAGACCTGCGGAATCAACATCGAGACCGGCTGCCCCAGCATCGAGGCCTCCGCCTCGATCCCACCGACGCCCCAGCCGACCACACCGAGGCCGTCGATCATCGTCGTGTGCGAGTCGGTACCCACCACGCTGTCCGGATACGCCTCGTTGGCCTCGTTCGCCATCACCACGGGCGCCAGGTACTCGAGGTTCACCTGGTGCACGATCCCGGTCCCGGGCGGCACCACGCGGAAGTTGTTGAACGCGCCCTGCGCCCACTTCAGGAGCTGATACCGCTCGAGGTTCCGCTCGTACTCGAGCTCTACGTTCCGCTCGAGGGCGTCGCCGGTCCCGAAGACGTCCACCTGCACCGAGTGGTCGATCACCAGGTCCACCGGCTGCAGCGGGTTGATCTTGTTCGCGTCGCCGCCCATCTCCGACATCGCGTCGCGCAGCGCAGCGAGGTCGACCACGGCGGGAACGCCCGTGAAGTCCTGGAGCAGCACGCGCGCCGGGCGGAAGGCGATCTCTGTGTCGGGGTCTGCGGTCGGATCCCACTTCGCAACGGCCTCGATCTGGTCGCGCGTCACGCTGACGCCGTCCTCGAAGCGGAGCAGGTTCTCCAGGAGGATGCGGGTGGTGTACGGCAGCTTCGGCAGGTCGATGCCGAGCTCGTCGGCAGCGGCCTGCAGGCGGTAGATCGTGTAGCTCTGGTCGCCAACCTGGAGCGTGTCGCGCGCGCCCAGACTATTCAGTGTTTCCGCCATAACGCGCGCCTCCCGCAGACCGATTCGAGGTTCAACCCCAGTGTATGCGGGCGACCTCGGAAGGTCTTAGGCGTCGTCCGTCGGGTCCGGCTCCTCCTCCTTGGCCGCCGCCGCAAGCAGCGCGGCACGCTCGGCGTCGGCCACCCGTAGCTCGGCGACCGACTTCACTGCGCTCCGCACGACCTCCTCGCCGAAGAACTTCAGCAGCGTCTCGCCGTACGCCAGGCGCCGTGCCGGCGCATCCTCGGCATGCTCGTTATCGATACGCTCGAGGAGTGCCCCGAGCTCCAAACCGCGCTCCGGGCTCATGCTCTGCATCGCGTGTAGACAGGCCGCCGCAATCGCGCCCAGTTGGTCGACGTCCACATCGCGCATGATCGAGGCTGCTTGGCTGAGGATCGCGCTCCCGCGACCGCGGTCGACCGCCTCGTCCGTCACCTCCAACAGGATCTTGAGGGCGCTGCTCGGACCCACGTCCACGTCGTCCGTGCCAACCCGCCGTACGAAGAGTGAACTGCGGAACAACGCTGCCGCGCCGAATCCGGCGACGGCGACCCGCGTCCATTCGATCGCGTCGTCGTCCGCTCCCGATTCGAGTCCGAAATTCCAGCCGAACCCATTCGACAGCGCAAGCGCGGCGATCGAGGCCGAGGCGTTGACGGCGAGATAGGTGACCGCGGGCATCGACAGCACCGCGCGGAGGGGCGCGTCACGATAGCGCGACAGCAGCTCCGTCGCGCCGACCAGCGCGCCGAGCGTGGCCGCGACAGCGAACTCCGATCCGGCAAACACGCCAAGAAGCAGCAGGGTCGCTCCGGCAACCAGCAATGCGACGAGCCGCCACAACCATGAATCGCTGGTGACGCTCTGCTGCGCCACGGAGCGCTCAGCCGGAGTGGAAGTCTGATCTGCCATCGCGGATCCTCGCTGCTGGCGGTACCCGTCCGTGACGGGTCGCAAAATCCGGTCCAGCTACGACGGTGCGGCGAACACCTTGCCTCGGGCCGTGAGCGAGAGCGTGTCCGGTCGCTCCTCGTCCATCACCACCAGTCCGAGACCCACGACGCTCTTCAGCGCGGCCTCGAACGCCGTCTCGCCAAGATCAAGTGCCGCCTGGATCTTCTCCCCAGGTGTCGCGCCGTGCAGCAGCAGGAACGTCAGAATGTCGAGCGCGGTCGTATCGCCCTGGCTGTCATCAATCGGAGCCTGCTTCGACTGATGCGTGGATTGGCGGGCCTGGTAGTACGCGAGAATCCCGTCGCTGTCGGGATTGGACTTGGGTAACGCCATCTGCCACCTCGGGTCCGAAGATTCAGAGGAGCCTCAGTCTACTCCCCACGGCCGATCCCATGCGGCCGCGCTCCGTCCGCTGCCTCCCGGCAGCTGGGACCGCGTCTCCGACGTCAGGTGTGCATCCCCGGCCGCACCACGATCACCGGCACCTCGGAACGGAGCACGACGCGCTCCGCGATCGACCCCATCAGCGCCCGGCTCAGACCAGACCGACCGTGCGTCCCCACCGCGACCAGGTCCGCGTTGATGTCGAGCGCGTATTTCGCGATCGCGTCGGCGGTCGCGTCGTCCGAAATGACGTGGACCTGCACCTCGAGCCCGTCCATCGAATCGTCCACAAGTCCGAGGAGCGCCTCCTCGCGCTCGTTGTGTGCACGCTCGAGCGCTTGCCCGTGCGACTCAGCAGCCTCCGGCATCGGCTGCTGACCCACCGGACGTCCGCCCTGGATCGCGGGCGTCGGCTCGAAGTTCGCCTGACCAGATCGAGGGGCCGCGTGGACCTGTGACATGTCGACGACGGAAATGAGGTGTACCTCCACCTCCGTGCGACGCAGCCACGGCGCGAGCGCCTCGACCACGGTCGCCGCCTGCTCGCTGTCATCCACCGCGATGGCGATTCGCATCCGATCTACCTCTCCCACTCCCGCTAGCGTGCTCGTTGCGTGAGGCGCTGTGACGTGATGAAGGTCGGCCTCGGCTCAGGCCTTTTGGCAGCGCGACGCTCGAGGAGCTGGACCCGAGGCAGGCCCGGATTCCCGCCGAAAATCGTCAATGGCTCTTATGCCGTCGCGGAACCTCGAAGGCGTCCGCGACGTACGATCGATCGATGCCTCGCCCCGCGGCGCGTTGCGCCGCTCCGCTCGTCGCCCTCCTCGTGGTGCTCGCCGTCGCCGCCTGCACCGGGGGTTCCGAGGTCGATACCACGCCCACCAACACGCCAGCAGTGACCCCGACCGCGGAGCCGACAGCCGTCGCGACCGCGCCTGCGACGGCAACCGCGACGCCGACGCTCGCACCGAGCCCGACGCCCGAACCAACGCCACCTGCCATCGAGCCGTTCGAACCCGAGGCCACCGGAGGCGGCGCCTCATTTGTCTGGTCCGGCCACGTCGCCAACCCCGGCGTCCCGTGGACCTCCATGCGCGTCACCGTCGGCGCCGACCCGTTCGTCGACCCCTGGTCCTTCACCCTCGGCGTCATCCCCGTCACTCGGTTCAGCTGCTTCCCGGCCGCCGTCGACGCGGGCATCGTGTTGAGCGGCTGTAGCGGCGCCCCCGTCGCCGGCTCGTTCTTCGCGAGCGTCGACGAAACGGCGAACGAAATGCGCGTCAGCTTCCAGGAGCCGACCAGCTTCGGATCCCGCACCGTCGAGGCCACCCTCCGCCCCGTCTGGCAACGCGACGAGCCTCCGGCCAGCGACAACGTCGAGCTCCTCTGGCAGCACCATGCCTCCGACACCAGCGGCTCATACACCGACATCTGGTCCGACGACGGCGTCGTCTACGCCCCCCACTTCGGCGGCACGATCGAGCTGCTCGATGCCACGACCGGCGATCGAATTGGCCTCATCGCCGCTGCCTCCTCAGTTCTCGATGTGAAGGCCCGCGACGGCATCCTCTACGCAGCCACGACCGCCAGCGGCCTCCTCACCTACGACGTCAGCGACCCCACCGCCCCGACCTTCCTCGGCCAGTACGCCGTCACCGTCGGCGCCAACGTCGACCTCTTCTCCAACGCCCACAACATCTACTTGGACCCTCGCAGGCCGTTCGTGTACGCCATCAACGACACCCACCCGCAGACCGACCTCCGCATCATCGACGTCAGCAAACCTGCCGCCCCATTCGAGGCCGGTCGCTTCGTGATCACCGACGCCCGCAACACCCTCGAGGGCGCCCATGACGTCCACGTCTCCCGGCAGGGCGGCCGCACCATCGCCTTCCTCAACTCCCTCACCTCCGGTTTCTTCATCCTTGACGTCACCGACCCCGCCGCCATCGAGGTCGTCAGTCAGACCATCCCCGACGGGACCTTCAGCCACTCCGGTTGGGCCGGCGAACTCCAGGGCAGCACCCTCTACCTCCACGGCGACGAAGGCGCAGACCAGCGCCTGACCCTCTACGACGTCTCCGACCTGGCAACGCCCGAGCTCCTCGCTGATTTCACCGTCGCGCCCCACTCCTCCGTCCACAACATCGAGATCGACGGCACCACCGCCTACGTCGCCTACTACGCTCAGGGCCTACGCGTCTTCGACCTCAGCGACCCCGCGTCCCCCCGGGAGATCGCCCACTTCGACACCGTCCTCCCGGAGGACGAACGCGACATCCTCCAGGGCAACTGGGGCATCCACCTCGACCCTGCCGCGCCAGTGATCGAAGGCACTCGAATCGTCTACATCTCCGACCGTGAGACCGGCATCTACGCCCTCCGCCTCGCCCTCGACTGACAGCCACCGTCCGCTCAGACGACGCGCCAGGTACGTGTACTGGATGGGTCAGGATCTAGTCAGTTCGATCGAGCGAGTCTGAGAGCGGTTCAGCCGACGACACGCCCTGCTGGTGATACCGTCGGCTCCGCCCTGAGACGATTTCGAGCACGCATGTGAAGGAACCGCACACGATGATCCGCCCCTCTCGAGCCCTGTTCTCGGTTCTGCTTCTCGGCTCGCTCTTATTCCTCGCGGCTTGCGGCGGCGACGATGACAGCGACAGCGATGGAGGGGGAGACGACGGCGGCGGAGACGCCACAGCGGCCGCAACGACCGACGGCAACTCCGGCGGCTCGTCCGGCGGCGGCGGCGCCGACGCCGGGTCGCTGACGTTGGGAGACGAGACGATCCCGCTCGACAGCGCCCGCTGCTTCCTCCAGGAGCAGGACGTCGTCGGGTCCCCCGGGAAGATCCTCCTCACCGGTCAGGCCTCCGGAACCAACGCCGACGGCGAAGAGTTGCTTCTCGACTTCACGCGCTTCGACGAGGACAGCAACTTCACCGGCGACGACATCCTCGTCGACATCGGCGACTTCCGAAGCGGCGACGCCCAGTCCTATTCGGCGAATGCTGACCTCGGCACCGTCCAGCGCGACGGCGACACCCTCACCGCGAGCGGCCTCACCTTCAAAGATTTCGATGCAGGCGTCGAAGTCACGGGCTCCTTCGAGATCAAGTGCTAGCCGCCAGGCGCTAGCTCGCGCTCTCGCCGGCCGGGCAGCGGCCGGCGAGTCGCAGACCCCGTGCTCCGGCAGGCGATCGCCCCACACGGCGACGGCTGCTCCGTGCTCCTCGACCTGGACCGTCGAGTGCGGAGGCTCCGAGGAGTCCCCTGGCTCGATCAGCCGCCGCGTGCCTCGAACACGGCCAACCCCTCGCGATCGAAGACGTCACCCCCGATGACCCGCGCGTACAGTGACGCTCTGGAGTCTGTCGCCGATGGACCGACGAATCACTCGATTGCCCGCCGCACTCGCCTTGCTGGTGTTCGCGGTCACCGCCTGCCTCGGGGGCGACGACGACCCGTCGGCTTCCGCGACCGCCGTGTCGACGCCTTCCGTCGAGCCAACGCTGACGCCGACCATCGCTCCGACACCGACCGCAAGCGCCACCCCCGCCCTGCCAACGAGCACGCCGACGGCCGCGCCGACCCGCGTGCCGCCACCACCCCGCACCGTCTGGTTGATCGATGTCGCCTCGGGTGAGGCACAGACCGTCTACGAGGACCAGTCGCCGGTCGCCGCACGCTTCAACGCGGCTGGTACCCGCGTCGAGCTCACAACCACGGCGGACCCTCTCGCGTTCGCCCTCGACGGCACCCCACTCTCCCCGGAGCCGCGCCGGATCTGCACCCAGGACGGCGAAGACGCGATCGTCGACAGCACCACGTACGAGGACCTGCGGTGCGGACGCCTGTCGCCGAATGGCCGCTGGATGCTGTTCGAGATCCCGATCCCGGACACCAACAGCGACTGGGATCAATGGGTGCTCGATCTCGATTCAGGTGATCGCAGGCTGCTCCAGGCGGCGATGCGGCACTGCGGCGGCTGCGACGGCCGCTTCGGTCCCGGCTTCTCACCAGCCGGCGACCACGCCTACTTCTCCGAACTGATCCAGGACGGCCGCGTCTACGCCGCGGATCTGCGATCCGGCGAGGTCGAACAGATCTCCGAGGGCAACACCGAGATCTCCAGTCGCCCGCGCTGGTCGCCGACCGGCACGCGCCTCCTCTATTCCGACGACAGGCAGCGGGTCCTGCTCCGCGACTTCGCCGAGGGCGAACCGACCGACGTCCCCGTCCTCACTTGGCCCGCAACCTTCGACGCCACCGGCGCGGTGATCTACTCGCCGGCCTACGCCGCCGCCGAAGACAGCATCAGCACCACGGTGGTGGACGCCACCACGCTCACGACGCTGCAGGAGGTCCCCGGCGCCCCGGGAACGTCGGCCTTCTGGTCGCCGCAATCGGCCGTCGGTCTGAGCCCCGACGGCCCGGTGATCGCCACCCAGCACCCGCCAGACTGCCGGGGTGGAACCACGATCTACGCCCCCGCCGCACCAGAGGGCCGCTGCTTCGATGGCGCCACCAGCGCCGCAGTCGCCCCTGACGGCCGCCACGTCGCCATCGCCACCGTCTCCGGCAACTCCCCGTCACACGCCACGGCCACCGAGTACCAGATCACCCTGATCGACACAGCCAACATGGAACCCACGGCCACCATCGAGGGCGCCCTGTCCTTCGACATCCCACCCCGCCTCGAATGGAACGCGGCCGGCACGAATCTCCTCGTCACCTGGCCCCAGGCCCTTGGGATCTGACCGCTTGCCGACCGCCCGGACATCGGGGTTTCGAGGTCGCTCAGCCTACGTCGTCTCGAGCGCCTCGACCGCTTCCGACCAGACGACCGATCGCTCCCGCAGGTCGGCGATCGCACCGGCGTCAAACCCGAGGTCGGCCAACAACTCGTCCGTCTGCAGCCCCGCGAGCGACCCCGGACCGCAATCGACCCCCGATCGCGAGAGCGTCACCGTCGGCCCATGCCGGACGAACCGCCCAAATCGAGGATGATCGACCGTCGCGGCAAACCCGTTGTCGGCGACGTGCCCGTCACCGAGGAAGAACGGCCCTGGGAGGTTCGCGTCGGCCCGCACGCATCCGACACCGGCTGCGATCAGCAGCTCCTCCCACGCATCCGCCCCCCGAGTCGTGAACACACCCTCCAGCACCTCGGCGAGCCGGCCATCGTGCTCGACGCGCCCAGCCGACGTGGCAAATTCGGACGCATCGAGGACTGCATCGCCTACGGCCTCGGAGAGCCCCGCCCACTCCTCGTCGTCCGCGACGGAGAGGAAGACCCACCCGTCACTCGACCGGTACAGCCGATGCGTCGCGCTGAGTCCGTACAGATCGGCATCAAGACCCGATCGTTCCGGCTTGCCCGCGTACGACAGCGCGTCGTCATGATTCGCGTACGCGTTCGCCGCCAGCATGTTCACAAAGATCCGCTGCCCAACCCCCTCGCGCCGCGCGGCGTAGAGCCCGAGCAGCGTCGCGCTTGCAATCACCATCGAGGTGTTCGGGTCGGGGTTCACTTCGTTCGCCCGCATCATCCAGCGGGCCGCCTCCCGTAGCTCGCGGACGTCCGAGCTGTCGGACGGCGGCATCGCGACGCCTGCCTGGTAGAGCGCCCCGCCCGCCGCCGCACCGGCGATCGGGTGCGCGCAGGGCCGGTGCGCGCCCGGCGCCTCCGGTCCGTAGCCCGTCGCCGAGACCCAGATCGCCTTCGGGTTGACCGCTCGCACCTGCTCGTAGCCGATGCCGAGCCGCTCAGGCACCCCCGGCCGGTAGTTGTGGAGAATCACGTCGGCCGAGGGCAACAGCCCCGCGAGGATCTCCTGCCCCTCCGTCGACTTGAGGTCGATACAGATGCTCTCTTTGCCCGCGTTGAACTTGATCGAGCCCAGGCCGGCAACGATGTTGCCGCCCGCCCGTCGCCCCGGGTCGCCGCCGATCGGCTCCACCTTGATCACCCGCGCACCGAGGTCGGACAGCAGGCTCGCGGCCAGCGGCGCCGCGATGATCGTCGCGAACTCGAGAATCGTGACGCCCTCGAGCGGTGGCCTCCCACTCGCGGTGTTCGAGGCTGCGCCTGTGGTCCCCTCGGGCGACGCGCCGCCGTCGGCTGCCGAGAGCGCCGCGAGCACCTCTTCCGAGTGCTCGCCGACCAGCGGGTCGATGCCCTCGGCGCTGCCGGGGGTCTCCTCCAGGCGGGCCAGCGGCGCCAGCCAGCGGACCTCGCCCAGCCGCGGGTGATCGACCGTCACCACGTCGCCGTTCGAGGTGTACTCGACGTTCTCTAACGCCTCCTGCGTCGACTCGAACGGCTCAGCGGCGACGTTCCCGTTCTCGCGGAAGGTCTCCATCCACTCCGCCGAGCTGCGATCGCGCATCCGCAGCAGGATCCGGTCGCGCATCGCTTCGCGGTCCTCGTCAGCCCATGCCGCCGGCTGTCCGCTGTACCGCTCCTCACCCAACACGTCGGCGAGATCCGCCGCAACGAGGAATGACACGAAGAGGTGTTCGAGCAGATTCCCCAGCTGGATCCAGCGTCCGTCGCTCGCCATCACCGGGTGGTAGTTGAGCGTCGGCATCCGCGCCGCGTCGTCGGAGAACTCCGTCTCCAGCAGTCCCGCGTAACGCTCCTGGAGCTGAAGGCGCGTGAGCCCCGCCGCGTCGTACGGAATCATCCCCTGCAGCAGGCTGGTCTCCACGAGCTGCCCGGCACCCGATCGCTCGCGCTCGAGCAGCGCCGCCATGATCCCGTGCACCGCCGCCTGCGAGGCCGCGTGACTCCCCACCTGAACCGCCGCGAACGCCGGCCCCTCACGCCGAGGCAGCCCGCGGAACGACAGCATCCGCCCCGACTTCGCGGCGACGAGCGCCTCCCGCGCCGGGTAGTGCGCGTAGTCACCTCGAGGCCCCCACCCCGTCAGCGAGCAGTACACCAGCCGCGGATTGAGCGCCGAAAGCGAGTCGTAGTCCGCTCCGACCCGCTCGGCCACCCCCGGCGGATCCGAGGCCACAACAACGTCCGCCCCGCGAACCAGCTCCCGCAGCTGCGCCCGCCCGCCCTCGTCCTCCAGATCGAGCACCACGCTGCGCTTCCCACGCAGCCATAGCGGAGCATTCGCCAACGCCCGCTCCGGATCACCCCCGGGCGGCTCGACCTTCACGACATCCGCCCCAAAGTCCGCGAGGACCATCGTCGTCATCCCGGCCGTCTGCCCACGGCCGAGATCGATCACTTTGAGGTCGCTCAGCGGTCCGCTCACCGCGCTACTCCGTCGCTCACATCGCACCACCCGGCCAAATGCGCGCTCACTCTACGCCTAACGGACGCCGCGCCGGCCGGCCACCGCCTCCCCGCCGACGAACCACCCTCAAGCATTACCGAAACCCCCGAGGTCGAAGACGCCAGCCGCAGTCTCCAACCACACATCGACTCGAGCGTCACACCCCCGCCGGCCACGCCACATCCGAGGCGGCCCCGGACGCTCACCGGCTTGGAGGGGTCTTGGGGACACCTGTCCCCGCGCGGGGGTGTCGGGGGCGAGTGCCTCCGACAAGATCACGTCCATAAGAGCCCGCTCGCAGTGCGGAGCAGAGTCGCCGCCTCGAAACGCCTCCGTCTCGTCCGATCCCCCTGGAGTCCACCCAGAGTAAAAAGCCGACCTGCTCTTGAGCCTCGCTCAAGCGAGGGGTAGCAGACCCCCGAAAGCTACTACGGGGTGTCGTAGACGATGATCGACCGACCCTCGATCTCGCCGTTCTCGAGGGCGCGCACGCCGTCGTTGATCTGATCGAGGTTGTCGTATTTCGTAGACACCAACTTATCGAGGGGCAGCTTCCCCTCCTTGAACCACTGCACGTAGTTCGGCATCACGTGGCCCGGCCGCGCGGTACCGCCCATCGACCCGATCAGCGACCGCTCCCCGAACGGGAAGAGCCGCGGCAGCGGCACATCGCCTTGCCCGATGCCAACGATCACAGCCGTGCCACCACGCTGCACGCCGAGGATCCCCGCACGCACACTCTCGACCGACTGCAGGAACGCCGCCTCGACGCCGATCGCGTCGAAGGCGTAGTCCACGCCGCCGTCGGTCAGCTCTTTCACCGCGTCAGGCGCGTGGACGTCGCCGCCGTTGATCGTGTGCGTCGCCCCGAGCTCCTTCGCGTAGCCGAGCTTCCCCTCATCGAGGTCGACCACGATGATCGGATCCGCCCCGGCAATCTTCGCGCCAGCCACCACGTTCGCCCCGACGCCGCCGACGCCGTAAATGGCGACCGAGTCGCCCGGCTGCAGCTCGGCGGTGTAGAGCGCCGCCCCGGCGCCGGTGATCACGGCACAGCCGATGATCGCCGTGATGTCGGTCGGCACGTCATCCGGAAGCGGAGTGACCATCTGTTCATTGAGCAGCGCGTGCTCGGCCCAGGTGTAGACCCCGGCCTCGTACTCTTCGCCCTGCCACGTGTACTTCGTGCGGTTGGCGGTCGTCATGCCATCCGGCAGGTCGCGCGGGACGAACTGAATCATCACCCGCTCGCCCTCCTTCACGTGCGAGACCTTCGAACCCGCCTTGAGGACGATCCCCGTCCCCTCGTGCCCGAGCAGCGTCGGGGTCGGTCCGTCCGGGTTATGAATCTGGTGAAGCTGCGAGTGGCAGATCCCCGTCGCAAACAACTTGACGAGGACTTCCTCGTCTCCCGGATCTGCCAGCTCGATCTCCTCGACCAGCAACGGCTCGCCGAACTTCGCCTTGATCGCCGCTCGTGTCTTCGTCGTCATCTCCGCCACCCCTCGCGCACTTAGAAGTCAGTCCGCGCAGCCTAGAGATCTCCTCCTCGAACCGCCATGCGCTGGCAGCTCCCCCGACCGCTCGGCACACTCGGCGCAGCCAATGACGCTCGAAACCGCCATCGTCGTCGTCGTGCGCCTCCTCGGCGCCCTCCCCGTCCTCCGCTGGGCGTTCGCCGGCGCCCTGATCGCGATCGCCGTCGACCTCAGCGACCTCTTCATCCGCGACTTCGTCGATCTCGGCGGTATCCCCAACTACCAGACCTTCGATAAGTGGCTGGATCAGGCCTACCTGATCGCCTTCCTCATCGTCGCGCTCCGCTGGGAGCGCGTCCCCAGGACCATCGCCATTGCCCTCTTCGGCTACCGCCTGATCGGTTTCTTCATCTTCGAGCTCACCGAGGAGCGTGCTGTCCTCTTCGTCTTCCCCAACGTCTTCGAGTTCTGGTTCCTCGCCGTCGCCGCCCAGCGCCACTGGTCGCCCGACTTCACCTGGACCTGGCGCAACGCGCTGCTCTGGCTGATCCCCCTCACCCTCCTCAAAGAACTCCACGAGTACGCGCTCCACGTCGGCCGCTGGCTCGACGAATTCAGCTCCGTCGGCGAGTTCGTCGAAGCCGTCCTCGACTGGCTCACCGCCCCATTCGGCTAGCGAAACGCGGTCTCAGGTGCAGCCCAGGCGCTAGACTGTCTCGGTGCTCACCGTGAAGCTTCCAGGCCTCCGCTCACCAAGGACCTCCCTCGCCCCGCAAGCCCCGCTCCTCCTGCTCGGCGTCGCGCTCTGGCTGGCCGCCGCCTGCAGTTCCGAGGACCTCGGCGAGAGCCGCGGCGGCTTCGCCACCAACGGCGACATCGAACTCCACTACGTCGTCAACCTCCCCGAGGGCGCTCCACCGTTCCCCGTCGTCGCGATCGGACAAGGATCCGGCAACGTCCGCATCGACGCCGGCCCCACCGTCGCCGACGTCCGCGCGCTGCTCGACCTCGGCTACGCCACCATCCGCTACGACAAACGCGGCCTCGGCGACTCCGAGGGCGAACTCATCGGAGTCAGCACCGCCAACAGCGCCACCACGATCCCGCTCCTCGCCAGCGACATGACCGCCGTCATCGAGGCCACCCGATCGATTGAGGAGCTCGACCACGACCGGCTCGGCCTCTACGGCTCCAGCCAGGCCGCCTGGTACCTGCCGCTGGTCGCCGCAACCGCCCCCGGCGTCGACTTCCTCGTCATCAACTCCGGTGGTGTCATCCCCGTCGGCCAGCAAGTCCGCTTCGAGGAAGCCGCAAGAGTCGAGGACGCCCCCTACCCCGACGCCGAACGCGCCGCAGCCAACTACACCGGCCCCCTCGGCTTCGACCAGCGCCCCCTCCTCCGCGACCTCGGGATCCCGCTGCTCTACCTCTGGGGCGAATCCGACACCGCCATACCCCTCACGCCGAACGAGGCACAACTCAGCGAACTCAAGACCGCCGGCGTCGACGCCACCCAAATCCTCTACCCCGACGCCGACCACCTCCTTGAAGACGCCGACTACTGGCCCGACGTCGCCGACTGGCTAGAAAGCTCCGACTGACGACCGCGCGCGGGTTATCACTTGGATTCGCCGAGGCTGAAGTGCAGCAGGGGCTGATGCGAGCCACTGGCGTCTGCTAGCGGCATCGGTAAGCGACCCAGCGTCGAGGCGCCGTCAGTCTTGGTCCCGGCCCCCTGGAGGCAACCGAGCGACAACGACGAGCAACTGCTAACTGTCCGGGAAGCAGCCTGGCGCAGCACCAATCGCCGCCCTCGGTCCGGCGGGCATGTCGAGCGCCGCCTCCAGAGTCGTCGCGTCGTAGGCGACTGTGGCCACCTCGGCCTCATCCGCGAGCGCGCTCCCGCTCTCGCCGTCAGCCAAACGACTGGCCAGATCGTCGAACGTTTCGAGGAAGGACCCCACGGCGCGCCGGATAGCCGAGTGATACTCCTCAGCCTCAGCAGAAGCCGTCTGGTCAGACAGAGACTCGTGAGCACCGGCGAGCCCGTCGCGGAACTCGTCCACCGATCCGGCTCGATCGAGGGAGTCATTGAGCTGCGCGACCGTACGGCAGAAATCGATCGCCCACGCCGCCGTCGTTGGGCGCTCGCCGCCGCCCAGTGCAAGGCGCGTGGGAGTGCGTCTCCCTACCCGTCCTCTACACTCCCGCCATGCCTCCGACGTACTTCCCGCCACCCGCCAGTTCCGAGGACCCACGCGGCGCGTGGCAGCGCCGCGCCCCCGCCGACGCCGGCTTCGACCCCGCCCGTCTCGAGGCCGCCGTCCAGTTCGCCATCGACACCGAGATCGACCTCCCCACCGACGTCAGCCTCATCGTCGGCCGCAACGACACCCCGCCCTACAACTCCGTCCTCGGCCCCACCAAACCTCGAGGCCCCGCCGGCGGCGGCGTCATCCGAGGAGGCCACCTCGTCGCTGAGTGGGGCCAGCCCGACCGCGTCGACATGACCTTCAGCGCCACCAAGAGCTACCTCGCCACCACCGTCGGCCTCGCCCAGGATCGAGGCATGCTCGACTCCATGGACGAGCGCGTCTGCGAGCGCATCCACGACGGCGGCTTTGACTCCGACCACAACGCCCAGATCACCTGGAAGCACCTGCTGCAGCAGACCAGCGAATGGCAGGGCACCCTCTTCGACCGCCCCGACACCGTCGACCACAATCGCTCCGTCACTGGCACGTCCACCTCGAGCGGTGAGGCACAGGCCGTTAAAGGCGACCTCCGAGAATTGCGAACGCCCGGCACCTTCTACGAGTACAACGACGTCCGAGTGAACCGCCTCGGCCTCTGCGCGCTCCGCATCTGGAAAGAGCCGCTGCCCGATGTCCTCCGCCGCGAAATCATGGACCCGATCGGCGCCTCCCCCGACTGGGCCTGGCACCCTTACGAAAACTCCTGGGTCGATGTCGACGGCGTCCGCATGCCTTCCGTCCCGGGCGGCGCCCACTGGGGCGGCGGCCTCTTCATCTCCGCCTTGGACCACGCCCGCTTCGGCCTCCTCATGCTCAACCGAGGCCAATGGAACGGCCGCCGCCTCCTCTCCGATGCCTGGATCACCGAGGCCTCCACCCCGTCCGAGGTCAACGACCGCTACGGCTACATGTGGTGGCTCAACACCGGCCGCCAGCTCTACTCAGACGCCCCCGAATCCGCCTTCGCCGCCCACGGCGCCGGAGGCAACGCCGTCTACATCGACCCCGAGCACGACCTCGTCGTCGTCACCCGCTGGGCCGGCGACCGCTCCGAGGTCGTCAACCGCGTCCTAGCTGCCCTCATTTAGCGGCCCACCGACGGTCTTTCGGGGACCCGATCCCAGCAGGCCCGTGGGCCAAACTAGCCCCCTCCCCCGGGCGCGCAGGCGCACGGAGAGAAGCGACCCCCTCGGCGCACCATCGGCAACCTCAGGGAAGCCCCACCCCGCCGCCACCGAATCCCTCAACCTGCGAGGAATCACCTCGGCTTGGAGGGGTCACGGGGACACCCTGTCCCCGTGCGGGGGTGTGGGGGCAAGCGCCCCCGACGACGATCACGTCCACAGCAGCCGGTCGCAGTGCATCAAACAGCCGCCGCCTCGAAACCCTCGATCGCACTGTCCGTCTCAGAGAGAACATCAACCGACTCTCGCCGCCATCGAGGCGCACCCCCACACTGGACCGATGCCAACCGCCCCTCTCTTCCGCGTCGCAACGTCCGAGGACGCCGACCGCATCGCCCAGCTCCACGCCGACAGCTGGCGACGCGCCTACCGTGGCTCCTACTCCGACGAGTACCTCGACGGCCCCGTCCACGAGGACCGACGCACCGTCTGGCGCGAGCGCTACTCGCGCATCGACCCGTTGATGTACACCCTCCTCGCCCTCGATCCCGACAACGAGGACGGCCCCCTGCTCGGCTTCGCCTGCTCCTTCGCAAACGACGACCCCAAATGGGGCACCCTCCTCGACAACCTCCACGTCACCGGGGACACCGAAGGCCGCGGCATTGGCCGCCAGCTCCTCGCCGCTTCCGCCCTCTGGTCCGAGCGCGAACACCCCGAGGACGGCTTCTTCCTCTGGGTGCTCACCGATAACGCCCGCGCCCGCCGCTTCTACGAACATCTTGGCGCGACCGACGAGGGCGCCGAGGAATCCGAGCAGCCCGGCGGCATCGTCCTCGGGCATCGCTACGTCTGGCACTCCATCGACCCGCTGCGCGCCCACGCTCCGCCCAACATCGAGGCCTGAGGTTTGTCGAGCCCGACTCGCGGACAGATGCATCCCGACGAGGTCCCCACCAGCGTCGACCTCGCACGCCACCTCATCGCCACCCAGTTCCCCGACTGGGCTGACCTCCCCATGGAACGAGTCGAATCAGGCGGGACTGTCAACGCGATCTACCGACTCGGCGACCAGCGCTCCGTCCGGCTTCCCCTCCAGCGCTCCGGCGCACTCCAACTCGAGAAGGAACGGGACTGGCTGCCCCGCATCGGCCCGCAGCTCCCGATCAGCGCTCCGATCCCGATCGCCCACGGTGATCCGACCGACCAGTTCCCGTTCAACTGGGCCATCTATCCCTGGTTGCCGGGCGCGCCGATCGAGCCGGGTGCGCTCCACGGCTCGTCCGACCGTGCGACCGACGCCGCGCGCGACCTCGCGCGCTTCATCCGCGCCCTGCAGGCCATCGATCCCACCGGTGGGCCGGGCCCGGGCCCTCACAACTTCGGGCGCGGCGTCCCCATCGCTGCCCGCGACCAGGAAACGCGAGCGGCGATCGCCGCCTCCGAGGGCCTCGCCGATACGGCCGCAGTCACCACCGCCTGGACCGAGGATTCCGCCGCCCCCACCCACCGCGGCTCACCCGTCTGGGTCCACGGCGATCTCCACCTCGCCAACCTGCTCGCGGCGGACGGCCGCCTCTCTGCCGTCATCGACTGGGGCGGCCTCGGCGTCGGCGATCCCGCCGTCGATCTCCTCCCCGCCTGGCACCTCTTCTCCGGCGAATCCCGCGACACCTTCCGCACGGCACTCGCGGTCGACGACGCCACCTGGACGCGCGGCCGCGCGTGGGCTCTCTCCGTCGCGATCATTGCCTTGCCCTACTTCATCGAGAGCAATCCCACGATGGTTCGCTTCGCGCACACCATGCTCGACGCGGTCCTCGCCGACCATGCGAGCTAGCGACATCCACCGCTCGCACACATCCTCGTCACGAACCCCACAGCTCCCGACCGACGTCGGTTCAACCGCCGGTCCGCCCCGTAGCATCCCCGCCAACCGTCGCGGTCTCCCGACCAGTTCGAGGTGCCGCCGACGTCGCGAGGGAGGCGACCCCATGTCCGTTGATGCAACCAACCAGGCCCAGGCCGAGTTCTGGACCAACGCCGGCCCGCTCTGGACCAAGCTCCGCGACCGCTTCGACGCTCAGGCCAGCCAGTACGGCCTCGCCGCCATCGACGCCCTCGCCCCATCCGAGGGCGAACGCGTCATCGACATCGGCTGCGGCGCCGGCACCTCCACCATCCAGCTCGCCGAGCGCGTCGGCGCCACCGGCAGCGTCCTCGGCCTCGACATCAGCCCCACCATGATCGAGGGCGCCATCCACCTCGCCGAGGCGAACGGCGCGACCAACGTCAGCTACCAGGTCACCGACGCCATGGCCGAGCCCTTCCAGCCCGAGGCCGACGCCGTCTTCTCGAGGTTCGGCGTGATGTTCTTCTCAGACGCCACCGCCGGCTTCGCCAACATCCGCAACGCCCTGCGCCCGGGCGGCCGCCTCGGCTTCGTCTGCTAGCGGCCCCCTGCCGAGAACCCCTGGGCCTCGGTCCCGCTCCAGGTCTCCGCCAACTACGTCGAACTCCCAGTGAGCGCGGACCCCACCGCCCCGGGCCCGTTCTCCCTCAGCGACACTGCCCGTATCGAGACCGTCCTCGGCGACGCCGGCTACGAGGGCATCAACATCGCCCCCGTCTCCGCCCCCTCACAGCTCGGAGCGACGATGGACGACGCCATCGACTTCGCCGCCCAGCTGGTGCCACCGGTTGTCGCGCTGCAGTCCAGCGACCCGGACAAGGCGGCGTCGCTCCGCTCCGAACTCGCCAGCGCCCTCAGCCAGTGGAGCAACGAGGACGGGGTCACACCGCCCTCCGCCGCCTGGTTCGTCACCGCCAACCGACCGGCCTAGCCGCACGAGCTGCGGCCGACACGACTCCAACTGCAGCCCGCTAGGCGACCCTGACCGTCGTAACTGGTGACTGCAACGCTCGCGGGCCGGGTCTGGTGGGCGCGTCGCGAAGCGGTGGTGCTGCGACCACGCCAACTCAAGGTTCCGACGATCCCCCGGTCCCGGCGCGAAGCGCAGACGGGGCCGTGGGGGCGGAAGCCCCGACATTCTTGGGGTGGGCGGGCGGGATTCCTTGAAAAGTCAGGCCGCGGCGTAGCCGCGTCCTGTTAGTCCAATCGCCCGATCCACCCACCAAGGGCGCAGCCCGGCTCTTCGCTGCATCGGGCCGACCATCGCCCGCTAGGCGGCGATCTCCGGCAGCGCCTCCGCCAGCTTCTCGAACGCCTGACTCCAGCCACCGCCAGCGCCGGCCGCCATCCCTGGGTCCGGCCACCGGGCCTGGCGGACGGTCAACTTCGTGCGACCGCCCCCGAGGTCTTCGAGTGTGACCGTGACGGTCGTTTCCATCGGGTGCCCGCCGCCCATGTCGAGCGGCTTGCCGTCGGCGTCCGCCATCGCGTCGGTCGTGACCAACCGCTCCAGCGGGACGATCTCCGAGAACACCCCGGTCGAGAACATCTCCTGGCCGTCCGGTGAACGCATCCCCCAGACGTGTCGGCCCCCGACGCGCAGGTCGATCTCGCAGACCGGCAGCGTGAACCCCGTCGGCCCGTACCAGCGCGCGAAGTGCTCCGGTTCGGTCCAGGCACGCCAGACCAGTTCGGGCGGAGCATCGAAGACGCGCTCCACGACGACCGCATCGTCCTCGGTGGTCACCTGCGGGCTGTTGCTAGCGGTCATCGGGCAGCTCCTCTTGCACCACCCGCGGGCGGCTCTGTGTCGTCATCGTTTGCTTGCTCAGCCCTTGGCGAACGGCCCTGCTGCAGCTCCTCGAGATACACCTCGAGCCGATCGAATCGGTCCTCCCAGAGGACGCGGTAACGCTCCACCCAGTCGGCGACCTCCTTGAGCGGCGCCGGTGCCAGCCGGCACGGCCGCCACTGCGCGTGACGGCTGCGCTCGATCAACTGCGCGCGCTCCAGCACCTTCAGGTGCTTCGACACCGCCGGCAGCGTCATCTCGAACGGCGCCGCCAACTCCGTCACCGACGCCTCCCCGTCCACCAACTGAGCGAGGATCGCCCGGCGCGTCGGATCGGCAAGCGCCCCGAACGTCGCACTGAGCTGGTCCCGAGGCGCGGTCGCGGTTGTCATCGTGTGTCGCTTACTTCACCATCTGGTTTATCAACCGATCGGTAAAGTACGCGAGACGCGGTCCGACGTCAACCCTCCGCGGTGCGGGCGCGGTGTTGGCTCGATCCTGAGCGCCACCCAGCACGACTGGCGAAGTTCGAAGCGCCTGACTCGGCGCGGCTTCCTCGCGCCTGATGTCGTGGTGACCGGTCCCAGCGCGAGACGGCCGCGCCCACGCGTCACCCGTCACCCCGTCCTGTAGAAGTTGGTGAACTCCTCGATCGGCGCTCGCGCCACCATCACCGGCAGCGGGAACAGCCTCCACAGCGCCCTCCGGTCGATCGAATCGAGATTCCCGAGGAACTGCGCCCGCAGATCCGGACGCACCCGCTCGTCACGATCGAGGAACTGCCCCCAGAACGGCATCCCCGGCAACGTCATCGACTCCGACTCATAACGCCGCCGCGACGCCCCGTATGCCGGCGGAAACAACCGCTGGTACGCCTCGAGGTTGTACAGCCAGGAGACCCCCATCACCTCGCTCGCCGCACCGGAGTGCCGCTCGAGCACCGCAGCGAACATCTCCGCGAGCTCACCACGGCGGCGATCGGCATTCGCCCGAGCCAGCGGGCTCTCCCCGTCCTCATGATCGTCAACAGCGAAGTGAATCCGCACGATGCCCGCCGAGTTCGGGGGATCAAAGTGAAAGCACCCGAACAGCTCGCCGTCCGGTGGCACGTCGGAGACCAACCGCGTCTCGGCGAATACTCGCGTCAACTCCAGCCGCTCGGAGCGACCCGACAGGTCAGCCAACTGATCGACGAAACCCTGCCACTCCGCAGCCCGCGGCCCCTCCGACGGTCGACCGAACCCAAACCGTCGGTGCAGGTTCGTGAAATGCGTGACCGCGTCGCCGAACTCAACCTCGCCGGTGGCCACCAGCGCCTCGACCAGCTCGAACTGCAGGTCGAACCACGGAACGAGCCGTTCCGCCCGCGCGCGGAGATCTGAGGCAACCACGCTCCCGAGCCTAGCGCGTCGGCGGACGCCCCTCGTCGCGCGCCCACGACCCCGGCCCCCTAGAATCCGCTCCTATCGAGGCGACCCCGCAGATCCCGAGGAGCACCCAATGGCCGGACGTGTCGAGGGCAAAACACTACTGCTGATGGGCGGCGGCCAGACCCCCGGCGAAACCATCGGCAACGGCCGCGCCACCGCCGAACTCCTCGCCCGCGAAGGCGCCCGCGTCCTCGTCGTCGACCGCGACCTCGCCGCCGCCGGACTCACGGTCGACGCCATCCACGAAGACGGCGGCCAAGCCTCAGCCTTCGCCGCCGACGTCACCTCGGAGGAAGACGTCCAGGCCGCCATCGCTGCCTGCCTCGATCGCTACGACCGCATCGACCTGCTCCACAACAACATCGGCGCCAGCCTCGCCCTCGGCGACGCCGTCGCCACCGACCTCGAAGTCGAGGCCTACGACCGCCTCTACCAGGTCAACCTCCGAGGCATGTGGCTCGCCTGCAAACACGCCCTCCCCCACATGCAGCAGCAGCGCTCCGGCTCCATCGTCAACATCTCCTCCATGGCCGTCCGCGGCGCCTACGCCTACGTCGGCTACAAGACCACCAAAGCCGCCGTCATCGCCCTCACCGAGAACCTCGCCGGCTACAACGCCGAGTACAACGTCCGCGCCAACGTCATCCTCCCCGGTCTCATGAACACGCCAATGGCCGTCGAAGCCCGCGTCGCTGCTGGCACCCCCCGCGAAGAAGTCATCGCCCAGCGCAACGCCAACGTCCCCCTCGGCCGCACCATGGGCAGCGGCTGGGACATCGCCTACGCCTCCCTCTTCCTCCACTCCGACGAAGCCAAATTCATCACCGGCATCTCCCTCCCCGTCGACGGCGGCCGCGCCGTCGCCCCGAAGTAGCAGCGTCTTTCCTCCTGATGCGCGTGCAACTGTCCGAACTACTTGATCGGTCACCTCTGACCCCCACCACCTCCGGACGATCGGGACCCGCTGCGCGTCAACCAGGCGCTCCTCGAAGCCGATCTCATCAGCGCGCGAATGGACGTATCGCAGTCGTGCGTCGCCGTGATGTTCGACCTGCGGACAAGCTTCTTGGGCCAGGACTCCAACACCGGACTATTGGTCGCCACGCAGGTCGTCCTGTGCGAGATGCGGCTCGATCCGGCGGGCGTTGCAGAGCGCGAACCGCATCCCCGGCTGGCGAATATGGTCGGCGAATCTCGCGTCACCCGTGAGAACGGCGAATGGTCGACGTCAATCGTCCTTTTCTTTGGCGGCGACATCTCGATCCGCGCGCGGCGCGCGAAGTTTCACGCCGGGAACGTCGACCTCGGCCGGCACCAGCATCAGCAGCCAGATTTCGGCCTTGATTCTGCGGAAGTGATCAACGCCCGAATGCCCTCCTGGGACTCGTTGATCGAGGTCGTTTCAACGTCATCCCTCGAACTCCCCTAGTCCTTCTCGATGGGCGGTCGCTCCAGCGTCGGCGAGACAGCGGACCGCCCCTCTACTCCCGAGCACTCGCCCGCTCGTCAAACTCCCGCTTCGCCTCCACCAGCAACTCCGGCCGCGAGTACAAATCCACGAGGGCCAACGCCAGCCCCTTCGACGCCGTGATCATCCGCGCGTGCGCCTCCGCGCTCCCCGCCGTCGAGGTGAATCTCACTTGACTACCGAAGTGAGTCATTTCATGCTCAATACATGAGTAAGCGACTCCAGGTCATCCTCCCAGACGACGAGTACCGCGCCGTTCAAGACGCGGCCAAACGCCAGGGCAAGCCGATCGCACACATCGTCCGCGACAGCCTCCGCCGCACCGTCGCCGAAGAACCCGAAGTCGAACCGGCCGAGCGCATCGCCGCCGTCCTCCGCTTCGCCCGCTTCTCCGGCCCCACCGGCGACATCGACCAGCTGCTCGAAGAGATCGAGCACGGCCGCGCCCAGGAATGATCTACGTCGACTCGAACGTCCCGATGTACCTCGTCGGCGCCGACCACCCCAACAAGCAGCGAGTGATCGCGCTCGTCTCCCAGCTCCTCACCGCCCGCGAACAGCTCGTCACCAGCGCCGAAACCTTCCAGGAAATCCTGCATCGCTACCGAGGCCTGGGCGATCGCGAACACCTGATCGCAGCCTACGAAACCCTCGAGACCATGGTCTCCCAGACCACCGACATCACGAAGGCCGACGTCGACGAGGCTCTCGCCGCATCCGGACGCTACCCCGAACTCTCCTCCCGAGACTGCCTCCACTTGGCCGCGATGCACCGGCTCGACTGCACGACCATCTGGAGCCACGACCGAGGCTTCGACGTCGTCAGCACAATCCGGCGAATCGAGTAACTCAGGCTGCAGCCGGTACCGAGGCCACTCGGCCTACCCCCTACTCGCTCGCCGCCGCCGCCCGCTCGTCAAACTCCCGCTTCGCCTCAGCCAACAACTCCGGCTGCGAGTACAAATCCACGAGGGTCAACGCCAGCGCCTTCGACGCAGTGATCATCCGCGCATGCCCCTCCTCGGACCCCGCCGCCTCGGTGAACCCCGCGTTGTGATTCCCCGCCTTCGACTCGACCGCATACGAGGGGTGCAACCCCGGCACCGCGTACGTCACGTTCCCCATATCCGTGGACCCGGCCCCCGCCGTCTCCGGCTCCACCGCGTCCATCCCGAGGCCCACCGCGTGCTTCTCGTACGTGTCCGCCAGCGGCGTTGAGTTCTGCATATCCGTGTACGGATTCCCCTCCCACGTCAGGTCGAGTTCCGTCCCCGTCGCCAGCGCCGCCGCCTCGAAACACGCCACCACCCGAGGCTTCAGCTCTTCAAGGTGGGCGACGTTGTCCTCGCGCACGTAGAACCAGGCTGCCGTCTTGTCGGGGATGATGTTCGGTGCCTGCCCGCCCTCCGTGATGATCCCGTGCACCCGAGCGGTCGGCCGCATCTGCTGCCGTAGCAGCGAAATCCCCCCGTACGCGTGCAACATCGCATCGAGGGCGTTCAGCCCGTCCCACGGCCGCCCCGCTGCGTGTGCGTTCTTTCCCGTGTAGCGCACGGTCAGCGCGTGCAGCGCGTTCGGCTTCGCCCGCACCCGCACCGACCCCGGCGGCATCTGCGGCGACTGCCCACCCGGGTGCATCATCAACGCCGCATCGACGTCGTCGAACGCCCCATTCCGGATCAGATCCGCCTTCCCCCCGTCCCGCTCCTCGGCCGGAGTCCCGAGGACCACCACCGTCCCGTCGCCCTCGCCCAGCACCTCCGCCAGCGCCAGCCCGGTCGCCACCCCCGAGGTGGCGATCAAGTTATGTCCACACGCGTGCCCGATCCCTGGCAGGGCGTCGTACTCGCACAACACCGCCACCGTCGGATCGCCGCTCCCTGCCACTGCGCGGAACGCCGTCGGCAACCCGTGCGCCCCGCGCTCCACCGCGAACCCACGCTCCTCGAGGAATCCCGTCAGCACCTCGTGCGCGTGCACCTCCTGGTACGCCAGCTCCGGGTGCGAGTGAATGTCGAGACTCAGGTCCCGCAGGTCCCCGTTCGCCGCATCGATCGCCCCGAGCGCCGCCGCCCGCGCCTGCTCGATGTCATCCGCCAGCTTCACCATGCCGCACCCCGCTCCGTTCACCAGATCCTGCGTGCCCGCAGCCTACCCGAGCCGTCACGCCCCCTCCCGTGCACCACTGCAGCGGCAACTGGCGAGACGGCGCCATAACGCCCGTAACTGACGTACGAGAAATCGATGGCGGGAGCGGAACCTGCCCCCGGATCCCGGCGTTGGCTTAACGAAACTTGAACCAACTCACCCGACACAGGGAGCCAACTCGACATGCTGAAGAAAACACTGCTGCTATTGCTGGCCGTCGGCGCCATCGCCGCCGTCGCCTGCTCCGATGACGACCCGGAGCCCACCGCCACGCCAAGCCCAACCGCGACCGCCGACCTCCCCGCCGACGGCAACGGAGGCAACGGCGGCTCCGGTGCCGCCGGCGGCACCTTCCCCGCCGGTACCGAGGCCATCTCGGTGCCCGATGCCCTCGCCTCCGCCGGCGATGGCGTCGTCCTCGTCGAGGGCTTCCTCGTCATCACCCCCAACGGCGCCCGCCTCTGCGAGGCCCTCGCCGAGTCCTTCCCACCCCAGTGCGGCGGCGACTCCGTGATCCTCGACGAGCCCGAGCCCTCGGCGCTCGACCAGCTCACCACCGAGGGCGATGTCTCCTGGACGGACCAGCCAGTCCAGATGCTCGGCTCAGTCGACGGCGACACCATGAGCGTCCAGCCACTCGCCGCCAGCTAGCCACCGCCGCCGTAGCGTCCCGGGGAGCGCGGCCCCAGACCAGGCACGCTCAGAGGAAGAAAGGCCTCTCGGCCAAGAGAGTCAGGCGCTTCCGATCCCCTCGGCGCGAAGCGCCGAGAGAGGGGGCAGTGGGGGCCCTCGCCCGTAGGACGATCGAGGAGGAAGCAGCCCCCACATTCTTGGGTTGGGCGGGCGGGTTCTTTTCAAAAGACAGGCCGCGGCGCTAGCCCGTCCTCAGTTCCGAAACGAGCACCAAACGGCGCCCGCTCTGCCCGTCCCTGCGCCTCGCGCCAACCCACCTGGGACCCTCAGACACCACCTCGGCGCCCCGAGGCCGCCCCTCACCTCCCACCACCCCGCTTGACGCGCCCCACGCGCACACATAATCTACAACCATATGGTTGTAGATACATTGATCCGCGAACCAGGCGCAGAGGCTCGTGCCGACCTCATCTTCCACGCGCTCGCCGACACCACCCGCCGCGACATCCTCCGCCGCGCCATCCAGGGCGACCGGTCAGTCTCCGCCCTCGCCCGCGACTACCCGATCAGCACCACCGCCGTGCAGAAGCACGTCGCCGTCCTCGAACGCGCCGGCCTCGTCGAACGCACCCGCCGCGGCCGCGAGCAGCTCGTCCAGAGCCGCCCCGACACCCTCGCCGAGGCCCACCAACTCCTCGAGGAGATCGAAACCCTCTGGCGCGACCGCCTCACCCGCTTCCAAGCCCTGCTCGCCGAACCGCCCGACTCGGCCCCCGATCCCATGGGCGAGGCGCCCAACGACCCCAAGCCGAACTAACGATTCAACTCAGACTGAGGAGTACCGAAATGCCAGTCACGAACGTCGAGAAGAACCCCGACGACCTCACCATGCGCATCACCTGCGAGTTCGACGCCTCCGTCGACCGCGTGTGGCAGATCTGGGCCGACCCCCGCCAGCTCGAACAGTGGTGGGGCCCGCCCGGATCCCCGGCCACGGTCGTCGACCACGACCTCTCCGAGGGCGCCCGCGTCGCCTACTACATGACCGACCCCGAGAGCGGCGAATACCACGGCTGGTGGCAGATCCTCGCCGTCGACCCGCCCCACAGCCTCGAGTTCAAGGACGGCTTCGCCTACGGAGGCGGCGAAGAGGACGACGAAATGCCCACCACCATCACCCAGGTCCAACTCATCGCCGGGCCATCCGGCAAGACCACGATGACCGTCACCTCGATATTCCCCTCCCTCGAGTCCATGCAGGAACTGATCGAGATGGGTGCGGAAGAAGGCCTCGTCGGCGCCCTCAGCCAGATCGACACGATCGTGCAGGGGACGCCCGCCGCCTGACGCGACCGTCGGCCCGATGCCTCCTCACCAACCGAGGGGGTGTCGGAGCCGCGCGGGGGGCCTTACGCGACCCGCAGCTCGGCCTCACCCAACCCCTCGACCGAGATCGTCGCCACATCGCCAGCCGCGAGCGGCTTCGGCGGAATGATGCTCCCGGTAATCACGAGGTCGCCCGCCCGCAGCTGCTCCCCACGTGCCGCCAGCGCGTTCGCCAGCCATGCGAGCGCCTCGAGCGGGTGCCCCATCACGTCAGCCCCGAGGCCTTCGCCAACCTGTTCGCCGTTGATCGACATCACCCCACGCGCCCCCGCCAGGTCGAGCGACCCCCACTCCCGCACCGCCGGACCGAGGACGGCACCAGCACCCGAGATATTCGTCACCACCCCGGCCACCGCGGGATCAACCCCCTCCGGCCCTCGCGACGGTCGCTGATCCACCACCTCGAACGCCGTCATCAGCGCCTCCACGTGCGCCCCGATCGCCTCCCGCGTCCACGGCACTCCCGAGGGCGCAACATCGCTCCCGAGGCGAGCCGCCACCTCGCACTCGATCGCCGGACTCACGAAGTCCGCCGCCCGAATCTCCGCCGGCGAATCCACAATCTCCGAGGCAAACAGCCGCCCCGTGCACGGCGCCTTGATCCCGCGCGACTCCCGCATCACCGCGCTTGTGTACGCGATCTTGTACCCGCCCAGCGCACCCCGCGACGCCCCAAGCTGCGCCACGTAGCCCCGTTGCACGTCGTACGCCTCGGCCTCCGACGACGGCGCAAACTCCTGCGCCATCAGATCCAACGGCTCGCCCGCCAGGTACCGCTCAGCCTGATACCGCCCCGCCCGCTCAGCTTGATCCATCTCAACCCCCTCGACTCCGCCTCCGCACCGTACCTGTGCGGGCTATCTCGATCGCCGCGCACAAGCACCGAGAGACTCGGATGATCCGCGTCGAGCGGATAGCAGCTCCAGAGCCTGGCAACGCCCCGACTCTCGCAGTCCGCACAGCTGACAGTATCTCCAACCATTCCCCGGTCTTCAGGCGAGGAGACGCGATCCGCGAAGCCCCCGCGCCCGGGCGCGCAGGCGCACGGTGAGAAGCCACCCCCGCCGTGCACCACGAGCAACTTCAACGGACGTCCTACCCGTCGTCACAGGACCCACGGAGATTCCGAGATCCGCCCCGGCTTGGAGGGGTCACGGGGACACCTGTCCCCGTGCGGGGGTGTCGGGGGCGAGCGCCCCCGACGAACGAACCGACCTCGTCAACTGCTCGCAGCGCTCACCTGGGCCGCACACCTCGAACCCGGTGCGCTAGATCCGGCCGAGCCGTCTAGACCTCCGCGTAGCGGAAACAGTCCGTCGAGTGATCGTTCACCATCCCGCACGACTGCATAAACGCGTAACAAATCGTCGGCCCCACAAACCGGAACCCGACCTTCTTCAACGCCTTCGACATCGCCTTCGACTCATCCGTCTCTGCCGGCACCTCCCCCATCGACGCAAACGCATTCAACCGAGGCACCCCGCCAACGAAATCCCAGAGATAGCGGTCGAACGCCCCCTCCCCATCCGCCGCGATCATCTCGAGGGCCAACCGGGCGTTCTCAACCGTCGACGCCACCTTCGCCCGGTTCCGAATGATCCCCTCATCCAGCAGTGCCCGCGCCTGATCCTCATCCGTCCAGCCGACGATCTTCTCGAGGTCGAACCCCTCGAACACCCGCCGGTACCCCTCGCGGCGATGCAACACCGTCCGCCAGGACAACCCGGCCTGCGCCCCCTCCAGCGTCAGCAGTTGGAACAGCGCCGCATCGCCGTGCAGCGGCACCCCCCACTCCTCGTCGTGGTACGCGAGCATCAGCTCGTCGTCCTCGCCACTCCAATCGCACCGCACCACGTCAGCCATCATCGCCCCCTCGTCAGACAGCGTAGCCCGCGCCCCCAGCCGCTCGCTGTCGACTTATGTCGCTCCACGCCTGACAGACCCCCTAGACTGACGAAGGTCTCACCGGCTGCACCCAAGGCCGAACAGGGGCCCGGGGAGCTTGATGGATAGACAGCCGCCGGTGACGTGGGGCCTGGTGGGCCTGTTGTGCGCCGCCCTCCTAAGCGGATGTCCAGGGCCGGCTGATCCCGTTCCCACGCCCAACCGCGAAGCCGCATCGACCCCACCAGCGGATTCGTCGGCATCGCCGCAGCCAGCGCTGCCCTCCGCGGCGCCCGCGGTCAACGAGGCCCTTGAGCATTGGGCGCGGGAGTTCTGTGGAACGATCGACAGTGCCCAGGCCGCGTTCGGTCTCGGTGACGACGCCGGCGACTCCGAAGACCCGGTCGCTGCGCGTAAACAGCGTGCCGAGCGCCTAGGCCTCTACTCCGCGCTGCTCGACGCAGGGGCGCAGCAGCTCGAGAGCCGTGACCCTCCCGCGTTGGCAGCCGCCTACCACGAAGCGTACGCAGGCTACATCCGGGCGCAGGCCACCGCCTTGAGCGAACAGATCGAGGCATTGATTGAGGCCGAGACCGACGAAGAGCTCGGGGCCATCGGGGTCGAGTTGAATGATGCGACGGCAGCAGCCGCGCAGCGATTCAACGACGCGCTCGAGACAGTCGATCCGAGCGTCATCGCCGCGATGAGGGCACACCCACCCTGTGGGCGTGACGAGGAACGCGACCCAGAATCCATCAGATCCGCGAACATCAGCGCAGCGATCGATCCGCTACTCCCGTCGCCCTCTGATCTAGCGCCCGCGCGCTGGCGCTCCGCATCCTTCGACCATCGTGACTTCAGGGACGTCGGACGCATCACAACGGCCTGCTCAGCCGCGTTGCCCAACCTGAACGAGCTCGGAGGCCCGCTCAGCGCGACGCTGCCCGCCGACCCCGAGTCGTGGGGCGTCCGGATGTTCTTCAACGGAGCGATCGGTGCGCACGGAAGCCAGCTCTGGAGCGAGGTCTGGGCCTTCGCGACAACGGAGAGCGCGCGAGCTGGCTACGGTCACGCCCGCGAGATCCTAACCGCCGACGGAGCGCGGGATTGCCTCCGGGCCGATACCGAGGATGAGCAGGTCGTCGATGCCGATCTCTACTTCGAAGTCAGCGAAAGCGTCGCCTACGCGATCGACACGCACGCGCGCGATATTGACTCGCACATCGAGGTCCACATTATTCAGCGTGGTCGGTTCGTCGGCATGCTGATCTTCTTCGACCATGCGCCCTTTGAACTTTGGGTCCACGACGGCGAGCGCGTCCTCCGCCTATTCGAGGAACGCCTCGCAGCCGCGCCGTAGCTAGGCATCACCCCAGGTCCAGCTCGCCGATCCCCGCGATCGCGTACACGTTCTGTTCGAGGTAGTCCCAGCCCGCATGCCCGCGTTGCATCTCCCCGACGCCCCACAACGCCTCGTACAGCCGCGTCGCCCGCACACAAAGCCCAAACACCGCCCGCTCCGCAGGCAGAACACCCAACCCCGAGGTCGACTCGTACCCCTCGAGGAATGCGCGCGCCTGCTCACCTACGAGGTTCGTATTCGCCTCGTTCCGGCAGAGCGACCACAACCCGTTCGCGATATCCCACGCGCGCCAATCGAGGCGGCACTCGTCCCAATCGATGATCGCCGCCACCTCCCCGTCGCCCCCGACGAGCAAGTTCTCCTCGTGGTAGTCAGCGTGGATCGCCATCGTCGGCAGCACGCCGCCATCGACCGCGCCGAGGGCCAATGGCACTTCCTCGATCGCCCGATCGAGCACCTCGAGGTCGACACGCGCCCCGATCATCTCCCGGTCGGCCGCCGACCAGCTCCACCAGCGATTCTCCCGCCAGTCCATCTCGGCCCATCTGGGGTATCCCGGCCGCCCCTCGAGATCGTCAACGTCGAGGAGCATCTGGTGTAGCGCCCCTAGCGCTCGGGCCGCCGGTTCAACATCGCTCCCGCTCCGGTTCCCGCGTCGCCCGTTGACGAACCGCTCAACGGTGGCCAACCGCCCGTCCACCTCGGCCGTGCTCTCACCCTCGGGCGTCCGCAACGGCGCCAAGACCGTCGGCAGCTCCGGCGCCACCCGATCGAGGAGCGCGTGACTCCACTCGGTCATCGCGGCGGTCGTCTCCGGCTGCAACGCCCGCAGCACCAGCGACCCGACCTCCGTCTCGAGGCCGAACACATCGTTCATCCATCCGCCCTCAAGACGGCGCACGTCAGTAACCGCCAGTCCGGGGAACCAGCGCTGCACCAGGCCGGCCGGATCCAGCTCTCCCGCCTCCGAGGCCGTCACGTCAGCCCCCTGGGACCGGCCGCGATCAGCCTGCGGTGGAGAGAATCGCCCGGCGGATGTAGTCCGTGCGATCAGCGGCCGCCCGCTGCCCCAACTCGGCGTTCTTGTTCAATCGAGGCGAGTCGAATCCGTGCGGCCCGCCCGGATAGAGCTTCAGCTCCGTCGGCACCCCTGCCTCAATCAGCCGCCGCGCGTACTCGAGGTCCTCGTCCAGGAAGATGTCGAGCGTCCCCACCGAGATATACGCCGGCGGCAGCCCGCTGAGGTCCGTCGCGCGGGTCGGCGCTGCGTAAGCCGGAATGTCGTCGCCCTCAAACAACGCCCCGAGGTACGCCTTCCAGCCGACGTTGTTGCTCTCGGGCGACCAGCCCCAGGTCGTCCACTGACTCGAGGCCGTCGAGCGCGTGTCGTCGACCATCGGGTAGATCAGCACCTGGTGCGTCACACTCAACTCGCCGCGATCGCGCACCAGCAATGCAAGCGCCGCGGCCAGCCCACCACCGGCACTCCCGCCGCCGATGATCACCCGCTCCGGGTCCACCCCGAGCGTCTCCGCGTTGTCGACCACCCACTTCAACCCGGCGTAGCAATCCTCGACACCCGCCGGGTACGCGTGCTCCGGCGCGAGCCGATAGTCCGGCGAGAACACCGTCGCCCCGAGGTCCACCGCCCACGCCGAGCAGGTGTCGTTCGCCATGTCGTATGTCCCGGCGATGTACCCGCCGCCGTGGATCCAGAAGATCGCCGGCTGCACATCGGTCGCGCCACTTTTCCGGTAGACGCGAACCGTCACCGGCGGCGCGCCGGCGCCACCCGGCGCTGCCTGGTCACTGCAGTCGACACCGGCCGGCACCGCCGGCGGCGGCGCAAGCCCCAGCCGCTCCGCCCGAATCTCCGGCGCGCGAGTGAACCAGTCATTCGGGTCCACCGCGGCCGCTGCCGCGGCCTCAACCAGCTCCCGGTACGCCGGGTCTACGCGCTCACGGACGTCCATGCTGATCTCCTCAACTAGCCTGCGAGCCACATTGAACCCGAACCGCGCACATTCCGCCTCCCAACCGCGGTGCCTCACCCGCGGCTGTCCGTTCCGAGAGGGGCGTGGGGCGAAGCCCCCACACTTGGGACGGGCCTCGCCCGCAGGGCGATCACTAAAACGGACGAGCTCGCGATAGAGAGAACGTCGCGAGCCCAGCTCGCGACCATCCCGGGCGCGCAGCGCCCGCTCCGACAGCGAGCCCGGTCACCACGAAGACCTCCGGCCTACAGCTAGGAGGTACTCCCCTCCGAAGGGGGGCGTGGGGGCGAAGCCCCCAC
>Ga0315338_1001292_pt1 | contig 33254 bp, 28 predicted proteins | sample ASW8metaG_FD_204518 | JGI IMG/M metagenome (GOLD analysis project Ga0315338, IMG submission 204518) | Ammonia-oxidizing marine archaeal communities from Monterey Bay, California, United States - ASW #8 | ecosystem: Environmental > Aquatic > Marine > Coastal | place: USA: California | collected... | reverse complement strand
TTAGAAGCTGATGCGTGGAAATCCCCGAGCGTTTGCGCGACTGCGGCGCGGTCGGGAAAGCCATCCGCGAGCGTGGAGACGCTGTCGGTGAGCTAGGCGCGGCGAGGCATCATGCGGAAACGCCACCGACCGCGGCGGATTCGACGAGCGGCTGGCTTTCCCGGCCGCGCCGCCGGGCACGTCATCCGGCCGACACCTTCCGCGCGTCGCGAGCGTCAGTCTTCGATGGTGACCGAGTTCATGGCGTCGCCCTGCTGGATGCTGTCGACGATGTCCTGGCCTTCGAGGACCTCGCCGAAGATGCCATGCTTGCCGTCGAGCCAGGGCGTGGCGAGATGGGTGATGAAGAACTGGGAGCCGTTGGTGTTCGGTCCTGCGTTCGCCATGGAGAGCTTGCCCGGGCCGTCATGGGGCAGGGCGAGGGCGCCCGCTTCGTCGTCGAAGGTATAGCCGGGGCCGCCCGTTCCGGTGCCCTGCGGACAGCCGCCCTGGATCATGAAGTCGGGGATGACGCGATGGAAGGTGAGGTTGTTGTAGAAACCTTCCTTCGCGAGCTTGATGAAGTTTCCGGTGGTCTCGGGCGCCTGGTCCGTGAATAGCTGAACTTTGATATCACCCTTGCTGGTGGCGATCGTGGCGGTCGTCATCTTGTTCTCCATGCGGACTCAGGCAATGATGGCGCCTCGCCGCGGCAATTCATGGGGCGCGGAGTGTAACGCCTCGGGAGCGATTCGAGAGTCGAAAATGGACATCAAGGCCTACTTCATCAATGAATTGAAACAGCGCTACTCCGAGCAGATCGCTGCCGCGGCGCGAGCCGAGACCGAGGCGAACGACGAGGCGGATCATGTGCGCTCGGATGCCCGGCGCCGCGAGGACGCCAAGGATGCTGCGCTCCAGGGGCGTATGGCGAAGGGACATCGACGGCGGCGCAAGCGGGCCGTCGCGGAAATGGAGCGCCTGCTCGAATTCGCCGAAAGGGGTCTCCGGCGGTACGGCTCGGGCGACCGGGTCGACGTCGGGGCGCTGGTCGACGTTCGGGTCGAGGACGAAGAGGGGGAGAGCGAGCGCACGCTTTTCTTCCTTCCGGTGGGCGCCGGCGCGGAACTGCACGGTCCGGGCGGCGACGGCTTCGTCGTCGTCGTCACGCCTCAATCTCCCGTGGGGAAATCCCTTCTTCGGTCACAGGCCGGCGATTCCTTCGAGATCGTCGTGGACGGTCGCGATCGGGAGTGGACCGTGGTCGACCTGATGTGAGGCGTCGGTTCGATGTCGAGCGCTTGCGCCATCGTGAGGCGCGAAGTCTCGGCTTCGGGATCGGCGAGCGCCTAAGGACCAAGGTCACATCCGACACGGCGATGTGACATTAGGCGCTCAGGATCGAGATGTGTTCCTCCGAAGGGGAATGACCACCCCGTGCTGGGAGAACGCGCATGATCGAGTTGGTTTCACTCTCCGGCCTAGCAGCCTTCGTCGTTGCGAGTCTCGTCGTGGGCGCTCGGATTCTGATGCTCGCTGCTCGAACACGCCTACTACCGGAGACAACGGTCGGTTCCTCGCTGTTTCTTGCGGGTGGTGTCGGTACGGCGATGATGATCGCGCCGCTGCTCTATCCGCGATTCGAGGCCGGGACGGTCTACTTCCTCTACCAGGCCGGATCGATGTTCTCGCATATCGGGTTTCTCCTGCTCTTCATCTTCGTCTGGCGTGTATTTCGCCCCGACGAAGCCTGGGCGACCGCTCTGTTCCTCGCGTGTGCTGCCGCGCTCCTCATCGGGGGTGCCGGTATCGGCATGGCGGTGGAGCCGGGCGGTGCTTCGCCGGCGCGCGAAGCTGAGGTCGGCGGCGTCTGGTTCTGGCTGAGTATTGCTGGGAGGTTCGCGGGCTACACATGGGCGGCGATCGAGTCGTTTCGATACCACGCCTTGCTGAAGCGTCGTCTCAAGCTGGGGCTCGCAGACGAGGGCGTGGTGGCGCGGTTCTTCTATTGGGGAATTTGCACGAGCGCCGTCGTCGTCATCTGGATCGCCACGGCCGCACAGAATCTATTGCTCGAGTCCGAAGGACTCGTCGCCATCGCCGGGCTGGTGACACCGATGATGGGCTTCGTCGTCGCGGGTTCGCTCTGGGTCGCGTTCTTTCCCAAGCGGCGCCATGACAGCGTCGGGGATTCCGATTCCGTGCCCACGGCGACCGGGGGGCAGGACTGATGAGTGATCTATCCGTTTTCGACCTCGTCGCCGAGAAGATCGAGGAACACACGCCGCTCAACCGGCTCGAGTCACGCGGTACGCTGCGAATCGCCTTGAAGGATGCGGGCTTCGATGCCAAGTCCGTCTCTGCGAGTCAGCTCGCCGTGGTGATCCAGAAACTCCTTCCGCAGCATTTCGAGGAACGTGGGATCTCGGATGCGGAGAACGTCTGTCGCACGATCGCCGGTTGCCTGTCGGATACCACTTCCGCCGAGTCCTCGGACTCGCCGGAGGCGATCTTCTCGCGGCTCGGTTCCTGATCTTCGCGCTCGACCGCCGACCGCGTCAGCGATAGTCGTGCGACGCGGGCATCTTCGCGTCACGCAGGTCGAGGGGAACGATCTCGCGCGCCCGCACGTGGATGACGCCATCGACCCTCTGTAGTGGCCCCGCGACCTCCAGCAACGACGCTCCATGCAGCGGCACGCGAAAGCGTTTGGCGATGTCGGGGGTGAGGACGGCGTTGGACAAGCCGGTCTCGTCCTCGAGGGTCACGAAGCAGAATCCCTTCGCGGATCCGGGGCGCTGGCGCACGATCGCATGGCCCGCCGTGCGGACATGCGTTCCGTCGGGCGTTTCTCGGAGACGTGCCGCGGGCAGTACGCCGCGGCGATCGAGACTCTCACGTAGATGCGCCATCACGTGGACGCCCGTGGTCAGTCCCGAGAGTCGATAGTCGGCGAGGGTCTCTTCGATTTCGGTCATCGGGGGGAGAGGGGACGTCTCGAAAGGAGACGTCTTCGGACTCGGTCGGGCGATCTCGCGCCCGGCGAAGAGCGATCGGGGGTCGCGTTCGAGCGCGGCAACCTGCCAGAGTGCGTCGCGACGCTCCTCGGGCGCATTCCGTAGCCGAGCGAGCGCGCCGAGTTCGGCCAGGGAATCGAGTTCGTCCCGATCGAGACCGATCCGTCGGACGAGATCGCCGAGATCCTCGAAGGCGTAGCGCTCCCTTTCCAGCACGATGCGCTCGGCCGTCTTCCGATTCAATCCCGCGACCGAGTCGAGGCCGATGCGCACGGCCGGTGGTTTCACGTCGGATTCGAGGTCGGCCTGGACCTGCGAGAGCAGCACGTCGACGGGGCGGACCTCGACGCCATGTCGCTGGGCGTCCTTCACGAGGCTGGCCGCACTGTAGAAGCCCATTGGCTGTGCTCGGAGCAGGCCGACGAGGAAGGCCGCTGGGTGGTGTCGTTTCAGGTAGGCCGAGGCGTAGGCGATCAGCGCGAACGAAGCGGAATGGGATTCGGGAAAGCCATAGAGGGCGAAGGAAGTGATGTGGAGGACGATCTGGTCTTCGGCCTCCTTCGAAAAACCCTGGGCACGCATGCCTCTGCGCAGACGCTCCTCGATCCGAACCATCCGCTCGGTCGATCGCTTGAAGCCCATCGCGCGGCGCAGCTCCTCGGCCTCACCGCCGCTGAATCCGGCCGCGGCCATGGCGATCCGGAGTAGCTGTTCCTGAAAGATCGGCACACCGAGCGTGCGCTCGAGGATCGGTCGCAGCGATTCATGCGGATAGACGACGGGTTCGCGCCCGGCCCGGCGATTGATGTAGGGGTGGACCATCTTGCCCACGATCGGGCCCGGCCGGATGATCGCGATCTCGACGACGAGGTCGTAGAAGGTCTTCGGTTTCAGTCGGGGCAGCGTCGCCATCTGCGCGCGACTCTCGATCTGGAAGACGCCGATGGTGTCGGCGCGACGCATCATGGCGTAGGTCTCGGGGTCATCGGGGGGGAGCTTCGCCAGGTCGATCGCGCGGCCTTCGTGTCGCTGGATCAGGGGGATCGTCTCTTCCAGGGCCGAGAGCATGCCGAGTCCGAGCAGGTCGATCTTGATGATGCCGAGGTCGGCGCAGTCGTCCTTGTCCCACTGCACGATGCGCCGGTCGACCATCGTCGCGGGTTCGATCGGGACGACCTCGTCGAGGCGGCCCGCAGCGATTACGATGCCCCCGCTGTGCTGGCCGAGATGCCGGGGGAGTCCTTGTACGGCGCCAATCAGATCCGTCCAATGCTGGACGTCCGGCGACTCGGGATCGAGCTTCGCTTCACATAGCCGCTGTCGGAGTTCCTCTTCGGCCTCGCTGCGCACGCCTCGATCCGAGGCGGCGCTTCGCGTGGTCGAAGGGAAGTCGAGGCGGGCGACGAGTTTCGAGAGTCGGCCGATGGCTTCGGGCGCCATGCCCAGGACCTTGCCCATCTCTCTCACGGCCATCTTCGTTCGGTAGGTGATGACGTTCGCGGTCATCGCCGATCCCGCGTGTCCGTACTTCGAGAAGACGTACTGGATGACCTTCTCGCGCTGGTCGCCCGAGGGCAGGTCTATGTCGATGTCGGGCCATTCGCCACGCTCCTCCGAGAGGAAGCGTTCGAAGAGGAGCTCCATCCGGATCGGATCGACCGCCGTGATGCCGAGCGCATAACAGACGGCACTGTTGGCGGCCGACCCGCGTCCCTGGCAGAGGATTCTGTTCCGGCGGGCGTAGCTCGAGATGTCCTCGACGATCAGGAAATAGCCGGCCAGGTCGAGTTTCTCGATGATTGCGAGTTCGTGTTCGAGTTGTTTGGCGACGCGCGGGTCGGGCAACTCGCCGTAGCGCTGGCGCGCGCCGATCCGGACGAACTCTCGCAGGCGGCCCATCTGGGTTTCGCCTGGCCGCAATGGATACTCGGGAAAGCGATAGTCGAGTTCGTCGAGTGTGAAGTCGCAGCGTTCCGCGATCTCGCGGGTGGCGAGGATCCAGTCCGGCCGATCGGCGAAGCGGCGCACGATCTCCTCTCGCGAATGGAGATGTCCTTCGCCGTTCGGGGGGAGCAGGCGTCCCGCGGTATCGAGGGTCTTGCGTTCGCGCAGACACACGAGCGCATCGAGCAGCCTTCGATCCCGGGGCGTGGCGCAGCGCACGTCCCCCGTGGCGACGACCCGCACACCCTGGGATTCGGCCATGGCGGCAGCGCGTCGTCCGACGCGTTCGATGCGCCGGTCGAGGAGGCGAGAGACGTCGACCGAGAGTCGATGGCCGAAGGCCTGGCGCGCGCGATCGAGCAGGGTGGGGCGGAGTCGTTCGTCGCCCCGGATCAGAACGCTCCACTCACCCGCGTATGCCTCGAGTTCTTCCCAGCCCACCCGGATGCGATTTCGGGCGCGTGGGTTGCGTGCTTCGAGTGTCTTGTCCCGGCGTGAATGGGCGAGGGAGAGCACGCGGCACAGGCGTCGCCAACCCTCGGAGGATTCGACTAGCAGGAGCAGGCGGTCGGAACCGGCGGTAGGCAGAGGACCGAAATCGACCGAGACCTCGGCGCCGACGAGGGCGCGGAGGCCCGCGCCTCGAGCCGCGCGATGGAAACGCGGTGCTCCATAGACGCCGTCGCGGTCGGCCATCGCGAGCGCTGGATACTCGAGAGCCGCCGCCGCCTCGACGAGGTCTTCGGGATTACTGGACGCTTCGAGGAAGGAGAAGGCGCTTCGGGCACGGAGTTCGACGTAGTCCTGGGGAGTGGCCATTCCTCATTTTCGTCTTATTTTCGCCCACGATCAATCCTATACTGGCGCCTTCTTTTCATTCTGGGGGATCCGGATGGCTTCGATCGTGGTGGTGGGCGGCGGACTGGCGGGACTGGTCTGTGGCGCCCGACTGGTCCGTGCGGGCCACGAGGTCGAAGTGATCGAGGCCGCTCCCGCCGTCGGTGGCCGACTCCGTCCGATCGAGACCGAGCACGGCCTCCTCGAGCCTGCCGTGGGAGAGATCGGCTGGGGGGATGCGAACCTGCGAGCCCTCGTGGCCGGGCTCGGGCTCGAGTCCTCGCATCGAGATCGGATCAAGCGCTCACATGCGCTGGTCCTCGGCGGTCGGCTCCATCGCCCCCCGCCCCTGCGGCCTCTCGAGTTCCTCTTCCCGCGACTTTCGCCCCGGATGGATCGACCGATCGATGCGGTCTTTCGGCGTCCGCCTCGATGGTCGGATCGACAAGGGGTCGTCCGGGCTCTCTGGGATTCCTATCGCCGCTCGACGCCGACGATTCCGCAGTCGGTGCGTGAACTGGACGACGTGGCCTGGTCACGGGCTTCGATCCGCGCGTTCGGAACGCGGTGGTGCACGACGCGCCTCGCGCCCGCGCTCCTCGCGCGGACCGGTGTCGATCTCTCGGAGGAATCCGCAGCGATCGTCGTCCCGATGTTATGCCGCCTGCTCGCTGGAGCGGGTCGGTCGATCCCGCCGAAGGGCGGGATGGCCGGTGTCGTCGATGCGCTCGCCGAGTCCCTTCGGCTTCGGGTCGGCTGTCATGCGCTCGGCCTGGACGCGACGACCGAGGGCATTCGCGTTCGTTATCGGGCCGGCGGCCGGGACGGCGTCGCTCTGGCCGATGCCGCCATCCTCGCCGTCCCACCGAGCGAGATCCTGCGACTCTGTCCGAAGCTCACGCCGACGGAACGTGGACATTTCGAGTCGATCCAGGCGCGCCGGTCGATCGTGATCCATCGGCACGTCAGCCAGGAAGCCTGGCTCCTGCGTGGCCTCTCCGGCGTGACCTTCGTTCCTGGCGAATTGCCGGACATGCGCGACCTGCGCGTTCTCGGGCCTCCCTTCGCACCCTACTCGTCGGAGCCGTTCTGGATCCGGATCTCCTTCGAAGTCGATTCCGTCGACCATCATTGGGACGATTCGGACGAAGCGCTGATCCACAAGCTCGATTCGACGTTCCGGGGCTCGCCCCTCGGCGCACTGCCGGAAGGGCCCTCACGAGTCGAGCGGTTGGACGAGATCATCTCGGTACAAGGGCGTGGCGCGATCGCGCGGCGCGACCGATTCGAGGGCCGGGCCGAGCGTACGCCGCGGCTGGCCTTTGCGACCGAAGCGCTGACGTCGCCGGATCTCGAAGGCCGCGTGACGGCGGGCATGCGGGCCGCCGCGGACGCGAAGGAGATCCTCTCCCGTCTCGGTCCCGCGGACTTCTCGTCCGGCCCTCCGGAGTGACCCGTCGTGTCGTCGACGTCCCCCTCCTCTCGACCGCGATGCATCCTCCACGCCGACATGGACGCCTTCTATGCCTCGGTCGAGCAGAGGGACAACCCCGAACTGCGTGACCGCCCGATCGTCGTCGGCGGCGACGGACGTCGAGGTGTCGTGGCGGCGGCGAGCTACGAGGCTCGCCGTTTCGGCGTCTATTCGGCCATGTCGAGTGTCGAAGCGAAGCGCCTCTGCCCGGATCTGGTCTTCGTCGGCGGCGACATGAAGCGCTATGCGACGGAGTCGCGACGCATCTTCGAGATCTTCCGTAGCTTCTCGCCCCTCGTCGAAGGACTCTCGCTCGACGAGGCCTTCCTCGATCTCACCGGGAGTGAGCGGCTCCTCGGCCCCGCGCGCGAAGTGGGCGAGCGGCTTCGTCGTCGGGTTCGCGAGGAGACCCAGCTTCCGATCTCCGTGGGCATCGGGCCGATCAAGATGGTCGCGAAGATCGCCAGCGGCGCGGCCAAGCCCGACGGTCTCTTCGAGGTGCATCCAGGCGAGGTGCGCGGCTTCCTCGATCCCCTGCCGATTCGCAAGATCTGGGGCGTCGGGCCGGTCGCGGGCGCCCGCCTCGAGGGCTTCGGCTTCCACACGATCGGCGATCTCGCGCGAGCGACGCCCGAGGAACTGCGCCGGCATCTCGGGGACTGGGGCGTGGAGATCGGACGTCTCGCGCGGGGTGAAGACATTCGCGAAGTCGAGCCCCATCGCGACGCGGTGTCGATCTCAGAGGAGAACACCTTCGAGCATGACGTGAGTGACCGCGAACTCCTCGAAGCGACGATCCTGACCCACGCAGAGGCCGTCGCGCGTCGCTTGCGACGACAAGGTCTGCTGGCTCGAACCATCGTCCTCAAATGGCGCCTCGCGCGCCGGGCCCGCGAGGGACCTCGGGGCTATCCGCTGCGCACGCGTCAGCTGACCTTGACCGAGCCGACGGATGACGGGGGAATCGTGGCGGCGACGGCGCGGTCGCTGCTCGGCGACGCATTGGCCGAACCCGTTCGGTTGTTGGGCGTCGGGGTCAGCGGGCTCGTCGATGCGACCGCCGGAACGGCGCAACTCGATCTCTTCGACGCGCCGGAAGAGGGCCCTTCGGCCAAGGCGCCGCCGCGGCGGCGGCGCCTGAATCGCGCGCTCGATACGCTCGCCGATCGTTTCGGAGACGACGTCGTGAAGCGCGCGAGTCAGGCCGAGGCGCGACACGCGACGCTCTCGGGTCAGTGGAAGAAGGGCAGCCGGGACACGCATGGACCGGAGGCAGAGGCGGACGTCGAGGCCGAAGTCGAAGTCAGAGCCGAAGTCGAAATCGACTAGCGAGATCGACTCACGAGGTCGACTCGCGCGGTCTACTCGTCCCCCGCCGAGGCGCGAATGACGTCCGAGGCGATTTCCTCGAGGACCTTGCGATCACCCGGGAAGGGATCCGATTCGCGCGGCCAGTGCACGACGAAATCCGTGAAGCCGGCCTCCGCATAGCTCGACGCAACGTCCTCGAACTCGGCGACGGATCCGATCGGATTTCGCGTGAAGCCGGTCAGGACGAGTCGGTCGAGGGTATCGGGGGCGCGACCGGCATCGCGACAGAACGCCTCGACCCGTTCGATTTGATCGCGTCCTGCGCCGCGGCCGTCGAGGGTCACCCAGGTCGATCCGAAGGCGACGGCGAGCTTCATGCCGCGTGGACCGCCCGCCGCGATCGCGAAGGGGACGCGCGGCTGCTGGATGCAGCCTGGAAGCGCGCGGGCTTCGTCTGCGGAGTAGAAGCGTCCCTCATGGCTCGTCTTCGGCTGAATGAGCAGGCGGTCCAGGAGTCCGACGAATTCCTCGAAGCGGTCCGCTCGTTCGCGCGCGCTCCATTCGGTCTGGCCCAGCGCCGTCGCGTCCCAGCCTTCGCCCCCCGCGCCGATCCCGACCGTGAGTCGGCCCTCGGCGATGTCGTCGAGTGTCATCAATTCCTTGGCGAAGGGGACGGGATGTCGGAAGTTGGGCGAGGCGACGAGCGTCCCGACCCGGATGCGAGTCGTGGCGAGAGCGGCCGCCGTGAGCGTCGGGATTGCGCCGAACCAGGGCTCGTCGCGAAACATGCGCCAGGTGAGATGGTCGTAGGTCCAGGCGTGATCGAAGCCATACGCCTCGGCGGCCTGCCAGCGTTCGCGGGTGACCGACCAGCGATCTTCCGGAAGGATGACGACGCCGAAGCGAAGCGGGATGCGCGGCATGCGGCGATTCTAGCGGCCCCACCGCGAAACCGAAGGCGAGCAGGTTCCGCTCGGCCGCCTTGCGACGACGCGCGAGTACGCGCTCTTCGCGGTGTTCCTCGCTTCGAACGAGAACGACGTCTTCGTTGGACAGTCGATCCCGTTCAGCGGAGGCTGGGCGCAGTCGCACTCGGCCGGGAGTCCGCCAGGAAAGGTTCGGTCAGCTCGAAGGGATGTCCCAGCGGTACACGCGCATGGGCGGCATGTTCAGCAGCTCGATCTGGATCGAGGCCGGTCCGAAGACGCGCTTGCCGAGCGTATGCACGACGTCGCGGAACTGATAGGCGACGAAGCGGCCGCCGGGCCGCAGGCCCTTGCGGACGGATCGCAGGATCGAGAGGCCGAGTTCCCGCGGCATGGTCGAGAAGGGAATACCGGACAGGACGACGTCGGGCGCTTCGAGGTCGTGCTTCACGAGCGCATCGGGAATCTCCGCCGCGCTTCCCTCGTGCACGATCAGTCGCGGGTCGTCGATCGTTTCACGCAGTAGATCGCAGAAGCCCGGGTTGATCTCGATGGCGAGAAGTTTCGCATCGGGCGCCATGGCCTTGAGGAGTGCTTTCGTCGTGCCGCCGGTCCCGGGTCCGAGCTCGACCACGAGCTTCGCGGTCTCGATCTCTGCCGTGCGCGTGATGCGGCGTTCCATCCATCGGGAGCTGGGGATGATCGAGCCGACTTCCTTCGGCTTGTCGAGGAATCCACGCAGGAATGCGATCGGATGGTCGGGCTGGGGGATCAGGGGCTTGGCGTCGGGCACGTACATCTCCTTGATAGGCCGCGAGCGAGTCTAGTCATACAGACCATCGATCTGCCACCACTTCGTCCTCCAATCGAAACGCAATCGGAGGACGCTGCCATCGCTCATCTGCACGTCGTAATGGTCGATCGCGAAGTGGGTGGATTTCTCCCACCAATGTCCGGTCGTTCGCCAGGGACCGGCCGAGCGCAGCACCTCCCCCTGACTGACCGCGCTGCGTAGGAAGACCGGATGTCCGCGCTCGATCCGGACCTCCGCGCGTAGGGGAGGTCTGAGAGCGCGTAGCGTCAATCTCGGCCTTCGAGGGCTGTGTCCTTGTCGGCTCGGCTGGGCCTCCTTGCCCGGGCGACGCTGGTCGCTAGAACGAGTTTTTCCCCTCGAGAAGGGTCTCACAACGAAGGCATCGGGCCGGTGGTCGTCGACGACCTCCGGTGAGCCGACCCGCTCCGAGCCGCAGATCGCGCCGAGCTCGGCCAGGGTCTGATCGAGCTGGCTCGGGCTCGGGCCTCGCGGGAGGAAGAAATCGAGCTGTTCTCGGCACAGGGAGACGCCTTCGCAGACGAGCGTGAGCCTTTCGACCGCGGCGGCCGGCGGTTTGGATTCGAGGGCCAGGCGCAGCAGTCGGAGAAGGACCCGTTCGTCCTGACAGGGCGAGGCGATCCCGATGCGCCGATTCTCCCGGGCGCCATTGGCGAGTTCGAAGGCCAGGCGGAGTTCCACGCAACCGAGGGAGCGGAGTTTCAGGCGTTCGATCAGGCGAGAGATCAGACCCCGGAACACGAAGGCAAGGGGCTCGAGACTCTCGATCGGCGCTTCGAGGTCGATGCCCTCTTCGAGGGATGTCACCCGGGGCTCGGCGATCGGAGGCTCGCTCTCCTCTCCCCGTGCCCGCGCGACGAGCGCGAGCAGTCCGGGGCCGAGTCGGGCGGCGAGGTCGCGGCGGGGCAGGCGAAGCAGGTCACGTATGCGATGGATGCCGAAGCGGGTGAGGGCCTGGGCGCTTCGATCGTCGGGATCGAGCAGGTCGATCGGCAGGGGAGAGAGGAAGGCCAGCTCTTCGGTCGGAGACAGGACCCGGGTCGTCTCGACCGAATCGGGATCGGAGAGTCGGGCGAGATGGGCGAGGTGGCGTCCGGCGAGTCGGGCGATGCCACGCGAGGAGGCGAGGGTGACGATGCCCTGGATGCCAGCGCGTTCGGCGCGTGCATGCAGGATGGAGGCGAAGCTGCGCTCGTCTTCATGGAGGGCATCGATGCCACTCGCGTCGATGTAGATCGCCCCCTCCGAGAGGAAGAGGCCCGAGGCGCGTTCGGCCAGCTCGACCCGGGGGCCCAGAGAGAGGCCGACATCGAGCATCGCTTCGCGAGCTGCGCGATCGAGGACGGGGGAGGCGACGCGGCTCTCGATGTCGGGGTAGAGAGCGCGAGCCTGGGGGAGTGTCTGCCCCCTTCGAATGCCCTGGGTGGCGGCTTCGCGGGAAGCGGCGAGCACCTCGGCGCGGAAACCGTGGCCGGTCGTGATGACGAGAGGACGTCCGTGCAGTTCGGGGCTGGCTCGGAGTTCCGCGTGGAGGGGCAGGTCAGGAACGAGCAGGCACGCGATGCGCACGACTAACGTCTTTCGCTGTCGGTCGGTTCGGTGTCGATCGGTTCCGTATCTACGGGTTCCGCATCGATGGGTTCCACATCGATGAACAGGGGGGTTGCTCGGCCGATCGGTCGGCTGCGATGGCGCTTCGGGATGGCCGCGGTCTCCAGGGTGTCGAGCAGGCTCGGGGGTTCGAGAAAATGCGCCTGGCGCGCTCGCATCTCGAGGACCAGCTCGGCCCGCGAGCCCGTCATGGAATCGTTCGAGAGGGCGACGAGGGTCGTGCGTGTGCTCGCGGCCAGACGCGCCATTCGAAGCCAGCTCACGTCCCGGATGCCCGCGCCTCGGGGTCGATCTCGTTTCTGCTCCCTCGTTCGGTCCGGGGACCTTCGCCGGCCGTCTCTCTTTGGCGTTCTCGGAACGGCACCCGAGGCGGTGGCCAGGTCGAGGATGATCAGTTCGAACCCTTCCGTCTGGAGCAGTCGTTCCGAGCTGCGCAGGGCCTCGTCCTCGGAGCGGGCGCGAACCCAGAGCAGGCGCTCGAGATCGCCGCCGGCCGCGATCGCCGAGGCCGGGTCGAAGGCATCCGCCAGATCGATCCAGGCGGCGAGTACGCCGCGCTCCAGGGTTTCGGCCAGCAGGCTGAGGGCCAGGGAGGTTCGACCCGAGGAGGGCGCCCCGCAGATCTCGCAGAGGCGTCCGGCGGGAAATCCACCACCCAGATCCGCGTCGAGCGCGGGGATGCCCGTCGGGCAGAAGCGAAGGGCTTCCGCCATCTCGGAGGAGACGGCGCTCCCACGCTGGATCTGGGAGCCGAGGTCGACGAGCAGGGCCTCGAGGACGCCATTCGCAGCCGATGACGTCGGGGAACTCGAGCGGCCCGCTGCGACGTCTGCAGCGTCCATGGCTTGCATGGCGTTCGCTGCATCCGCGGGGAGCGGACCGGGCCTTCGAGTCCGACGTCGAATTCGACGAGCGGCGCCCAGGGGACCGGTTGCCCGTCCGACCGAGGGGTCGGGGGACACGGGGGGCATCGCTCTACTTTCGCCTTTTATTCGTCCCTGTCAAGGATGCCCGATCGCCTAGACCTCCCTGGAAGAACCGGAATCTGGGTTATCGAATCCTCAAGAGTGGGCGACGGGGGGTCGAACCTGATTCGGAGCGGTCGGGGCGGAGCCCCAGACGAAGCTCTGCGAGAAATGAGGTGACATGGGTTTCGAATTCCAGCCGAGCGACCTGATGATGCTGATCAGCGTCAGCCTGATGATCCTTGCGGTTCGTCTGCTGCGCATCGCTTCGCAGACCCGCGGCATGCCGGAGCTGATGATGGGTCTCTATCTCCTGCTCTCGCCGCCCTGCACCAGCCTCTTGATGCGAGTCGACCGCTTCGCTCCCGAATACCAGCGCATGCTCGAGATCGTTGCGACGACGGGAATCGGAATCTCCTCGCTCTTCCTGTGCATCTTTGCATGGCGTGTGTTCCGGCCGAACTCGACCTGGGCCCGGATTCCGGTCGTTCTCTACTCCGCCCAGTTTCTCTGGAGCTTTTTCATGGTCAGCACGGGCGCGATCGAGGTCGATGATCCGACTCGCGCGATCACGGGCCGGGTCACGATCCTTCTGGTCTACTGCTGGGTCTTCACCGAATGCCTGCTCCACCATCGGATGCTCGCGCGACGCTTGCATCTCGGATTGGCGGATCCCGTCGTCGTCAATCGCTTCTTGCTCTTCGCGGTCTGGAGTGGGCTGCTCGGCGTTCTGCCCGGCATCACGCTGCTCCTCGCGTTCGTCATGAACGCTGGTGGGACGGCCGACCAGATGAGTTCGCCTCTCTTTACCTCGGTGGTGCGATTGACCGGAATCCTGATGTACGTCTCGATCTGGCTGTCTTTCCTGCCGCCCAGGGCGTACACGGACTGGCTGAAGCGCAGACATGTCGCGAGCGGAGTGGAGGCCTGAGATGGCGAGTTCAGCAGCATTCGAAACAGTTTGTGACCGATTGGAACAGCTCACTTCACTCGACCGACTCGAGTCGCGGGGGACGGTCCGTCTGCTCCTCAAGAGTGCAGGCCTCGAGGCGAGCAGCGTCAGCGGGGCCCAGATGGCGGTGGCCATCGATCGGCTCCTGGGTTCGGAGCTCGAGACCCGTGGCGTCGAAAACGTCGCAACGGTCGTGAGCGAGCTGAGTGCTTCGGTGGCCGATCTCGCCGACGAGTCGACGGGCGACAGCCCGGACGCGATCTTCGCGCGACTCGGGGGCTGAGAACGAGCACGGTCCGCGCTCCAGTCGAGCGGTGCCGGCGTCCACGCGACCTCTTCCAACCGAGTCGACCTAGCGGTCGAATCCTCCGCGATGTAACCCGATGCGACTTCGCTCGCACGAACGGGTCGTGACGTACGGAGACCGTCTTTCCGGTCCCTGTGCTACTCGAAGAATCGTAGGCGGATCCTCATGCCGTTTACGAAGCGCCCGTCGTGCGTATGCATGTCGAGTGCGAAGTGGAGGGCGGATTGAGCTTCGACCCCAGCTGGATCCCGACGGCGACGCTCTTCGCGATGATGCTGTCGATGGGCATGACGCTGGCACCGGCGGATTTTCGTCGCGTCGTTCGTCGTCCCCGAGCCTTTCTCTTCGGCGCATGCGGTCAGATCCTGCTGCTCCCGGCCTTCGCTCTGGGAATCGCATGGGGGCTGTCTCTTCCCGAACCCCTGGCCGTCGGTCTCGTCCTGATCGCTGCGTGTCCCGGTGGCGTGACGTCCAACGCCCTCGCCCATTATGCGCGGGGTGACACGGCGCTGTCGGTCTCGCTGACCGCGCTGTCGAGTTCGCTGGCCTTCCTCACCGTTCCGGCGATCCTCGGCGTCGCTTTCCGTGTGCTGTCGAGTGGGGCCGGTGCGCGCGAAATTTCGCTACCGATCGGCGAGACGGCTGTCACGCTCTTCGGGACGACGGCGCTGCCCATTCTCCTCGGCATGCTCGTCCGACATTGGCGCGAGGGCGTGGCGGCGCGCGTGTCTGGCCCGCTCCTCGCGATCTCGACCTCGGTCCTGATGCTGCTCATCACGGGGTTGGGCGCAAACCTGGCGATGTCCGAGCGTGACCTCGGATCGCTCTTCATGCAGTCGGCCATCGCGGTCATCGCCCTGATCACGTCGCTCGCGATCGTGGCGCATGCCGGGGCGCGCGCGCTCGGTCTGGCCGACGACCAGCGGCGCACGCTGCTCCTCGAACTCTCGCTGCAGAACTTCAATCTCGCGCTCGTGATCGCGCTCGGGCTGCTCGACGAGCCGCGCTATGCGGGGACTCCGATCGTCTACTTCCCGATCATGTTCGTCTTCGCCGGCTGGCTGATCGTTCGCGCGCGCCGATCGAATCCGTAGTCCGAGGGCGGCGCTGCCGGAGACGTCGCCGGAAAGATCGGAGCCCGACCTTCCGTCGACGCGCGCTAGATGACCTCGTTGCTGAGGACGACCGCGCCGCTCGCGCCGAACATCCCGCCGACGCCAAGGCAGAACGAGATACGTGCGTCCTTCACCTGCGCCGGAGCCGTCCCGCGAAGCTGACGCACGCTCTCTTGCAGGGCGTACATGCCGTACATGCCCGAATGCATGTAGGAGAGACCGCCGCCGTTCGTGTTCATGGGAAGTCGTCCACCCGGCGCCGTGTTCCGCTCCCAGACGAAGTCGGCGGCCTCGCCCCGCTCGACGAATCCGAGATCTTCGAGACCGTAGAGCGGTAGATGGGCGAAGGCGTCGTAGACCATCAAATGATCGACGTCATCATGCCGAATGCCCGAAGAGGCGAAGGCGCGCTCGCCGGCCATCCGGAACGCGCGTGACGACGTGAAGTCGTCCATCTGGCTCACCATCGGCGTCTCGACGCTCTCGCCCGATCCCGCGACGTACACCGGTCGCGTCGGGAAGTCCTTCGCGCGTTCCGCCGAGGTCAGGATGAGTGCACCGCCGCCGTCCGTCACGAGACAGCACATCAGCTTGCGGAAGGGATACGCGATCATCTTCGAGTCGAGCACGTTCTCGACGCTGATCGGATCGCGATAGGAAGCGCGTGGGTTCTGCGCCGCCCACTCGCGCTGGACGACGGCGACCATCGCGAGTTGTTCCTCGGAGACTCCGCATTCTTTCATGTATCGCATGACGGGGAGCGTGAAGAGCGTCGGCGGTCCGAGCGGTCCGTAGGGCATCTCGAACTGTCCCGCGAGACTCGATCGCGCACGCGGGAATCCGCCCCGCCCGACCTGCGAACGTCCGCTCTCACCGTGCGTGATCAGCACGGTCTCGCAAAGCCCCGCTTCGATGGCGGCTGCCGCATGGCGAACGTGGAGCATGAACGAGCAGCCACCGACGGACGTTCCGTCGACCCAGTTCGGCTGGATCCCGAGGTAGTGCGCGATGGCGGTGGTTTGTTCGCCGGCGGTGGCCACGCCGTCGATGTCCGAGATCGAGAGGCCGGCGTCGGCGATAGCGTTCAAGGCCGCGTCGGCGTGGAGCTGGATCTGGGACATCTCCGGGATGCGACCGAGTTCGGTCGTTTCGGCGGCACCGACGATGGCGACATCACAAGACATCAGCGTGCCTCCGAAGGTCGGAAGAGGGGCAGCGTGATCTCGTCGCTCTGTTCGGAGAAGACGACCTCGACCGGCATGTCGAGTTCTAGGGTCTCCGGCGTCTGTGCGCACTCGACGACGTTGGTCATCATGCGCGGGCCCTCTTCGAGTTCGACGACCGCGATCGAGTAGGGCGCCTCGAAGCCGGGCGCGGCGCGATGGCTGATGACATAACTGTAGAGCCGGCCGCGCCCCGTCGCGCGAAAGATCTCGACCTCACGCGTTCCGCAACGCGGACAGAAGGGACGGGGCGGGAAGTAGGCGCGATCACAATCGGCGCAGCGCTGTAGACGGAGTTCGCCGGCCCGCGTGCCTTCCCAGAAGTGTCGGGTCTCGGGGGTCGCTTCCGGCAGGAAACGTTTCGGTTCGGAACGGGGCAAGCGGTCTCTCCAGGTCGGTTTGATCGGTCTGGCGCGGGGCCTCGACGCGGGATCATCATCGCGTATCCACGCCGGTCGCGCAGCATGCGCGGAGACCGTGCCAATCGATCCCGATGACGCCTGCACATCGGGCGGTGGTCCGAAAACGGCTACCTGGACTCGGGGCCGGTCGTGTTAGCATCGGGCGTGCTGCGCGAACCACGACACGATTCATCAAGCGGTCCGGTCGTCGACCCGACGGAATGACGACATGACGAAACGGAGTCTGGTCGGTATCTACGCGCTCTTTTTGGCGTCTGGTGCGACGGCGCTCGTCTATCAGGTGGCCTGGGCCCGCTCGCTCTCGCTGGTGTTCGGCGCGAGCTTCGAATCCGTCAGCATCGTCCTGGCCTCCTTCATGGCTGGCCTCGCTGCGGGCGGATTCGTCCTGGGTCGTTTCGGCCCTCGATTAGGTCGACCTCTGCGCGTCTACGGTGCCCTCGAGATCGGCGTGGCGCTCTTCGCGATGGCGCTGCCCTCGCTGCTCGGATGGGTCGATCGGGTCTACCTCGGGATCGCGCTCGACATAGAAGGGACGAACGCCGCGCTGAATACCGCGCGCGCCGCGATGGCCTTCTCGATCCTTCTGCTGCCGACGTTCTGCATGGGCGGCACGCTACCGATCCTGATTCGCGCACTGGTGCGGCGGCGGGGCGAACTGGGCGAAGGGCTCGCGGGTCTCTATGCCATCAATACCGTCGGCGCGGTCGTGGGCGCGTTGGTGGCCGGTTTCGTGCTCCTGCCGTCGATCGGTGTCTGGCAGACCCAGGTCCTGGCGGCCGCGGCGAATATCGTGATCGGCGTCGGCGCGCTGCTCGTCGATCATTTCGCGGCCGACTCGACGCCGGTCGATCTCGCGTCCGGCGAGCCGGCTTGGGCGGGTGAATCATCCGAACTCGCCGCCGTCGAAGTCGCGGCGGCGGCCCAAGACGCGGTGGCCTCGCCCTGGCCGGACCGCTTGACCTTTTGGGGAACGGGCGTCGCAGGCATGGCGTCGCTTGCCCTCGAAGTTGCGTGGTCTCGAGCGATCGTGATCGCCTCAGGCGCGAATACCTACAGTTTCACGATCATGCTCGCGACCTTTCTCACCGGCATCGCGCTGGGCAGCTGGCGGGTCCACCAGCGCAAACCGCGCCCGGCGGGTCGCAGGGTCAGTACCGAGTTCGGACTGCTGTTTCTCGGGATCGGCCTTTCCAGTCTCGTCGTGAGTCGATTGCTCCCGCGTCTCTCCGAGATTGCGCTCATCCTCAACAGCCAGTTCCTCGGCGGATCGGCAGGGATTCGCGCCGACACCACCTTCGTTCTCAGCTTCCTGGTGATGCTCGTGCCGTGCATCATGATGGGCGTCGCCTTTCCCCTTGCGGGCGAAGCGCGGGCACGTCTCGGCGCAAGACTGGGCGGTTCGGTCGGTGATCTCGTCGGACTGAACACCCTGGGTGCGATCGCGGGTTCCCTGCTCGCGGGATTCGTTCTGATCCCCTACCTCGGCCTGCAGATGACGACCCAGTTGGCTTCGCTCGCCTATCTCGGATACGGCACGACAGTTCTCATCGTCGATCGCGCGGCGCGGCGTGCGCGTCCCGCCGGACCGGCGTGGGCGGCGGCGATCCTCGCTCTCCCGGTGGCACTCACGCTCGCGTTCTTCTTGCCTCGCTGGGATGCTGCCCGCCTTTTTGCGCTGCCCAATAACGACCACGGGCTGGTGATGAACGAGGGGGGTGGGATCGACTTCTCCCTCGGTCTCGAGCGGTCGGAGCTGCTCTACGCGCGCGAGGGGCGTGGTTCGACGGTCTCGGTGATCGAAGCCGGCGGTGTTCGTTCTCTTCTCGTCAACGGGAAGGCGGTCGCCACTGATGACGTGAGCGACGTTCAGCACGAATACCTTCTCGGACACCTACCCGTCCTGCTGCATCCGAACCCGAAGTCGGCAGCGGTGATCGGGCTCGGCGCCGGCCTGACGATGGGCGGCGTCGTGGCGCACGATTCACTCGAACGCATCGTCGTCGTCGAGATCGAGCCCGCGGTGCGGGACGGTGCGCAGTTCTTCGCGGACCTCCACGACGATGGCCTCGCTGATCCGCGGCTCGAACTGGTCTGGCAGGACGGCCGGAACTATCTGCGCACGACCCGTCGCCGATTCGACGTCATCACCGCGGACCCGATCCATCCATGGGCCCAGGGCGCCGCCTACCTCTATACGACCGAGTACTACGCACTCGTCGCCGAACATCTGGAGCCGGGGGGGATCGCCTGCCAGTGGCTCCCGATGGCCGAACTCTCGGCCGACGACCTGAGATCGGTGGTCGGGAGCTTCCTTCAGAACTTCGAATACGCGACGCTCTGGCAGGCGACGGGCGACCTGCTGCTGATCGGAAGCGACGAACCGATCGAAGTGGACCTCGATCGGCTGGTCGAACGGATGCGGGCACCTCGTGTGGCGCGCCAACTCGCACGCGCCGGCCTGGCCGATCCGCTCTCGCTCCTGACGGAACTGGCGTCAGATCGTGCGGGCATGGAGCGCTTCGCCGCCGATGCGACGATCAACACCGACGACAACCTATACCTCGAATTCTCGAGTCCGGTCTCGATCGGGATCAATCCGGCACGACATCTCGAGATGATCAGCGACCTGCGGGAGAGCCCGGCAATTCTTGTGAGCCAGGGACTCGCGGATTCGCGAACTCGGACGGATCTCGAGGCGAGACTCGAATCGTTCGGTGCGGCCAAGTCGCTCATCCTCCGGAACGCACCGAAGTGGCATCGCTCGATGGCGGCGCCGACGCAGCAGGGCATCGTCGAGCTGATCGAGGTCTATCGGCGCGCTGTCGAGCTGGCGCCGGGATACGCGCATGCCGAGTTTCTTCTCGCGTACTGTCATTCGCTACTTGGCGAGATCCAGCTCGGTGACGGCGAGAAGGCTGCGGCCACCCGGAGTTTTCGGCGGGCGATCGAACTCGATCCCGGCAACGCGGCGGCGAATGTCCACATCGGAATCGAACGTGCGAATGCCGGCGACGCCGAAGGAGCCCTCGCTCATTTCGCGGCTGCGACCGATCGTTCGCCGCGCATGGTCGATGCGTACTTCGCCGCGGCTCAGACCCACCTCGCGCTCGGTCGATTCGACGCGGCTCTCGGAGAACTCGATCGCGCCGCCCAGCTGCGACCCGAACTGGCCGAGATCGAGCATTCGCGATGCGTGGCACTCGGCGAGCTCGGTCGAGGGGACGCGGCGATCGCCGCTTGCCTTCGCGCGCGCATGCTCGATCCGGAATCAGCTCGGCTCTCCCTGGCGCTCGCGAACGCGCTGCACGACGTTGGGCGGGATGCCGACGCGGTCGAGGCGCTCCGAAGCGCACACCGACTCGGCCCGGTCCTGCGCCAGCGACTCTCGTGGTTCCTCGCGACGAGCACGGATCCCGAGGTTCGGAACGGCGCGGAGGCCGTGCGTGTGATTGCGTCGATCGCGCGCGATTCCGACGATCCGCGAATGTTGCAGGTCTACGCCGCGGCGCTCGACGAAGCCGGTCGTCCAGAGGAGGCAAGGGAGGCCGCTGGTCGCGGAGCCGAAATCGCGGAGGCCGTGGGGCAGTCGGCACTCGCGCGATCGCTGCGCGCGCGCGCCGAACGTTAGTAGGCTTCAGGCGTGGTCGACGGTCAAACCGCTCGCGATCGTTGGACCGGAGATCCGAGCCCAAGAGACGTGCGCCCGAGCAGATGCCCAGGGTCGTCGCGGGCGCTGCGACGAAAGGCGATCGCTGGGGGCCGTGCGGCGCCGAGTGCGCGTGAAGAATCAGTCCGTGCCATTCGAGCCCGGGGATCGTCTCTCCGTTCGGGCCACGCATGACCGAACCGAAGGCGTTCGACAGCCGCAAGGCCATCGACTGCACTCCGAGTCCAGCCGTCGCCCCCGACCCATCCTTGCTCCCGATGACATATCGAACGCAGAGCCGATCGAGGATCTCGCTTGTGGCTTCCTCATCGTTCTCCGCGATGGAGTCGCACGCCCAGGTGGTGAGGATTCCGTATTCGGGCGAGACGTCGGGCTCGAGGTAGCCGCTCGTCGCCGGCGTGTTCTCGGCGAGCCATCGCGCCGCCGCGTCGAAGATCTTGACCTTGGGGCGGCCTTGCTAGGGCAGGGCAGGCGCGACCGGAGCGTCCTCGCGCTCGACCTTCTGCGTGTCCTGGGTGCGAGCCGGCGTTCGCATGCGACTGGCCTGGGGCAGCGTCATCGACGTCCGGCCCTGGAAGAAGGCATGCTTCTTGATCTCCAGGCAGGCCGTCTCGATGTCGCCATGCAGCTTGGCGTTCGCTTCGACGATGAGCTGTCGCGGAGCCGTCACGTTTCCGACCACGGCACCCTGGATCACGACCTCGCGTGCCCGGATGTCGCCCACCACCGAGCCGTTTCGGCCGATCGTGATGATGCCGTCAGTCTCGACCTGGCCACTGAACTCCGTGTCGATATGGAAGTCACCCTTCAGCGAGAGCGTGCCCTCGAAGACAGCTCCGGACGAGATGAACGTTCCCGTGGTATGGGAGGGCGTCGCGGGTGTTTCTTCCGTCTCGGGGACGGCGCTCGTGAAGCGCTTCGTGAGGCCCACTCGATTCCATTGCTGCCGAATCGATCCCGTATCCGCCATGCGTTGCCGCCTCCTGTGCGCTTCCGGCGCCCTGCCTGAGAGTTGCTGGTTCCTGAGGTCTGCATCGGCCGGTCGCACGCCGTGCTTGAATCGATTTCCTGGACGGCCGCGTGGTGCAGAGGAGAGCAAGTCCGCGTCGTTGATCGCGGGCGAAGTCGGGTCGGGCCTTCCGCCATAGGTGTTTCCACATGGCGGGCTGGGTCATCCGTCACGATCGCGAAGGGGCCGAGGGCTGCCCACCCTCCGCATTCAACTCCGGGGCGCGAGCGGGCGATACAGACCGCAGGACCTTACGAATTCTGACATCGGAGATCGGATCCATGACAGCTTGCAGCTTCGTTCGAACCGAACGGTTCCTCCTTTTCGCGACGATCGTCGTGCTCCTCGGGGCCGGCGGATTCGGGCCCGCAGAAGCCAGTGCCGACGAGGCCGAGGTCACGACCGCGGGTAGTCTGGACGATCACGAAGCCGAGTCCGAGGACATGGACGACCACATGGCCGAGAGCCATGAGATGGACGCGGGCGAGAGCGAAGACCCCGAAGATCTGCTGGTCGAATCGGAAGACGCTCACATCGTCGAGTCGAGCTTGCCGGCGGCTCACCAGGGATCGTCGATCGCGCTCGATGATCTCGGCACGGACGCGCCGGAGGTCGGTTTCGAAGCGATCGATTCGGGTCGACTCGACGGAATCAACGAGGTCCATCTCGACGCGCAGCAGCTGCTCGCAAAGCGACGGCTCGAGCGGGCGCAGGCGAACGCCATGACAGCGCGGACCCGCTACGGCGACATGATGGAGAACGACTACCCGCGCGGCGCCGCCCGCGAACGCATCACGCAGACGCGGGACGAGACCATGGCCGCGCTGAAACGAGCGCGCGACCAGTTCGACGAGGCGATGGGCAACTGAGCTGGGATTCCCCATGCCTCTGTAGGCGTTCTCCCTGACCGGGCGCTAGTCGACTACGTCTTCGGCGCCAAGCGGCTTCGCTTCCGGCCGGATCTTCGTCCGTCCGCTCACGATCTCGACCCTTCCCGCGGCGATCAGCCGGATCGCTTCGGGGACGAGTCTGCGCTCCAGCGCCTGGACTCGCTCGGCGAGCGTGTCGGGCGTGTCGTCGTCCTCGACCGCGACCGTGTCCTGTAGCAGGATCGGTCCCTCGTCGTAGTCGTCGCTCGCGAAATGCACGGTCGCGCCCGTCAGCTTCACGCCCGCCGCGAGCACGGCTTCGTGCACATGATGTCCGTAGTAGCCCTTGCCGGAGAAGGCGGGAATCAAGGCGGGGTGCACGTTCAGGGTGCGTCCCGCATAACGCCCTCGGAGTTCGAAGGGCGAGAGAAAGCCCAGCAGGCAGACGAGATCCGCGTCGTAGGGGGCGAGTGCTTCGTGCAGCGCGTCGTTGAATGCTTCGCTGTTCGGGAACTCCCGACGAGGGACGGCGATCGCGGGGATGCCTCGTCCCTCGGCACGTTGGAGCCCGAAGGCGTTCTTCTTCGACGACAGGACGCAGACCACCTCGGCGGGGAGGCCCGCGTCGATATGGTCGAAGAGATTCTCGAGACTCGTTCCGCTCCCTGAGAGCAGGACTGCGATCCGAAGTTTCGGAGTCGAGTCGACCGTCATCCGAAGAGACGCTGGTAGATCTCGACCGTCGCGGGCGAGCGGTTCAGGGTGTAGAAGTGGATGCCGTCGACGCCCTCGGCCAGCAACTCCCGACATTGCAGGGTCGCCCACCGCACGCCGAGCGCATACGTCGCGTCGTCGTCGCCGTCGACGCGCTGCAGTTCGGCTTCGAGCTCGGGCGGGAAGGCCGTGCCGTTCATGCCCGCCATGCGCCGGATCCCGGCTACGGTCGCGATCGGCATGATGCCGGGCACGATCGGAATCGTGATCCCGGCCGCGCGAACCCGCTCGACGAAGTCGAAGTACTTGCTGTTGTCGAGGAAGAGCTGGCTGATCAGGAAATGCGCGCCCGCATCGACCTTTCGCTTCAGGTTGACGAGGTCGGTCTCGGCGTCCGGTGCTTCGGGGTGGACCTCCGGGCAGCAGGCGGCGCCGATGGTGAACGTGCCGCGCTCGGCGATGTACGCGACCAGCTCGTTCGCGTACTCGAAACCGTCGCTCGGAGGGACGAAGTCGGGATCGTCGGTCGGCGGGTCTCCGCGCAGCGCCAGGACGTTGTGCACGCCGCCCGCGTCGAGCTGATCGAGGATTGCGCCGACCTCGGTGGGGCGGAAGCCCGTGCAAGGGAGATGGCACATGGTCTCGAGCCCGATCTTTCGCGTGATCTCGATCGTGATGTCGACGGTCTTCGTGCGCGTGCTCCCGCCCGCGCCCATCGTGACCGAGACGAACCCCGGAGAGAGTCGCTTCAGGTCTTCGATGGTGCGAAAGAGCGACCGATAGCCGACGTCGGTCTTCGGGGGGAAGAACTCGAAGGAGACGATCGGATTCGACTGGCGATAGAGATCTGCGATGCCCACGGGCGCAGGGTAGCGTGTTGGGCCCGCTGCGCGCTGCTTGCGCATCGCTCGCAAACACTGGGGACAAGGCCGCTACCCTTGGCGCCGCCAATGGAGAAACCATGCGGACCGTGACGGGCGAGAGCGTCGATGAAGCGGGTGGAGGCGAGGACGCCGGGATCGATCCAGGTTCGTCAGCGTCATCACCGCGTTCCGTGGATCGCCATCGACGCGTTGGCCTCATCGTCGCGGCCGGCGGCATATCACTCGCGCTGCTGCACGCCTTCAGTGTCGGCGTGGGCTCTCTTCATATCCTCGGGCTCGGCGAGACGCTGAACGATCAGGTGGTCTATGTCGATGCGGCACGTCACCTGCTCGCCGATGGGGAGATGACGACGGGGCTGATCTATCCGTCGACGTTGCTTCAGGAATTCGGCCGGAACTTCCTCTACATGCCGGGCCATGCAACCGCGATCGCGCTCTCGATCGCGACCTTCGGTGATACCGCTCTGTCCGCGATGGCACCGAACCTGATCGCTCATCTCGTCTGTCTCGTGTGTCTTTATCTCTGCGGGCGCCGGCTCGTGGGCCCGGTCGCAGGCGCGGCGGCCGCCGCCGCGTTCGCCATGACGCCCATCTTTCTCGTCTACACGTTCAGCGCCATGGCGGAGATCACGACCCTTGCGGCCTGTCTCGCGGCCTTCACGATCTTCGTCCATCTCGAATGGCCCGTGCGGGTCTGGGCCGTGCCCCTGCTCCTGATCGCCCCATTCTCGTTCCGCGAGACGTCGGCCTTCTGGGTCGTACCGATGGTCGTGATGCTGCTCGCCGATTCGAACACGAGTATGTTGGCGCGCTGGCGCGCAGCCGGGATCGCGTTCGTCGGCAGTCTCGTCACTCTGATCGGGATCTACCGGCTCCCTTGGATCGCGGATCGTCCTTCGCTCTTCGTGCAGAATCTCCTGGGCCGGAGCTTCCTCGAGAAATATGCCGAAGCGGTTTCCCTGTCGCGGCTCGATCTCGATGCCGGCACGATTGCGGGGGCCACCCTGGAGCTCGCCACGCGAAACCTACGCGAGCTCTTCGATCTGCTCACGACGCTGGGATTCGAGTCGTTCATTCTGCACGCGTTGCTGTGGCTTCCGGTGGCGGCTGCGGTCCTCGCGTGGCGAACACCGAGACTACGCCCGCTGGTCCTCTCCTGGGCAGGACTCTTCGCTGTGACGTTCGTCTTCGCGACGCTCTTCTATCGCTGGAACTTCTTCATCGGCGTGCGTCAGCTTCTCCCGCCCGCGATGCTCGGTTTGCTTCTGGTCGGCGCCGCGGCGGCCGAGAATTTCCGAGCTGCGTCAGCGAGGTCGCTCGCGATCATCGCGGTGCTCGTTTGGATTGTTTCGGGTGGTGTCGTTCTGCACCAATCGGGACTCGTCACGAAAAACGATGGGCGCGAGGACAACATTCGGCGTCTGCTGGCGATGGCGCCGATTCCCGAACAAGGCGTCTTGCTCGCTCATCACAATCTGGGCCTGCTGCACCTCTTCGACCATCCCTTCTCTCTGGTCTCGTTCGCCCCTGCGAATCGCGCGACGCTCGATCTGCTCGAGGAGCGCTTCGACGTGCGTGCGGCTCTGCTCGGGGAAGCGGAGATCGGGCGACTCACTCCGGCGGGCCTTCGCGCGGTCGGGCTGCGGGACGCCGGACGAATCTCGGTCTTCTGGTTCCTGCGCGAGTCCGATGGGACCGCAGCGCCGGCGGAATAGCTTCGGGCGAGAGCCCGAGGTCGGCGTCGAGCCCGCGCGGCGAACCTCGACTCAGCGCAAGAATCTCTTCTGGAGAGATGGCGGGACGAGAGGGCAGTCGCTCGCTGGTTTCGCGAAGAGGCGATGCCGGATGCGGGCAATGAAGTCGTAGGCGACGTTCAGGAGCTGCAGCGGCACGACCGCGCCTAGCGTGGCCATGATGCGCCAGAGTCCGCCGAGTTGTTGACCGAGTGCGAGGGCCCCTTCGGCGCGCACGAGTATCGGCTCCCCCGCTCGCGCGACCAGGACGCTGTCCGGGATCTCGTCGTCGACCTCGAAGCCGCTGCCCGGTTCCCCGATCGCGGCCTGGAAGGCCTGGCTCTCGATCGGGGCGAATCGGAAGCGTTCGCCGTCCGGATCTTCAGCCAGCAGGAAGCGGACCGTGTGATGACAGAGGCCGCATGTGCCGTCGTAGAAGACGCGCGTCGGACCGCGATCGACTCGCGGACCGATCCAGCCGGGATCGAACGTGAAGCAATGCAAGAGCATGAGTCCGGCGCTCTGCTGCGAGACGTCGATGAAGAGGGCGGCGCCGAGGTTCATCGCGAGGGAGACGAGCCAGAGCCAGGGACGGATACGGGCGAAGAGGGCGAGGGGCGCGAAGAGGAGCTGACCCAGGAGGCCGGCCCATGTCGCGATCGAGAGCAGGAGGGGCGGAGCGGCCGCGAGCGTCTCACTCACGAAGTTCGGACTGGCCCGTGGCGTTTCGAGCGCATGGGCGAGTGCAGCGCCATGCATCCACTCCGGACTCATCGCCTTCGTCACCCCGACGAAGACGTAGGCGGCGCCGAGCGCGATCCATGCCGTCGAGTAGATCCAATCGGGCATGCGCCAGTCGCCGCCCGGATCCGAACGTTCGCGCGCGTCCCATGAACCGAAGGGTTTCGTCGGAAGGACGGCGTGCCCCAACAGGATGGCCGCGACGAGAAAGGGCCCCGGGTCGCTGATCAACGGGTTGCGTGAGAAGAGGCAGGCGCCGACGTAGACGAGCACAATCGCGGCGATGCGATCCCATCGACCGATCGTGAACGCGACACTTGCGAGGATCGCGAGAGCGAGGATCGCGTTCACGGCCGTGGGCGAGTCCCAGACGAAGAGCGGATTCGGGAAGTAACCGAGCAGCGGGGAGAGCGGCGATTCCGCGCGCATGCCGGGATCGGAGAAAATCTCGGTTCCACTGCGGAGTAGGATCGCGAGCTGGACGCAGAGGTGTGCGCCGAAGGCAGCTCGGAAGAGGCTGTATTGGCCGCCCGTCCACGAATTCGTCATGCAGCATCCGCCTCGTGTTCGTCAGCCGGCTAGCGAGTGATCAAGCGTAGCGCCTGTCCCGCGGGCGGGAAATCGATTCCCAGCGTTGACGCGTCGCGAGTCAATCGCGAGACTGCGGCCCCGAAACAAGGCTGGAGAGATGCCCATGTCCGTGCTCGTGACCGGATCGGTCGCCGTTGACCACATCATGTTCTTCGAAGACCACTTCCGGAATCATTTCGTGAGCGACAAGCTCGAGAAGTTGAACGTGGCCTTCCATGTTCCGCAGATGTCGAAGCAGTACGGCGGGACCGGCGCCAACATCGCCTTCAACCTCTGCCGCCTCGGCATCGACCCCATCCTGCTCGCCGCGGTGGGCACCGATCTCGGCGCGTACGCGGATTGGATGGACGACAACGGCGTGCGGCGTGATCATCTTCTCGTGGTCGACGGGGAGTACACCGCCGCGGCATTCATCACGACGGACGCGGGAAACAACCAGATCATCTCCTTCCATCCGGGCGCAATGGATCGCGCGCACGAAGCACGCGTGGAGGACGTGTCCGAATCATTCTCCGTGGGCATCGTCTCCCCGAACGGCAAGCGGGCCATGATCGAATATGCACGCGATCTCAAGGCGCGCGGCGTGCATGCCGTCGTCGATCCGGGCCAGGGCCTCCCGATCCTCGATGCCGACGAGCTGCTGACGGCGCTCACCGGCGCCTCCGTCTACATCGTGAACGAGTACGAATGGGAGCTGACCTGCGACAAGACGGGTCTCGACGAGGACGCCATCGCCGAGCGTGTCGGCGCGCTGCTCGTGACGCGTGGCGAGGACGGCTCGATGTTGCGGCGAGGCGGATACGACTCCGGTCTCAAGATCGAAGGCGAGAGGACAGAGTTCGCACCGATCAAGGCCGATCGGGAAGTCGATCCGACCGGCTGCGGTGACGCCTATCGAGCGGGTCTGCTCTACGCGATCGCCAACGACCTGAATCTCGAGACGGGCGCTCGATTGGGCGGCCTGATGGGTTCGCTCAAGGTCGCGCGTCGCGGTCCGCAGAGCATCGAACTCGATCTCGATGCGATTCGCGAACGCTACGAGAGTGCGTTCGGAGAAGCCTTCTAGCTGATCGATCGGCGGAGGATCGCCGTGCGAGAACGCCTACCGGAATCGGGCTTCGACGTCGTCGTGATCGGGGCAGGGGTGATCGGCCTCTCGATCGCCGCGATGCTCGGAAAGCCGGGCCGATCCGTACTCGTCTGTGAGCGCGAGCCCGCCGTTGCGCGTGGCATCACGAGTCGCAACAGCGAGGTCGTGCACGCAGGTATCTACTACCCCGCCCATAGCGCCAAGGCCGAGCTCAGCGTGCGCGGACGCGAACTGCTCTATGCGTGGTGCCGAGAGAAGCGCGTCGAGGCGAAGCGCCTGGGCAAGCTGATCGTGGCGACGCGTTCCGAAGAGGAGGCGATCCTCGATGATCTTCTCGCGAGAGGTCTCGCCAATGGGGTCGTCGGTCTCGAGCTGATCGATGCGAAGGAGATTTCGCGACTCGAACCGGCCGTGTCGGCGAGACGTGCACTCCTGTCCCGGGAAACGGGGATCGTCGACGGCCACGGACTCTGCCTTTCTTTGTTGGCTGCGGCCGAATCCCAGGGTGTCGTCTTGTCGGTCGAAAGCCGGGTTCGCGCGATCGAATCGCGCGCGTATGGCTGGTCCATCGAGGTCGAAGGGGCTGGCGAGCGGATCGAACGGATCGATGCGGGCCTCGTCGTCGACGCAGCCGGCCTCGAGGCGGATCGGGTCGCGGGCCTCGCGGGCCTCGACGTCGATCGTCTCGGCTGGCGCCAATATCCGTGCAAGGGCGACTACTTTTCGCTGGGCGCGAGTTCGGGGATCGAGCTCCGACATCTGATTTATCCCGTGCCCCAGGAGGCGGGCCTCGGAATCCACGCGACCCTCGATCTCGCGAACCACATTCGCTTCGGACCCGACGTGCGGTATGTCGACACGATCGACTTCGAAGTCGACCCGGCAAAGGCGGCCGACTTCCATGGCGCGATCTCTCGCTACCTGCCGGGTCTCCGTGAGAGGGATCTTCAGCCCGACTACGCGGGCATTCGTCCCAAACTAGCGGGCCCCGGCGAGGGGTTTCGAGATTTCGTCGTCGAGGAATGCTCGGCCCATGGCGCGCCCGCTTTCGTCGCCTGCATCGGAATCGAATCTCCGGGTCTCACCGCCGCACTCGCGATCGCGGAACGCGTTGCGGGTTGGGTCTCCGGCTGATCGCGCGGGTCGCGGCCGTTACGGGCGAGGGCAATCGACGTGTCGCCTCGGCGCGGTTGACCTATTGGCCTACCCAGACGACAGAACATCCCATGTTGTCCCCGGCTTTCTGGGCGCGATGCGCGCGCATGGCGACTTCGACGACGCCGCGGCAGGTGTCGATCGCGCGTCGACCGTGGGGCGCATCGAGTGCGACGCGCGAAACGGTACCCAGGACGGCGCGACCGGGATCCTCGACGCCGATCCCCGGCTCCGAAAGGCCGTCGGTCGCCAGCACCAGAGCGCGGAGATCGACCAGGCTGCGCGTACGAATGACCGAGTACTTTTCCATCATCTCGCGCTTCGCCTGTTCGTAGCCGAGAAAGGGCGTGAACTTCCACTCGGGATCGCGCCCGCCGAGTTCGATGGCCTGGCCGTGTTCGATGGCGAAGACATGACTGTCCCCGACCGACAGCGTGAGGAGCACGTCTTCCGCGGGCCGTAGCAGTCCGACGGTGAAGGTCGTCGGTGCCGGCGGCAGTTGATTGCGTCCCGCGATCTCGAGGATGGCTCGATTGGCTCGAAGCAGGGCGTCGAGGCCGAGATCACGCCAGTCGTCGGGATCCCGGACGGGCGCCTCGGCAGCCGTCCAGCGCCCGGCGAACTCGTCGAGAATCGTCTGGACGGCGGCTTCGGATCCGAGTTCACCATGATGCCCGTCGGCCGCGACGACGAGTTGTCCGCCCTCTCCGACGGCGAAGGCGACGCAGTCTTCATTGGGATCCGTGTACGAGTAGGTCTTGCGCGCGCCGCCCCGTGACAGACCGACCGCGGCCGAGCCGACGCCGGCCAGTTCGAGTCCGCCGAGCTTTCGATGATCCCGTCCTCGAAGGAAAGCCGTCTTCATCGATCACGACCCACGTTCGTCGGTTGCATCGGTCTCCTCGCGTCCGCAGGCGATGTTCTGAGTGATGGCCAGCTCGTCGACCGGTTGCCCCCCGATCAGATGTTGCTGAATGATCCGCTCGAGCCCGTCTTCGTTGCAATGCCGATACCACGTGCCTTCGGGATAGACCACGGCGACGGGTCCCTCCGTACATACACGCAGGCAGGCCGCCTTCGAACGAAAGACGCCGGAATCCGTGTCGACGAGATTCAGCTCCTTCAGGCGGCGCTTCAGGAATTGCCAGGCCTGTTCCTGCTCGTCCGCGGGAGAGCAGTCTCCTCCGACGCACAGGAAGATGTGTCGGCGATAGTCGCGCAGATGGAGTTTCGACGAGATGCGTTCGAGTCGTTCACGAGCGGGCTCTTCCTTGGACATCGCAGACCGGTCTCGTCCCTTCCTCTGGCCTCGTGGTCGGCCTCATGGCGAATCGGATGCGGTTCTGGCGCTTCGCGGGTCGGAGGTGGATCGGCTGGATCGCTTCCTGAGGCCCGAGATCGATTTCGCTTCGGCATTGTACGGGGGACTCGAACGGGGGCAAGCGCGACGTTGGTCGGGGGTCGGGTGGCTCGAGTCCCGACGGGGCGTTCCATGGGAAAGTCGGGCGGATGCGGGCATTTGTCGGCTTCTGCGCTAGCCTGCGCGCGCCTCGAACCGGGGGGCTTCGAGGCCACCGATCCCCAGGTGTGTCGCTTCGACGAACCAGCATCCTTCCTGGCGTGACTGCGGCCCTGCCGCATCGAAGCGAAACTGCAAGTAGAGAACGAAAACATGTCCGAGACCGCCATCCGAAACGATCTGCGCAACGTCGCGATCATCGCCCACGTCGACCACGGCAAGACCACCCTCGTCGACGGACTCCTGCGTGCCTGTGGCGCGTTTCGCGAGAATTCGGCGGTCGAGGAGCGCGTGATGGACTCGGGCGATCTCGAGCGCGAGCGCGGGATCACGATCCAGTCCAAGAGCACGTCGATCGAATACGAAGGCGTTCGCATCCAGCTCGTCGATACCCCCGGTCACTCCGATTTCGGCGGCGAGGTCGAGCGTGTGCTCGGCATGGCGGAGGCCGCGCTGCTGCTCTGTGACGCCTACGAAGGCGTGATGCCCCAGACGCGATTCGTGCTGCGCAAGGCGCTGTCGCATGGGCTGCGTCCGATCCTCGTCGTGAACAAGATCGATCGGCCGGAAGAGCGGGCCGAAGAAGTGGTGACCGAGGTCTTCGACCTGTTGGTCGAACTCGGCGCGACCGACGAGCAGCTCGACTTCCCGGTCGTCTATGCGTCCGCGAAGCAGGGTGTTGCCTCGACCGAATACGGCGGCGAGATGAAGGACCTCATCCCCGTGCTCGACGCGATTCTGAAGCATGCGCCGGCGCCGAAGGTCGACGAGGAGGGTCCGCTTCAGTTCCAGGCCGTCACGCTCGGCTACGATCCCTTCGTCGGCCGACTCGTGATCGGTCGGGTGCAGAGAGGTCGCATGAAGCGGGGCGCGCCGGTCATCCGGGTGCGCGATGAAGGCCAGCCCGACACGTTCCGGATCACCAAACTCTTCGGTACCCGCGGTATCGATCGCGTAGACATCGAAGAAGCGCGCGCGGGCGACATCGTCATCGTCGCTGGTGTGAACACGATCGACGTCGGCGACACGGTCTGCGATCCGGCCCATCCGGATCCGCTGCCGCGCATCGCGATCGATCCGCCGACGATTCGCGTGCATCTCTCCGTGAACAACTCGCCCTTCGCCGGTCGCGAGGGCAAGTACGTCACGAGTCGCCAGATCGCCGAGCGTCTCGATCGCGAGGCGATGTCGAACATCTCGATCCGCATCGATCGAACGGAGAAGCTCGACACCTTCGCCGTCTCCGGGCGTGGCGAACTCCAGCTGGCGGTGCTGATCGAGACCCTGCGCCGCGAAGGCTACGAGTTCGCGGTCTCCCGCCCCGAGATCATCGTGAAGAAGATCGACGGCGAGACCTGCGAACCGGTCGAGGAAGTCGTGATCGACGTGCCCGAGACTGCCGCGGGCTCTGTCATGGAGAAGCTTGCCCAGCGCAAGGGGCGCATGGACACGATGGAGCACCAGGGCGACCGCGTGCAGATGCGCTTCATCGTTCCGAGTCGCGGACTCTTCGGCTATCGCGGCGAGTTCCTGACCGACACGCGCGGCGAAGGAATCCTGTATCGCAGCGTCGAAGGCTTCGAGCCCTACGCGGGCGACCTGCCGGGTCGTGGCGTGGGTCCCGTCGTCTGCACGGACATGGGACGCTCGACGCCGCACGCGATCTTCAAGATCCAGGAACGCGCGACGCTCTTCGTGCCGCCCGGCGTCGATGTCTACGAGGGCCAGATCATCGGGGAGAGTCGACGGCAGGGCGACCTGAACGTGAACCTCACTCGCGCCAAGAAGCTCGACAACATGCGTGCCTCGGGCCGCGACGAGAACGTGATCATCACGCCGCATCGCAAGTTCTCGATCGAGGAAGCTCTCGGCTGGATCGAGGACGACGAACTCCTCGAGGTCACGCCGGAATCCCTGCGGCTCCGCAAGCGCGTCCTCGCGAAATCCTTCCGCAAGCGATAGCCAGACATGCGCGCATGGGGTCGTTCGCCACGGCAGATCGCTCCCCTCGGCGGTCGCGACCGGGGTTGACCCCGGCTCTGCGCCGGGTTTCAATTCGCCTCCCGATCGGAGGCGCGGCTCCACTCCGCCCACCGAGATCCGAACACCAAGTCGGAACCCGGACGAATGCCCGGGCGAGAACCCCGAAGAGAGACAAAGAGGATCGTCAGCGTGGAGCTTTCCGAGACCGAACGGCAGCAATACGTGAACGAGGGCTACTTCGTGCGCGAGTCGGTCTTCGACGCAGGCGATCTCGAACGCCTGCGCGCAGCCGCCGAGCGCGTGGTGAGCAGCGCCGCGCGGGCGTCGCTGGAAGTCGTGCGATCGGCGGGTGCTCTGCCGACGTCCGAGGACGATTCACAGGCC